>Ga0255094_1000011_pt1 | contig 155108 bp, 107 predicted proteins | sample Colum_Law_RepB_8_2_FD_188434 | JGI IMG/M metagenome (GOLD analysis project Ga0255094, IMG submission 188434) | Freshwater microbial communities from Columbia River, Oregon, United States - Colum_Law_RepB_8d | ecosystem: Environmental > Aquatic > Freshwater > River | place: USA: Oregon...
GCATGCAACTGTTGCTCGATGCATCTTTCGAAGATGGTGAGCATGAAGGTCTGGGAGTTATACCCGGCACTGTGCAGAGGTTTGATCTTTCGTCTGAGTTCAAGATTCCTCACATGGGCTGGAATCAACTGACTCTCGAAGGCAATTCGCAGCATGGATTACTCAGTGAGCTGGGAACAGAGCCGTGGTTCTACTTCGTTCACAGCTATCACGTGGTTCCCGGCGATAAGTCGTGGATTGCCGCCACGACAGATTATGGTCGTCCGTTTGTCTCCGTCGTTGCAAAAAGCAATGTTATGGCGACTCAGTTTCACCCCGAGAAAAGTCAGTCGAGCGGGATGCAGTTGTTACGCAACTTTGTTTCGATTGGTGAGTCGGCAGTTTGCTCGGCCCGATGATTTGATGCCTTACGGTGCTCTAAGTTTGGTGTGATTGAGTTCGACCGCCGACCATTGTCTGAGCCGAGTTTTTCCGTGAGGCTCTGCGTACTGCCGTCGTGTTTTGAGATTCCTTACAAGCTAAAAATATGCTTCAGCTTCTTCCCGCCATTGATCTTCTCGATGGCAAATGTGTTCGTCTTCGTCAGGGAAACTACAACGACAGCACAGTCTTTTCAGACGACCCTGTTGATATGGCACTACGCTGGCGAGATGAAGGGGCTGAACGACTGCATCTGGTTGATCTGGACGGTGCAAAAGCAGGGCGTCCCGTGAATCAGAATGTTGTCAGACGTATTGCGGAGGCAACCGGTTTGCCCTGTCAGTTGGGTGGCGGAATTCGGAGCGAGGACAACATCCGGCTGACGATAGAAGAGGCTGGAGTCGATCGCGTTATCGTCGGAACCAAAGCGCTGCGAGAACCGGATTGGTTCGCACAGATGTGTGCGAAGTTTCCTCATCGCCTTGCTCTCGGGCTTGATGCTCGTGATTCGATGGTTGCGACGGACGGATGGCTGGAAGTTTCACAGGTCTCCGTAACGCAGCTCGCTCAGCGATTTGTCGGAGTTCCGCTGGCGGCCGTGATCTACACAAACATTGCGAACGATGGCATGATGCAGGGCATCGATCAGCAGACGCTTGACGATTTTGTGCGACTGGCTGAGATGGGGCTTCCCGTGATTGCCTCCGGGGGCGTGACGACGATGGACGATATTGCCGCGCTGAAGAAGATCAATGCTGAGCAGCCAAATCTGATTGGTGCGATCACTGGTCGTGCCATTTATGAGGGCACCATCCGAGTACGAGAAACCATTGAGTTCCTGCGAACTTAGACTGATATTCTGCGTTGTCTCAGCGAGAATTATGGCCATCGAGTTTTGGTCATAAAATTGATCCTGCAGGAGTGGTTAAGATGAAAACCGGATTCCTGACCCTTGATGCGATCGAGGCGTTTGACCGCGATGGCTTTATTGTTGTCGACAGCTTTCTGAATGCTGAAGAGACGGAGTTGCTCGGAGCCATTGCGCGGCAGGATCATGCTCTTGCTGCCGCGAAGACCTCTCGGGCCGATGGCGAAGGTGGCTCGGTGGATCTGGTTGTCGAGAATGAGCTTCCAGCCGATGCGATCTATACGGTTATTGTTCAGGCTGAGCCATTGGTGACGGCGATGGAGGCTTTACTCGGCGATGAAGTTTATCATTATCATCACAAGATGATTTTGAAAGAGCCACGAGTCGGTGGCGCTTGGACCTGGCATCAGGATTATGGTTACTGGTACAACAACGGTTGCCTGTTTCCTGATATGGCCAGTTGCATGTTTGCTGTTGATAAGGCCACGAAAGAAAACGGCTGTTTGCAGGTCCTGCGCGGGTCACATCGGATGGGCCGCATTGATCATGTGAAGCGCGGCGATCAGACCGGGGCTGATATGGAACGTGTTGACGCCGCGCTGGCTCGAATGGAGCTGATTCACGTCGAGATGAATCCTGGTTCTGCAGTGCTGTTCCATGGCAACACGCTGCATCGGTCAGATCAGAATCGAAGTGAGAATCCTCGCTGGGCTTTTATCTGCTGCTACAACACTCGCAGCAATGATCCCTACAAAGATGGGCGCCATCCGCACTATTCTGCGTTGCCACGAGTCGGCGCTGACGAGGTCGCCGCTGTGGGACGTCGCCATCTGCAGCGGATTACCGATGGGATAACATCCGCGATGTGACTAGTTCGTTGGTTGATCTGCCTGAGTCAAGTGTATCCCGGAGTTTGGCCTGTTGTCTCTGACGTGACTGGCTTAGTGCAGATGTCAACAATTTCCGAACGGCTCAAGTCTCTGGGACAGGAGTTGGGGTTTGCGCAGATTGGAATTGCGCCCGCGGTAACACCAACCGGATTTCATCGGCTCCTCGATTGGGTTAGTCGAGGTCAAAACGCAGACATGCAATGGGTTGACCGACGTCTGGACGCCTATCGTCATCCTGATGGTGTCATGTCCGGAACACGCAGCGTGATTATGGCCGCGATGAATTACCACGATGGAGAACATACAACCGAAGGTCCGAGAATCGCTCGTTATGCATCAGGGTCTGCCGATTATCACGATGCGCTGAAACCACTGCTGAAACATCTTGTTGCCTTGCTGCGCGCGGAGTTCCCTCAGTCTCGGAGCCGTATTGTCATCGACACTGCTCCGTTGCTGGAACGTGATTTTGGTCGGCTCGCTGGTCTGGGATGGTTTGGCAAGAACACGATGTTGATCAGTCGGTCCATCGGAAGCTGGTTCTTCCTCGGAGCGATCCTGACGGATATCGAACTGACCTATGATCAGCCGCTTGAGCAAACGTTTTGTGGGAGTTGCACGCGATGTCTGGATGCCTGTCCGACGAAAGCGTTCCCTGAGCCAGGAGTGTTGGATGCTCGTCGGTGCATCAGTTATCTGACGATTGAACATCGCCATGCTGGAATCCCGGAGGAATTCAGAAGCGATCTTGGGCCGTGGTTGTTTGGGTGTGACATTTGTCAGGATGTTTGTCCGTGGAATCGATTTGCTCCGTCGGACACTTTGCCGGAGTTTCAGCAAAAGTTGAACTTCAGTACCTCTGAATGCAGGTCTCTGCTGAGACTGACGGAAGAAGAGTTCCGTTATCGATTTTCGGGATCCCCGTTGTTGCGTTCCGGGCGAACAGGCTTGCTTCGAAATACGGCGATTGTGCTGGCCAATCTTCGGGATTTTGATTCGAGGCCTGAATTGGAAGTGTTGTTGCAGGATGGTGAAGAGATCCTCCGCGAAACTGCTGCCTGGGCGATTCAGCAGCTTGATGTCTGAGCCGACATAATGCATGTGTCATGAGAATGCCTGAGTTTTTGCGTGCACGTGTGAGTGTGAGGCCGCCAGAAAACGGGAGGAAATATCTGGGGTGTATTTGTTTGTGGGTGATTAGTGATGTAGATTGACTACTACCCGGGTGCATTAGTCGTTCCCGTGGTAGTGTGTCCCGTCCCGCCGCCGTTCAGTTTGTCGGTGCTTTATGAGCAACCCACCGAAGAGTCAGACTCCGGAGCAATTTGCTGCGGCTTTGCGAGTTCGAACGGAAGAGGCTGTCGCTGCTTCTGTTCATCATGCATCGCTCTCACAGCAATACTTGACGCTGGCACAAAAGTTCTCTGCGCTGGCAGAGCAGGCCATTGGAAATCCATCTGCGGTCACTTTGTCTGTTCAGCAACTTGAACGAGAGGCCGCGACAGGTGCGCCAGCTGCACCAATTGGCATTCAGCAGCAGATCGTTTCGACACCAAATGCTGGACTGGGGGCCGGAACGAATACTGGTCCCCATTTCTCCCTGGCATCGTCGACTGCTTCAGCGACGAAAGCGGCATCGGCGATCACGACAAGTTCGGTTGCTGACACTCGTTCTGCGGCGCCGAGTGAAAAGTCACCCTTCTTTTCTCCGCCAGCAAGACTGGCGACTGCCGGGTCGATTGTTGAAACTCCTGCCCAGACCAGTCAGATTTCAAACGTTCCCGTCGAGAGCAGGGAAGATCCTGCTTCGGGAAGCCGTAACGCTGGTGATGGATCGCAATTGCCGACTTCGAGGAGGAGTGTTCCAAAGAAACGACGTGCTCGAATATCGTTGCGAAAGATTATCGAGCGGGCAAGATTGGTCACTTTGGAGCAGGCTGAGCGAGTCCGAGTCAGAGCCCGAAAATCCGATTTAAAGCCCAAGCTACGAACCACGACCGAGGAAGTGAAACTTGAACTGAAGCGGAGTCGTCAGCCTGCGGCTATCAGTACTGCATTGACAGGGCTGGTGATGTTTCTGTTGACACTTGCAAGGTTGGAGATCGTGGAAGAAGTGACTCTGCCTCCGCTGGTGGCCGGGTTCTCTGAGACGATTGAGCCCGTCGAAGAGTCGTTACCGATCGAGCCGCCTGCTGAAGAAGTGGGAAAACAGCTCGAGCAGCCCATCGAAGAGCCTCCGGAAGAAATGGTGGAGGAGCCAGAGCCGGAACCTGAGCCAGTTCCAGAGCCACCACCAGAGCCGATGCCTATTGTTGAAACGGAGATGGCTGAGACAGAGTTGCCGGAGACGCCCGATGGAACAATCGCTGTGGGACCGAGTATTTCCGAGGGGGCAACTGCGTCGGCTGTTGACCATCGCAGTGATGCCGGCCGGAAGCTGATGGTGGAAAAATATGGTGGTTCCGCTGCAAGTGAATCTGCCGTGGGGCATGCTCTGGAGTGGCTTGCCGCGAGACAAAGAGCGAACGGCACATGGGACTTTATTGATGTGGGTCCCTGTCGAAATCCTGGGACAGTCAATAATCCGATAGGCGGAACCGCCTACGCCTTGTTGCCCTTTCTTGCGGCGGGACAGACGCACAAAGACGGGCAGTATCGCAAGCCAGTGTTAGCAGGTCTGGAGTTCTTGACATCCATCGGCGTGAATGCGCCGGCGGGCTATGACCTTCGAGGGGTTATCAACAAGGCCGACGACGATGAAGACCCCAATTACGCTTACTACGTTCATGGGGCCGCGACTCTGGCTTTGTGCGAAGCCTATGGGATGACCAAAGATCGCAAGCTAAAGCCTTTCGCGGAAGGTGCGGTGAAGTTTCTGGTCAATTCGCAGGATCCTCGCGGAGGAGGCTGGCGGTACAATCCACAGCAGCCGGGATCGACATCGGCTACGGCAATTCAGTTGATGGCATTAAAGGCCGGAGAGAAGGCTGGCATCAAAGTGCCGGACGTGACATGGAAAGGTGTGACTTATTACCTTGACAGTGTTGCTGTTGATGGAGAAGGGCGATACGGATACGAGATCGAGAAGAAGTCCTATGCAATCTCGGTGACTTCCATGGCTTTACTCAGCCGTATGTATCTCGGGAAGAATCGTAATGACAACGACCTTCGCGCAGGTGTTGCGCTGATCGACAAGCGTGGCCCTTACGACAATCTCTATTACAACTATTTTGCCACGCAGGTAATGAAGAACTGGGGTGGAGCCGAGTGGGATCGCTGGAACGGGCGATTGCGAGATGACTTGATCGCCTGGCAGGGAGTCGAGGGCGACGAAAAAGGCAGTTGGGCGCCGCGTGATCGTGACGACTACAGCAGAGCCGGTGGAAGACTATTGACGACTTGTCTTGCGACGCTGACTCTGGAAGTCTACTACCGCTATAAGCCGTTGTTGCCAGAACCGGCAGAAGCAGGAGGTTTTGAAGCCGCGTCTGGCTTAGCGCCTGCTCCGAAAGTTCGTGAGTCGGAATCGGTTGATCCGGGTCAGGACCTGAAAGAGCCGAAGTAGCTTTGCCTCAGCAGAATTCTATGATTCACATCTGCCTGAGTGATGTGGTCAAGATTCTGAGAGTGCCGAGTGAAAAATGAGCAGTCCGTCCGTTACACGAAATGTAGACGACCAGAAGAATTCGACACCGCGATTGCAGTCGCTTGATGCACTGCGTGGTTTCGACATGTTCTGGATTGCTGGTGGGGATGCGTTGGCCACAAGTTTTCTGGGTCGATTTGATTCACCTGCAGCCATTCGACTCAAGTCTCAATTCGAACATGTGGAGTGGGAAGGTTTCCGATTTTACGATCTGATTTTTCCACTCTTCATGTTTCTGGTGGGATGTGTGATTCCGTTTTCGTTGGAGAAGTTTCGGGATGATCCCAGGTCTGCTTATGGACGAATTCTCCGCCGGACAGTAGCTCTCTTTGCGTTGGGATTGATCTGCAATGGTCTTTTGAAGTTCGATTTCGGTAATCTTCGATACGCGGGAGTCCTGCAGAGAATTGCTGTGTGTTACGGCATCACTGCAGTGTTGTTTTTGAAGTTCAAGGTCCGTGGTCAGATTATTGTGGCTGCTGCAATTTTGCTGGGCTACTGGGGGTTGTTGACTTTCGTTCCCATACCGGGCGGCGTTGCCGGAGATTATTCGAAAGCTGGCAATCTTGCGGGCTACCTGGATCGAAGCTGGCTGCCCGGGAAAATCATGGAACAGTATTACGGCTACGGAGACAACGAAGGAATTCTGTCCACAATACCGGCTGTCGTGACTGTGATGCTGGGAGTTTTTGCCGGGCTGTGGCTGAAGAGTTCTCGATCTAATTGGGCAAAAATCGGAGGACTGTTCGCCTGTGGAGTTTCATGCGTTGTCCTTGGCACATTGTGGGGGCGAAGTTTTCCGATCATCAAAATTCTCTGGACCAGTTCTTTCGTGTTGGTTGCGGGAGGCTGGAGTCTGTTGTTGCTCTGTGTCTTTTACACAATCATAGATGTCGTTCGATGGCAGAAGTGGTCATTCTTCTGGACTGTCATCGGCATGAATGCCATCGTGATGTACATCGCGCCGCGGTTCATCGATTTCGACCGGATGGCTGTGTTCTTCTTCGGTGGCGTTGCTCGGTTGAGTGGTAGCGGAGGCGATTTCCTGCTTGAAGTGGGAAGTATGGGGGCCAAATGGCTATTTCTGTACTACCTTTATCGCAACCGGATTTTTCTCAGACTATGAATTGACTCAGCCTTGGCTATGGCTATCCATCAGTGTGTTTACTTGTACGGCATGTCTGTGAAGAGCTTCGCACGAAGTTCTTCGGCCGTGATTCCACGATCTCGTATCGATCGCAGGCTTTCAGCATCGTCCCGTTTGGCGAGACGTTTTCCATTGTTATCGCAGATGAGTTGATGATGATGGTATTCGGGAGTCGGCAGGACCAGGAGTGACTGTAGAACTCTTTGGATATGAGTCGCACTGAAGAGATCCATGCCGCGTGTCACACGAGTAGCACCTTGAAGCGCATCATCATGAACGACCGCCAGATGATAGCTCGATCCAATATCTTTCCGGATCAGAACGATATCCCCGAAGATCTCCGGCCTCGCCGTCTGCCAGCCTTTTGCGAGGTCTCGCCATTTCAGGTCAGAGCCTGTGATCCTGATCGCTTTTTCAAGATCCAGTCTGAGAGCAAATGACTGTCCTGCGGCGATGCGGTCGTCACGTTCTGCGGGGGAAAGGTGTTTACAAGTTCCGGGATAAACGGGGCCATCGGGGCCATGTGGCGCGCCTCCGGCGGCGTTGATTTCCTGCTGGATGTCTTTTCGAGTGCAGAAGCAGGGATAGAGTAGACCCTTTTGTTGCAGGGAATCAGCCGCTGCTGCGAAATCCGATAGATGATCTGACTGTCGACGGACTGGGACTTCCCAGGTGATTCCCAGCCAGCCCAGGTCCTCTTCGATGGCGGTTTCGAATTCCGGCCGACATCGAGTGAAGTCGAGATCCTCGATCCTGAGGATAAACAGTCCTTCAGATCTCCGGGCGGATTCATAGGCGAACAAGGCTGAAAATGCGTGGCCAGTGTGGAGCAGGCCTGTCGGGCTGGGAGCGAATCTGGTTACGACGGGTGCGGTCATGTTCTTTTGCTGGCGACGGGTTTGCCCGGGTCATTCAGGACAGATTAGGCATGAATCTCCTGAGGCGGGCAGGGCACTACTGGTATGCAGTGGGCCTGGATTCAAGTCTCTCTGTTGTCTGAGGTGGGAGAATAACGGTACTACGAAATTTGCGAAACTCAGGGTCCAGCCGGTCGACAGCTTTAAGCTCCACCGATCGCTTGGTAGATTTCACAAACAAACGTGTTTTTCAACTGCGGTCGTTTTACGCGCGGACCCTGGGAGAATTTTGGCATGGCAAGTCGTCCTGCAAAGCTGGTACTGGCGAACGGGAAAATTTATACCGGAACAGCCTTTGGTGCAGACGGCGAAGTGCACGGGGAAGTTGTATTCAATACGAGTATGACTGGGTATCAGGAGATTTTGACAGATCCCTCGTACAACGGTCAGATTGTCACGATGACCTATCCACTGATTGGAAACTATGGAGTCAATCAGGAGGATGTTGAAAGCAAAGGGCTGTTCCTTAAAGGTTTTGTCGTCAAAGAGTTATGCGAGATTCCCAGTAACTATCGATCGTCGGAATCATTGGATAGTTATCTCAAGCGAAACGGGATCGTCGGGATTCAGGGCATTGATACTCGATCATTGGTTCGTCAGATCCGCACACAGGGTGCCATGAAAGGTGTTTTGTCGACCGTGGATCTGGACGACGCTTCTTTGTTGAAGAAGGTTCAGGAGGCTCCTGGTCTGGTGGGTCGCGACCTTGTTCAGGAAGTGATGCCTCAGGAGTCCTGTGGTTGGGATGCACCGCTAAGTGAACTCGGCAGGCCGTCGGACTATGTGTCCGGTGCTGAGCGAACGGATGGTCCGCACGTCGTGGCCATTGATTACGGAATGAAGTGGAACATTGCTCGTTATCTTCGCGACGTAGGATGTCGAGTGACCGTGGTGCCGGGAACGGCAACGGCAGAGCAGATTCTGGCCCTTAATCCGGATGGGGTGTTTTTGTCGAATGGTCCGGGAGATCCGGAGCCATTGACTTACGCGATTGAAACTATTCAGGGTCTGCTGGGTAAGAAGCCTGTCTTCGGGATTTGCCTTGGGCTGCAGTTGTTGGGTCTGGCCTTCGGAGGCAAGACGTACAAGCTTCGGTTCGGGCATCGCGGAGCCAATCAGCCGGTGCTGAACCGTCGAACCGGAAAAGTGGAAATTACATCACAGAACCATGGCTTTGCGGTCGATGCAGCCACTCTGCCGGATGATGTTGAAGTAACTCACGTGAATCTCAACGATCAGACAGTTGAGGGGATTCGCCATAAGGTCCATCAGGCTTTTGGTGTTCAGTATCATCCGGAAGCGGCCGCTGGACCTCATGACAGTCATTACCTGTTCACTGAGTTTCTTGAAATGATGCAGGGTACTCCTGCCTGATGTTTGGGGTCCTGTACCGATTTTTTCTTGGCTGCTGCTGAAAATCTGCGTGGTGCAGTCGATTTGTTAACCCACTTATTTGATCTTAAAGGTTCTTGAAATGGCGCTTGAGCGAACTCTGATACTTGTGAAGCCAGACGGTGTGCAGCGACGTCTGATTGGGCGGATTGTTTCGCGAATTGAAGACAAGGGTTTGAGTATCGTCGGGATGAAGATGTTGCAGGTGACTCCGGAACTGAGCAAGCAGCACTATGCCGAGCATGTCGCCAAGTCTTTTTACAAGGAACTGGAAGCCTTCATTACGTCAGGCCCGGTTGTGGCGATGGTTGTTGAAGGTCCGGAAGCCATTACGGTCATGAGAACGCTCATGGGCAAGACGAATGCGCGTGAGTCAGCACCGGGAACGATCCGTGGTGATCTTGGAGCAAGTCGCCAGATGAATTTGATCCATGGTAGCGATGGTCCCGATGCGGCCGCGAAAGAGATCGCAACCTATTTCCGATCAGAAGAGATTGTTTCAGCACCAGATGCGTTGACAGCACATTTGTGGGCGAAGGAAGAGGAATAGTTGACGAAGTGCATTGCCGGCACCTTCGGATGCTTCGGCGGTGTTGACATCGATCCTGCGTAACCAGATTCTGTTTCCAAAGCTTGTCCCTCTCCGGGGCAGGCTTTTTTTTCGTCCCGTGGTCAGGTTTCAGTAGGGTTGAGATGCAAAAAGCATTCAAATCTACTTGTTTTTGTGAGGGGTGATGCCGGAGAACAACACGTCGTTGAGTTCTGAATGACCCGCACGCTGTTGATATCCGTCATGTTCGTACGGCTGGAGGGATTTCTCTGATTGTTACGGCAGGAACTTGTCATGGTAGGGCGGATTTCGACCTACAGATCACGTGGTGGTTTCTGTTTTCCTGACTCCAGTCAGAGTTTTCCCAGTGAAAAAGATCAATACAGTTCTGCAAAGCGAAGTTTCCTGTCTGCACGTGAATAAGCGTGGAGTCCTGGGGCGAAGCGGCACTGCGGTTCTTGAGATGGCCGTTTCTCTTCCATTGCTGATTACGCTTGTCTTTGGCGGGATGGAAATGGCAAACGCCGTATTCCTGCGGCAGTCCATGAACATGGCGGCTTACGAGGCTGCCAAGGTCATTACTCGTCCGGGTTCCAATGAAGCGTTGGCTCGCACCCGATGTCAGGAGATCATGACTGTTCGGAAAGTGAGTACGTATACGCTTACGTTCTCCCCAACCGTGACGACTGCAACGGCACGTGGGACTCAGGTGACAGTGACCTTGTCAGCACCCGCGTCGAATCTGTCTTATGGCCCAATGCAGTTCATGACCGGGAAGACACTCAGCACAACTGTAGTGATGGTCCGGCTGTAGTGAAATTTGCGATTTAGAAGTTCGCGGCGGCTGCGTGAGTCCGTCGAATGTGAGCTGTGATGAAAGGGGTTGGGAATGAAACGTTTGTCTCGATTTCAGCGTCGCGCTGATCATCAGCGACATGGAGCGGCCCATGTGCTGATTGCCGCGATGCTGTTTACATTTGTGATGGTGGCGGCGATGACCGTCGATTTTGCCTATATGCAACTCATTCGAACTGAGTTGCGGACGGCCACGGATGCTGCAGCAAAAGCCGGTGCAGAAGCACTGGCCCGAACCCAGGATGGGAATGCGGCCAAGGCTGCGGCAGTTCAATATGCCGGGCTCAACAAAGTTGGTGGTCGTGCCTATGCGATTACCACGAATGACGTAACGCTTGGCCGAGTCACCGGCCAGACGAATGGAACCTGGACATTCACTGCGAATGCCACGCCGTTCAACTCAGTTCGAGTTAACGCGAAGATTGGCAACGGCGGGGTGACACCAGCCATGAATATGTTCTTTGCTCCGGCACTTGGACATGCTCCGTTTTCCACGGCAGCTCAGGCAACGGCTGGGCAGCAGGAAGTGGAAGTCTGCCTGTGCATCGACCGATCGGGATCTATGATGTTCGACATGACAGGGAATGACTGGTCCTATCCATCGCCAAATCCGCTTTTGTACTCATCAAGTTTTTATCCGGACTCAATGTTCAGGAACTACTGTTCGCCGCCGCAGACCACCGCCAGCCGGTGGGCTATCATGAGAAGCGCTGTGAACATCTTTCTGGATGAAGCCGGGCAGTTTCAGTACCCGCCTCGTACCGCACTTGTAACGTGGAGCAGTGCGATGTCATTGCCATACCATCCGTACACGAACTACACGCTGGTTGACACAGACCACAACCTTCCAGCGGCGGGTTCATTCGTCTGGTCGACAAATCGAACGGCTATCGAGAACGTTATTGCGACTCGTTCAAACAGTGCGATTGGTGGTGGCACAACTCTTTCGGCAGGTCTTGACCGGGCTGTCTCAGTGCTGACGGGTGCGAATGGTCGTGCTCTTTCCAACAAGGTCATCATTTTGTTGACTGACGGTCAGTGGAATGCAGGGCGAGATCCGGTTCTTGCTGCACAGGACGCGGCTGCGGCCGGGGTCACCGTTCACTGTGTGAGTATGATGACATCCACCCAGGCGACACTGACGCAAGTGGCCAGTATTACAGGAGGCCAATACTACGCAACTCAAAATGCAGCTCAATTGCAGCAGGCCTTTCGTGACCTTGCCAAGCAGCTTCCGATCGTACTGACAGACTGACTACCGCGGACTTGAGACATCAAGAGATCATCATGAAGAACGTAAGAAACAAGATTCAGTGCTCCCCGAGTCTAGACCCGGGCCGAAGGGGAGTACTTACTGTTGAATTTGCAATCGCTGCTCCTCTGATCTTCCTTCTGTTCCTTGGTGGATTGGAGTTGACGGCTCTGAATTTTGCTCGTCAAACCGCCGGAAATGCTTCGTACGAGGCCGCTCGCAAGCTTATCATACCGGGTGGGACGGTGGCTCAGGCGCAGTCCGAGGGGTTGCGACAGATGAACATCGTGGGTCTGGGAACGGGCGCAAGTTGTACTGTTGTCAATGCCGCCACAACGGCGACTGCGACAGTATCGGTTCCCGCCACCAATGTTTCCTGGGGGTTAATGCGTTTTTGTGCGGGTTACAACATCACGCAGACGTGCACCCTCACTAAAGAATAACTTCTTTTCTGTTAGTGATCGCGAGTTGAGCGACAAGGCCAGCCGGATTTTGTCTGACAGCAAGCAGGCAGTTTCCGGCTGGCCTTTCCTTTTTCAAGCCTTTTTGGCTACTTGCCTCTTGTGAATTCTGGCTGAAAGTCGCAAAAACGCTGGCAATGCAGGTTTACGTCGACCCGCAATACTGTGCTGTGCTGATTCTCCGAATTTCGCTGCCGGTTAGAAGATGTCAAAGTTGCGGGTTTCTCTTTGTCGAAAGAACGGCAGTGATCGTGATTTGAATGAATTGCCAGGGATTGCTATTCTTCGCCCCTTCCGAAGTGGCATTCAAGTTCGAAGTCCGGAGATTATTGGCTCATGGGTACGAAGAAGACGGGCAAAGGTCGACGAAAAATTGGTCGCAAGAAGCGCCGTATGCGCGCCAAAATTCGACATCGCAAGGGCTAGTCATTGGCGGGCGCCCCCGTTTTCGGCAGGTCGCAGAAAACGGTCTTTTTTGCGACGACTTGTCGCTTTAACCGGAAGTGAAAATTCCGAGGCTTTGTGTTGCGCCAGCCCGTCGATTTATTCCGGCGGCGTTTTTCGCGAGAGTAATGCTCAGCGGAATCGAAAAGACAGTCCCGTGGTCTCATGCCACAGGTTCAGGTTTTTTCACATCTTCGTGTCGTGCGATTTTTCGGCAAATTTCTATGTGTGAGCATGCAGTTTGCGATTGAATGCTGCGGCTCAAACTGCGTAATTCCCGGTGTTAGAGGCGTTCACTACATGTGCGCCAGGAGATACGTCCCATAAATCTTTGGGATGTTGCGAAGCCCGGAAGCGGATTGATTCCCACCGATGCGGCCGTGAAACATTGATCACCTCGCACTCCGTTGTGCTTCGCGGCACTGTCTGGGGAGTGTGAAGGATCAAGGTTCAGAGTCCCAGACCAAACGTCAGTTTGCAGGGCAGGTTTACAGGCTCAGTCTTGCTGAAGTAGGACACGCGAGCCTTCAACGTTTTGGCCTCGGTTGCGATTTGCCACGACTTCGAATAGGTCATGTTCTCACCGAATCCAAAACTACCAGAACCGCTCTCACTGCTCTCACTGCTCTCAATCACCTCACCCTTGTCATCAAGAAATTCGACGGTTTGGATCGTATCGAGTGGTTGGGTACCACTGAGTTCGAAAGACTGCTTAAACGGGTCCCCCAATGCCGGACCAATCTGATTGACGCTCAGTTGGGCTGGGCCGAATTTAATCTTCGTGCCTTCTACCAGTTTCAGATCCCCGTCCACGGTCTTAAGGTCGGCTCCTGTGATGAGAACAAACTTGCCGTCGATCATAAAATTGCTCGTCGACTTAGCCGAAAGTTCAGCACTCCTGAGGGTGATTGTGCCTTCTGACGGATTGTCATTGACTGTCATCTGAAAAAATCCGTCGAAGAATTCCTCCAGCGGCAACTGATTGCCTTCATTTGTCGTCAGGGTAATCTTTGACTGTTTCTCGTCGATTGACAGGATGGTTCTTCCGGGAAGTCTGAAGAAGATATCTGTTTCCAGTCCAGGCTGCTTCGTCATGGAGAGCCCCTGACCAAACTGCGACTCCGGATCCTTCTTCCCGACGCTGAATCCCGCGATTTCAACATGCGTCTTTTCCTGTGCCGAGAGAATCTCGCCATTAGCGACGAAAGAGGTCAGCAGAATGATGAGTGATTTCATAGATCGGCACATCGTTATTACCTTTCAAAAAACGGTGGTCAGCAGAGATCCGGGAAGCTTATGTTGATCAACGCTCGAGAGCGTAACTCTTTTGGGGCTGCCTTACCGATCGAAGCCTTAGCGTTGCTACGGCCAGATTTCCCCAAAGATTATGATCTCTGAGCGTAAAGATCGATTTTTTCGTAGTTGCAGGATGCCTTAAGAGGATGTTTGATCGCACCCAATTCTCTGTCCCTGATTGCAGTCGTCAGGAATCCTGCTGTTATGCCCACTGTTCCCGAACCTTCTGGAGCAGAATCGACACTGGCAGTTCGGCATTGGCTGGAACGTCACAAAGCCGGAGATACTGCGGCTCGGCAGGAACTCCTTGATATCTCCATGCGTCGACTGCGCTTACTGTCGCGTCGAATTCTGAGTGACATTCCGGCTGTTCGTAGTTTTGAAGAGACCGACGATCTGCTGCAAAATTCTATTGTACGACTGTGGAAGTATCTCTCGAGCCATCAGCCGGAAACGTCGGTCGACTACTTCCGTCTCGCCGCCTGTCTGATTCGCCGTGAGCTGATTGATCTGTCGCGATTTCATTTCGGGCAGCGACACTCCCATCGCGAGGCCGATTCAACAGCTTCATCCCTCGGTGAATCCGTAAGTCCGGCCGCGGTACCGAACGATGATGATACCTTTGATCCTCAGAAACTAAGTCAGTGGACCGAGTTTCATGAGTACGTAGAGGGTCTGCCGGAAGACGATCGATTGCTGTTTGATTTGCTTTGGTATCAGGGCCTGACGATGTCTGAGACATCTGAACTTCTGGCGATTCCTTTGCGAACCCTGGGGCGTCGCTGGAAGACGGTCCGAATTCGGCTTTACCGTGACCTTTTAAGTGAGTCAGGCGACTCGGAAATTTAGATGTCCCGGCACTTCAGAATTTTGGAGATTTTTGGCCGACTCTACGCCTGATCTTCGATCTGCAGACTGTAGTGAAGTTACACCCGTTTTTGGATGCTCCATCGCCAACGTGGAGTTTAGCTTTTTGACATGACGACTCTTGACGATCTCCTTTGCCTTTGGGAAGAAAATCGTGAAGCGGGAATCCCCCTTTCTCCAGAAGATCTGTGCGCTGAAATGCCGGAACTGCTGCAGGAACTCAAATGGACCATTCGTGCCCTGGAGGCTGTTGAATCTCGGTTTGGGGTGATTTCGACTCAGCAGGAGCAGGTGCGTGGGGCTGAGGTGCCGTCACATCGTTTAGAGCAGTCTGATACTGTTCTTGTTTCGTCCGAGTACAGGATTGAAGAGCTGCACGCCTCCGGGGGGCTTGGTAGTGTCTATATAGCTACCGACCCGGTGTTAAATCGCAAAGTTGCGATCAAGTTTCCTCGGTGGAAGAATCTGACTGCTGAGCGGTCTGCCAGGTTTGAGCGGGAAGCGAGGGTCACCGGACGTCTTGACCATCCCGGCATCATTCCTGTGCATGCTCTTAAATCGAATCAAACGGACCGTCCCTGTTATGTCATGCGCTTTGTTGATGGTGAAACGCTGCAAGCTCGTATTCAGGCACTGCATGCCGGGACTCTGGATTCGAAACCTGCCTCCTTCTATGAGTCACACGAGTTTCGTCAGTTGCTGCAGAACCTGGTGGCTGTTTGCAATATTGTCGCCTACGCACATGGGCAGGGAGTGATTCATCGCGATATCAAGCCAGCCAATATCATTCTGGGACCTTTTGGAGAAGTTCTGTTATTGGACTGGGGATTGGCAAAAGTTCCAGGCGAAAAATCGGACGATCCGGCATTAGTCGTGACAGATGCTTCTGACGGCGAATGTTTTGCAACACATGATGGGCAGGTTCTTGGGACACCTGCATTTGCCAGCCCCGAACAACTGCTTGGGCACACAGAAGACGTCACTGTCGTGTCAGATGTGTATGCACTTGGAGCTACTTTGTTTGCGTTGCTGACGGGATCATATTCAATCGGAAAGAGTGCGTTTCATGAGCATCTGGATCGACTGAAGCAGGGACAACGCTTTTCATCGCATGAAGTGAATCCTGCGATCCCGGATGCTCTGGAGTCAATCTGCTGCCATGCGATGGAGATCCGTCGGGCAGATCGTTACGTCTCGGCTGTTTCTATGGCTCAGGATATTGAGCGATATCTTGCAGGAGAGTCAGTCAGTGTCTGCCGTGACTCGTTTTTTGTCAGGCTGGGGCGCTGGATTCGCCGCCGGCCCGGACTTGCTGCTGCCTCGGCGACAGGAGTGTTGATTGCTTCACTGGCAGGAGCAGCAGGAGCCGTCGTTCTGGGGCAGAAGAATCAGGAACTTCAGTCGAACAATGAGAAGCTTGAATTGGCGATGGAGAATTCTCGTTCCGCTAATGTTCAGACTCTTCAGGCTTTGAGGACACTATTTGACGATGTCGTCACCCAAAAATTAGGATCGCAGGCTGAGCTGACAGATTCGGATCGAGAGTTTCTGCAGAAAATTCTGCAGCAGTACGAGACATTCGCCAGTCTGAAAGGCGATTCGATCGAGAGTCGCGTGATACGCGCCGAAGGTCTGCAGCAGAGTGGCACGATTCTTCTGCAACTCGCCGAAGAACAGGAGGCTCGAGCACGATTTGAAGCGGCCGCAAAGATCTACCAGAAACTCCTGGAAGAGACCGATCAGGCAGATTACCGTCGTCAACTTGCCTCTACGCTCATTGACGTCGGTCTGTCCATGCAGAACTTTGGAGAACTGGCAGCAGCCGAGCAGGCCGCGAATGAGGGACTCGCTGTGCTCGCACCTGTTCTTGTCAAAGAGGGAGAGGCGTGTGATCCTGTTGCCTGGGAGGCCTATGCGAATCTCAAGCAACTGCTTGGTGACATTCAGATTGCCGCAGGGCGAATGGAGGAGGCGCTTGTTTCTTTTGGACAGTCGAAGGATGTTTTTGAAAAGCGACGAGCTTCCGATCCCGAATCGCACGATACACTGGCGAGACTCGCGGAATCCTACCGAGCGATGAGTGATGCGTGTCAGCAACTGGGTTATATTGCTGGACAGGAAGACTATTCGAATCAGGCTCTGGAGCTATACCGTGTATTGGTTGCAAAGTTTCCTGACAACCGCAGATTCAGCGATGGTTTTACCTGGGCGTGTTATGACCGATCATACGCACATGAGTTTTTTGAACGGAATCGTCAGGCGATTGAAGAGGTTACTGAAGCTGTGGAACTCGCTGGCAAGCTAGCCCAAGCGTACCCATTGAGTGACGAGTTCCGTGGTGTTTTCGGCGGCATGCAGATTCGTCGCGGTGCAATTCACACTCGCATGGGGCATCTGAGACAGGCTGAGAAGGATCTTAAGAATGCAGTTGCATTGTTCGAAAAGATGATCATCGGTACGGTTGATGGCGCACAGAGCTATCGGCAACTGCTGAAGGCTGATCGACTGCTGGCGATGCTCCAATATACTTACGGTCAGTTTGAAGAGTCCGAGGCGACTTTTCGTAAGGCTAAACGCCACGCGGAATTGTTTGCTGTCAGTTACCGGGAAACGGCGGCGCAGTCCTGGGAGGTCTATAGTCTGTCGTATGATCTTGCGATGCTGCTTGCAGACCGAGGCCAACTGACGGAGGCCGAGGCTGAATTGCAGAGCTGGCTAAGGACAACCGAGGCTAAGCCATTGCAGAAGTCCGTAAGAATTCAGGCCCAATCAATTCTGCAGGCGAAGTGCGGTCTTGTAAAACTGAAGATCTGGGGGGATGAGAAAGTCAGGGCGAAGGAGCTCACGGATGCTGCCTCAATGTTCCTTCAGAAGCTTGAAGAAAGCTTCCCCGAGTCTTCACCAGATTGGGACATCATTGCCGATTATCATCTGCAACTCGCCAATTTTTATGATGGTCTGGGGGACGTGCAGGGAGCCAATATCCATATGGCTCAGCATCTGCCGATTCTTAAGCGAATTGCCGAAAAACATCCATATCGGCCGACTGGAGTAGTCACGATCGTCAATGCCTTGATTGAACTTGGCGACATCTATGCAGAAAAAGGTGACCGTGGATTGGCAAGCCAGCAACTTGAAGAAGCTGAAAATACTGTTGCCGATGCGATGAAGTCGTATCCCGGCGAAGTCAGTCTTCTGCGGTCTCGGGAAGAAGTCAACTGGGCCCGGGGGCGTTTGCTTTTCGGGCAGCAGGACTATGCGGGGGCAATGAGATACTTTGATGAGGCTATTCGCTTGAATCCAGCCTCACGACACCGTTCTATTCGGCTTCTTTGCATGGGGCTCCGTGGTGACTCGAGGACGCTTTCTGAGCTAAAGGCCGAGGCGGACTGGACTGTTCACTGTCCTTCCTTGTCCGATCAGATTCGTGCCTGCAGAGCGATGGTGAAAAACAATTCTGACACCGAACAGATCAGCTCTGTGGTCGCAGTCGCCACGCTGATTATCAATCAAGCCCATGCAGACAATGTCTTCCTGAAGCCATCTGTCCTGAAGCGGCTCAGATCTTCTGCGGAGTATCGTGAGCTTTGCAAACACCAGGATTTATCCGGACTTATTGATCAACTTGATCCTGAGAAGCTGCCAGCGGAAGTTTCATCCGAACTTCCCCAATAAAAAGACCCCGCTCAGAATGTTCTGACACGGGGTCTAAGCTTTTTCAGTGATGGTGAACTGAACTACTTCGCGGGTTCGCTTTTTGCGCCTTCTTTGATGGCGTAGATGCGGTTGCGATTGGCGATGAACATGGTGTCATTGGCAACGACAGGTGTCGTGTAGACGGATGAGCCCATGTTGATCTCTTCGCCCAGTTTCTCCATTTCGGCAGAAAGCTTGAAGATGGCGATGTCACCGTCTTCGTCGCCGATGTAGACCCGATCTTCGACGATCAGTGGAGAGGCCCATGATGCTGCGAACATGTCGTAAGTCCAGTGAGGTTCACCGGTCTTTGCATTCAGGCAGTGAAACAGTCCACTGAAGTCTGCGACGAATAGCAGGTCATTCTTGATGGCCACAGTACCACAAGTACGGTGCATCGTGCTTTCAAAGACTGACGGGTCGGTTCCCGTGTAATGCCAGACCGCAGCCGAGTTCGGGTTCTCACGTTCAAAGTCCCCGGCCTTGTCATCCAGGGCCTGAAGTCGTTTATGAGTAATTGGGGTTTTCGGGTCCTTGGAATTAAAGACGAGGGTTGGGCTCACGTCCCCGCGTTTCTTCGGGTCGATGCACCACAGATGTCCCTGACCTTCACCATGCTCAGGGTCTTCGCCAACGCCGATATAGACGAGGCCATCATAGACAACAGGCGTCGCAATCAGATGGTTTCGAGTGGCTCGACCACCAAGCAGATAGATGGATTCTTTCGGATTGCAGTCAAACTTCCAAAGCATCTCAGCATTGCCGTCCTTGCCTTCTGCAGCAAAGCTGTAGAGGTAACCATCACCCGCTCCAAACAGGACCTGAGCAACTCCATCGAAAACTCCAAAAGCTGGAGATGACCACTGACCATGCAATACATTTGCGCCAGGGGAGTTGTCTGTCCAGAGAACTTTTCCTGTTTCACGATTCACGCAGACAAAGCTGGGAGCTTTCTCTTCGGGAATTGTAATGTGTCCCTCATCAACACCATTTGCTGTGATAACAAACAATAACTCACCAACACATGTTACCGAGCAACTGCACATGTTGTGCTGAGAAACCTTCAGGTCCTTCATCATGTCGAGAGACCAGACTACGTCGGCTTCATTCTTTTCCTGAACTTTCTCATCGGTCAAAAGTCCATCGTTCTCTCCATCACGGAATCCTTCTGTATCCAGGCAGACCACATGTCCGCGGCTGCTGACGTACCACGCACGGTCGCCTTCAACGTAAGGAGAACAGCAAATACCCTGATGAGGCCAATCGTTAACGCGGCCGGTGGAGAGCTTTTCATTGGAGTGCTGCCAAAGGAACTCACCAGACTTTTCATCAATGCAGATAAGGCATCCGAGGTCGATGGAGCTAGGGTAACGCTTGATGTAGCCGTTACCGTTATTCGTTCCGATGAAGACCTTGCCGTTTGCCACGACAGGATTACCGTAAGTTTCGGATCCGAGTGGCATTGACCAGGCAATGTTTTCGCCCGTACTGACATCCCAGGTCGTTGGGATATTCTTGCCATCCGGAGTATTGTTGCGAGAGTAGCTTCCGCCCCATTGCGGCCAGTCTTTTGGTCCCACTTTCATCTTCCCAATCTTGCTGAGGGCCGTCTCAGTGGGGTTCTCTCCAGACACCGCAGTGTTCTGTGCTGCCGCCGCAACTGTCAGACACAGTGCGAGGTTAAGGCAGATCCTGAATTTCAACATGGAAGGGTTCCTTATGGATTGAAGTAAGAATCAGGCGAGTCGAAGTCTGGTTACGATTGGCGTTTTTGCCTTTCTGGCCGACTTGCTTCGCCAGTCGCAGAGCTTTATTCGTCTGCAACGAGTTTTAGTCAACTTATTCTGTCCGCGGCCACGATTGAGGCTTACTTCTGTAAAGGTATCCCGCGAACACCCAGCCTCAATTAATGTCGCCCGAAGATTAGCAATTACTTGTTCGACATGACCTGAACATTATCGACGAAGAATTCAGCATCCGTTGCGTTGCCGAAGAGGCCCGGACTTCCGCTAAGGTTTGGAGTTGCATCGGCGGCTTCAATTTGCCATTCCGCGGGTTCGGCTTCATCACGTCGCCAGACTTTGCCGCGCAGGATCGCTTTGCCGTCCTTGGTCTCACTTTGGAACTTCATTGTGTACCAGGTGTCGGCCGACCATTGCATGTCGATCGTCTTGGCAAATCGGAGTTCAAGTCGTGCAACCCACGAACGAATCTGAAGCCGCTGTGATCCCTGCAGGTCCATCGTGTAACGCTGATTGATCAGTCCAAGGTCCGGCAGACGTCCATTCTTTTCGGTGGCTTTGAAGTCAGCCTGAATCGTGTAGTCATGCAGATTTGTCCAGCCCATCCAGGATTGACTGCGAGTTCCCTTTGGAATTGTGCTGATCTTGACCAGCCCTTTTTCACCATCCAGAGGTGCGGGTTTATGGCGGTAATCAGCACCAATCCACGTCGCCGGGACTTTGTCATTAGAAAAATCAAATTTCCATGGAAGCGGCGGGACCACTCGAATTCTTGCCGTGGCTGTCATTTCGCCGGACTTTGCTGTCAGCACGACCGCTGAATGACCCGAAGCCGGGGCTGTATAGGAGCCGTCTTTTGAAACCGAACCGCCGCCCTCGGCAGTGATTGTGGCATCCTTCATGAGTTGCACGAACTGACCACTCTTGTTGTATCCTTTGACCTGAAGGCTGGCCTTTTCGCCGGTTCCAATCAACAGTTCAACAGGCGTGAGCAGAATCTGCGCTACCTTCTTATCGCTGGCGGCTGGTGCTTCGTCTGCAAGTTTCGAACGCGTCGGTTTCGTTGCCGATGCGTCAGGCTTTCCGATGCAGTACAGAGCCTCAATCGATGGGAGAAAGATTCGCCCATTGGAGACGACGGGTGAGCCGAAGACCTCTTCGCCCTGACCAAGTCGAGCTTCACTGACGACGTCTACGCCTTTTTCGCTGGGCTTCAGGACATAGAACCGACCCGTATTCTCTGCGACATAGATCTTGCCATCAGCCACCATTGGGCTGCCGAACATAATGCGACCAAGTTTTTTCTGGCCGACCAGCTCACCGGTCTTTGCATTTACAATGACCAGCGTGGCACCGTCTTCGATGTAGTAGACACGGTCGCCAAGTTTTACGGCGCAGTTTCGGCCGACAGCTCGTTTAGGAATCTTCCACAGAAGTTTGTCTTCCGTGATTTCCCCTTCGACATTTCCGTCAAAGGCAAAGATTGCACCCAGAGTCGTTGTGTCGTTGGCGTTCTGCTCTGCATGTCCGCAGTAAACGATTCCATTCTCGTCGATCAGGGCGCTGGTATTCAGACCTCGAGTTGACGCCTGATACTTCCAGATCGTTTTTCCGGTACGTGGTTGGATCGCGTAGAACGCCCCATCTCCAGCACCGACGACCATTGCCGCCTGACCCTTGAATGTTGTAAGCACGGGCGTACTGTAAGTTGTATCTTCCGGGCGAAGCTTGGTGCTCTTCAGCCACTGAGCCACGCCAGTCTTTTTGTCAAACGCGACGAAGCGATGGGCTGGAACGGCGGTTTCTCCCCAGCCCGTCATGACTCCGCTGATGATGACCAGATCCTCAAAGACCACGGGAAAGTTTGTTCGACCTCCGTAGGTGGAAAGCATCCCGTACTCTTCGCTCATGGAGTGTTCCCAGAGCACTTTTCCGGTCTTGCCATCAAGGCACTGGAACACGCATCCGAGACCAAGAACGAAGACTGTATCGCTGGCTGGATCGGCGACTACGCTCGACCAGCCGACACGTTCTGCCGGTGCGTCCGACAGATAGATGTTGTGGATGCTTTCCCAAATCAGCTCACCGGTTTTTGCGTCCAGGCAAACCGTCTTTTCGCCTTCTTTTTCTGTCTCCGGGAACGCTCGGCACACAAGATACACGCGATCATTCATCACCACTGGTGATGAACGGCTGGCGAATTCCTCCTTGCGCCAAAGCAGGTTTTCACCCTTTGGAGACCACTTGTCCGGCAGATTGGTTTCAAACGACTGGCCATCATTATGAGGCCCACGCCAGTGTGGCCAGTCCTCTGCCATGGCTGCGGAACTGACCGCGTAGATGCCAAGAATTGTCAGGAATGAGGTTTTCATGTCTTCGCCCTCTCGTGTTATTCGTCCAGCCAGTCACAACTGGCATCTTCATGAGGTTCACGAATCCGCTTCAGCAGCGTAATGAGATCCTGCTGTTCGGTACGACTTAAGTGTCCAAGTTGCCGTTCGTGCATTTCTCGAACGGTTTTTGTCATTTCATCCAGGAGCGCGAGGCCCTGTGTTGTGATAGCGATCTCAACGACTCGGCGGTTTTCACTACGCCGTTCACGGACGATCAATTGGCGCTGTTCCAGTCGATCAAGCATTCGCGTGGTATCCGGCCCGCGGGAGATCAGCCGCTTGCCAAGTGCCAATGTTTGCATCGAAGCCGGGTGTACAGATCTCAATAAACGCAGTGCGTTGTATTGCTGAGCAGACAATTGGTAGTTGCTAAACAGTTCGTCTTCCAGAGCTTTCAGGCAGTCATAGGTTCTCCAGAGGTTCAGGAAGGTTTCCTGCTCCGGGGAATCGAATCGCTTTCCACTCTTAGGCTTGGCTGACGATGTCATACGGAAAGCATGGACGTTTCGACGACACTTGTCAAGACAAGCGTCCGCGCATGAAAAAACGGCATCCCTGCCGTTTCAAACTTGAACCATTGGCCATTAATGCAGAAACATGCTTAAAAGGGGCCTTTGAGCCCCATTTCGGAGATCTCTCTGAGATCCAAATTCGCCAGCGTCCACAACCTTGCGTGAGCAGGAGGCTGGCGATCCGAAAACGATGATTCTACGAACCAAAGCTGGTCCGAATTACTGGGCTGGTGCTGGTGCTGCCGGAGCAGCTGGAGCTGCTTCAGCTGGAGGTGCAGGTGCATCAACGGCAGCTGGAGCTGCTGCTGCTGGAGCGGCAGCTGGTGCAGCTGTTCCGCAAGCCCCGCTTGCACATCCAGTGCTGGCGCCACATGCTGAACCGCAGCTGCTACCACATGATGAACCACAGCTAGGTGCTGCTTCGCAGCAAGTTGGAGCTGGAGCACTGCAGCAGGTTGGAGCAGCTTCGCAGCAGGTTGGTTCTGGCTTGCAGCACTTTACGCGGGCTGGCTTGCACTTCTGGACTTTGCACTTAACCGGCTTGCACTTAGCAGGCTTGCAGCAGCTTCGACCGGCTTCTGCAGTGTTGGTGAGCAGCAATGCTGCCAACGCGAGGACGAGACCGAATGTTCGCATGGTAAAACCCCTTGTTCTCTTCACGGCTGTGTTTCAGCCAGTTGGCCTGTGCAAGGTTCTGGAAAACACTTCCAAACCCCGTTGGCCACTCAAAACTCCGGTGCACGCTATCTTGACTGACCGGAATCTGTCAAACAACCTGCCTAATTTTCCATCATTCGGCCCTGCTGTCGGAGGTGAGGCCAACCAAATCCTCGGGAATTCGCTGAACTTCGCCAGCTTCGTTGACGCACGCAATGACAGAGTTTGCCTCTGCGAGCAGTTCTTCGCCTCGACAGAGTCTGTACGAATGTTCCAGCTTTGCCGGTGTGACTCGGGCGATTTCCGTATGCAAAGTCAGCAGGTCGTCATATCGCGCAGGGCGGCGGTACCGCACGTCGATTCGTGCGACGACAAAGTACAATTTAAGTTCTTCCATCCGTCGGTAGCTGCCACCCTGTGCTCGAAAGAGTTCCGTCCTTCCGACTTCAAAATAGCAGAGATAGTTTGAGTGGTGCAGGAATCCCATAGCGTCCGTCTCGTTGTAGCGGACGCGAATCTCGGTAGAGTGCTTAGTGATCATGGTTCGGGATGAAATCATGGTTTGGGAGTTGGGGGCACGGAAAACGACCAGAAGCAGGTTCTTCTTTTATGGTGGCGGCATCAAGTGATTCGGCTGAGTTTCATGGTCGCGACCCTCAGTCGCTGATCTTTGTCTATGGTTCTCTCAAACGCGGTTACGGCCTACATCATCTTCTTGAGGGGCAGGCCTTTCGTGGTCCTGCGACGACGTGTCCGCTTTACCGCATTTTTGATCTCGGATCTTATCCCGGTCTCGTCGATTGGCCAGAAGGACTTGCGGTGCGGGGCGAGGTGTATGAGGTGGATGCAGAGTGCCTCAAGAGACTTGATGAAGCTGAGGGCGTCGGCGAGGGGCTGTATGCTCGTCGAGTCATCAAGCTGCAGCCTCCGTTTGACGGGGTTGAGGCGTCTGCCTGGTTCTGGCTGAACAAGGTTGGCGGACTACGGGACTGCGGGACGAGCTGGCCTTGAATCGTTGGGGTTGTTTTTTGCCAACTGAAATTAGATGCTGCCGGAGGTCGTTTGAGATTTAACACTGCTGATATTCTCGCTGCCCGCGGACCTCGGAACGCCGTGAACGTGTTCCGCCCCTACCATTTTCTGGTAGAGAATGAGTTTTCGCGTCATCGTTGCGTAGAGAGTGTTGCCACGATTTTTCTCACCAATCGTGAGTGTCCATTTCATTGCCTCATGTGCGATCTGTGGAAGAACACGACAGAGCAGGCTACTTCTGAAGGAGCGATTCCGGAACAGATTGATTTTGCCCTCCAACAGTTGCCTGTGACTCAGCACGTCAAACTATATAACAGCGGGAATTTTTTTGATCCGAAAGCGATTCCGCGTGCTGACTGGCCTCGAATTGCCGAACGGGTTCGACACTTTGACACTGTGATCGTGGAAAACCATCCTTCGCTTTGCAATGACCGATGCGGCGAGTTTCAGCAGTTGTGCGAGACACAACTGGAAGTTGCTCTGGGGCTGGAGACTTCGCACCCGCAAACACTCGCCCGGCTCAACAAACAAATGACGGTGGAAGATTTTGCTCGCGCCTGTGAGTTGCTGCGTAGGCAGAGCATTCTTATTCGTGCGTTTGTTCTGTTGAAGCCTCCTGAGACATCGGAAGAGCAGGGGATTGAGCGGGCTATCAACTCAATACGCTTTGCGTTCGAGTGTGGCGTCGATTGTTGTGCTGTGATCCCGGTGAGAACCGGCAACGGAATTATGGAGCAACTTGCGTCTGCGGGGCTGTTTTCACCGCCTCGTTTGTCTTCGCTGGAAATCGTGTTGCGAGAAACCTTGTCCTGGAATCGTGGTCGTGTGTTTGCCGATTTGTGGGATGCCGCACAGTTTGCAGATTCTCCCGAGACGGCCGTGTTGCAGATCTCAAGACTTGAGCAGATGAATCTGACACAATCCGTTAGCTAAAAAATTGTGGTGCTGCTTCCACCTTATCCATCTCAGTGACAGATTCGTCATGCCCGTACTATCTCCCGATGTTTTAATTCTCGGCTCCGGATTCGGCGGAAGCCTACTGGCCCTGATATTGGCTCGAGCGGGAAAGTCGGTGGTCATGGTGGATCGCAGTCGGCATCCTCGATTTGCGATCGGCGAATCATCGACCCCACTGGCGGATCGCACTTTGGCTCAGATGGCCGATCGATATCAACTTCCCGAGTTACGCCCATTGTGTCATTGGGGATCATGGAAGCGTGTGTATCCGGATCTTCTGTGTGGCAAGAAACGAGGCTTTACCTATTTTGATCAGACCAGCGATCAGGATGTTACGCTTGAACATTTCGATCATCGCCGCCTGCTGGTTTCTGCTAGCGTCAACGACGAGTACTCAGACACTCATTGGCTTCGCAGCGATATTGACCAGTTCTTGTTTCGTCTGGCGAATGCTGCTGGCGTCTTGACATTTCAGAATTGTATTTATCAATTGGAAGCAAATGGCGATCAATGGGTTCTGAAAGTTTCCTCCAGCGATGAACCGGCCCTGTCGAATCATTCTATGCTCAAGGAAACGGTGGAGTCTTCCGGTGCGTATTTCGTCAAAGCGCCGTTCGTTGTCGATGCAACGGGATCCTCAAAGGGAATACTGAGTACGCTCGGGATTGCCGATCAAACGGCATCGCTTAAGACTCATTCGAGATCCCTGTTCGCTCACTTTGAAGCCGCCACGGCTTGTGAGCAACTCTTGATGGACAGTCAGATTAACGTCGCGGTTTTTCCCTATCACTGCGATGATGCGGCCGTTCATCAGGTCTGTCCGGACGGATGGATGTGGCAGCTGCGCTACGACGACGATACTCTCAGCGCGGGGTTCATGATTGATGAACGACCCAGTGCTCAGCGTGTACGAAGTTCCTTTTCAACGCCTCAGGAAGAATGGGACTGGCGGATTCGGAGAGCACCATTTTTGGCTCGTCAATTTAGCAATGCTCGTATTGTTCGGCCGGACTCAGGCCTGCAGCAGACCTCTCGAATTCAGCGACTGGCATCTCGGGCGGCAGGTTCGAACTGGGCTGCGATTACGAACACCGCAGGTTTCATTGATCCACTGCACAGCACCGGGATTGCCCATACACTTCTCAGCGTGTCGAGATTGGCCGAGATCCTGCTGACGTCGGGCCCCGCTGCTCATCGCGAAGATCGACTGCGGAAGTATTCCGATTCGTTGATCGAGGAGATTTGCTGCGTCGATGAGTTAGTGGAAGGCTGCTATGAAGCGATCCCGTCGTTTCGCTTATGGTGTCTCTGGGGCATGCTCTACTTTGCAGCAGCAACCAGCATGGAACAGTCGCTGGACGGAGCCTCAGGAGGCACTAGTTTTCTGCGAGCCAATGATCCTGTTTTCAGGGGCATGTTGAAAGAAGCCAGAGATCGGCTTGCCGTCGCGCGTCATGCTGATCCGGTTGATCGACTAAATGCGGAACAGGCGTTCGAATCATGGCTGTGTGCTGCGGTGGCTCCTTGGAATCAGGTTGGGTTGTTTGATCCGACTTGCAACGGGCTTTATTCGAAGACGGCAGCTCCTGCCAGGGACTAGCTGGCAGTTGAATTAATCAGCCGGAACGCGTTAGCGTCCGGTTCTCGCCTCACCCATCAATGAACCATGTCTTTCCGAAGTACCAGACCGTCAGAACGACCCCGATACAGATAACCACGCGGCGAATGATCTTCTTGTCGAGTTTTCGAGCCCATGAGGCACCCAGCCAGCCGCCGAGCATTGCTGAAGCGATCATCGGGACTGCCAGCACCCAGTTGACTTTGCCGGTGCCGACAAAAACGACGACGGACACGCCATTAATCAATCCGGCTAGTACGGTCTTGAGACCATTGACATGATGGATGTTGCCGAGATTTAAAAGGCTGAGCGAACTCAGCATGAGGATACCGATCCCTGCTCCAAAGTATCCGCCATAGATTCCAATAACCAATTGCAGCACGAAGACCAGCCATTGCGAACGTTGGCTGCGGCTTGCCAACGATGATTCCGGCGGAGCTTTCGGGGTTAGGCGAGGTTGCAAAATGAAGAGCAGCGTTGCCAGAGCGATCAGCCATGGGACCATGGCCTTGAACGAAGACTCCGGAGCCAGCACAACGATCGTTGAACCGGCAATACCTCCCAGAATACTGGGGATTGCGAGCCAGCGAACCCAATCCCACATCTGTTTCAGCTCACGCCGATAGCCCCACGATCCCGAAAACGCACCGGGGCAAAGAGCTACGGTGTTGGTCGCGTTGGCGATGATTGCAGCTCCGGGAGCGTTGCCCAGAGCCCACATCAATGCCGGGAAAGTCACCAGTGTACCTCCACCAGCGACGGAGTTAATGGCTCCGCCGATTGCCGCAGCCGGACACAGTATGAGATAGGTCTGCCAGAGTTCCATGGGCGCAATCTATTCTTCGGGCGGCAAAAACTGAGGCGGGGTGTTCGCGGGATCGATCATTCAGATCATGACCTCAAGCGTGGCTACGCACAGGGTAGTTCAGCAGGCGTTTCATCGCAAATCGCAGTGTCAGGCCTCGTCGATTCTCCACGGGTGAAGTCGCAGAAGGTCGTCAAAGTTGGTTCGCTCTGGCGAGGCTTCCCACAAAGTCTTCATTCTGCCCGGCAACTTCCGGGAAACACTGAGAGTCGGCGATTACTTGCTTCCGATCGCGTAGAGAGTTTTGCTCGAGCGGATAAGCAGCGTTCCGTCAGTCAAAGCGGGTGTTGACCAGAATCGAACCTTATCAGTCACAGGCAATACATTCTTTGCGATCACATCAAGCGTTCGACCGGACTGCATTACGAACGTCTGCCCACTGGCGTCGAGACAATAGATCTTGCCTTGATTCGACCATGGCGAAGCCCAGAATTCCCCCGCTTCCGGAATACGGCCCTGTGTCACCAGGACCCCCGTCGCTGAATCCACGATCGTAGCCTTGCCGCCTCGTCCGTCGAGCAGATAAATCATTCCGTCAACGATCAATGGCGATGCTCGGTTCGGGCCAAATTCGCCCGTGTTCCATGCCACCAGAGACGCTGAATCACCACTGCGAGCCGACGACAATTGTTCGTCGGTACCACTCTTGATTGCATAAAAACTAGTGCCGCCACGACCGCTGCGTCCCACGACCAGCAAATCGCCGCTGGCTGTTGGGGTCGCGTTGAGTCCGCCGTTGCCAATATCGACCTGCCACAGCAAGTTGCCTGTGTTGGGATCATACGATCTTACCTTGGCGCCGCCGGTGACGAGTTCTCTGCGATGACTGTTTTCCCAGATGATCGCCGATCCCCAGTTTGACCGCTCATCGCGAGCCTGTCGCCAGACTTCATCGCCGGTGCTGATATCGATCGCGACAACAAAGGAAGCCTCTTCGTTGTCGACCTGAATGAAGACTTTACCATCAAGGATGGTTGGCGAACTGGATGTTCCCCAATCCTGAGCCATCGGATGAAGACCCAGATCTTTTTTCCAGATCAGTGTTCCGTCGAGGTCGTAGCAGAACATTCCCATCATGCCAAAGTAAGCGACGACATACTTCCCATCACTGACCGGCGTTTCAGATGCATAGGTATTGTCGCGATGAGTCTCCAGGCGAGGCTTGCCTTCAAGAGCCGTTTTTGTCCAAAGCACTTTGCCAGTTTTCGAGTCCAGACACAGGACCTCCCAACGATAATCGCTCGTCGGGTTTTGTGGTCCGTCGGTCACTGCGGTCGTCACAAAAAGTTTGTCGCCGATTACGATCGGGCTGGACCAGCCAGCGCCCGGAATGTCCGTTTGCCAAAGCAAGTTTTCATTCTCGCTCCAACTGGTTGGTGCATTCGCGTCATTGGTCACACCGCTGGCATTTGGCCCACGAAACTGTCGCCAATCCGCCGCTACACCGATCGAGGGAAAGGTCATGAAGATCAAATACACAACAATACCTGAGCGAAACATGCGAACTTCCTGACACAAGATCTGAGTTCGATCTGAAGTTGATCGTTTCAGATCGAAATGGAATCGGGTTTGAGAGTGATCAGCATAACCGGCCGGCAGGAAGATTGCATGACCGGGCTTGATGTTATGCTTTGGAAGAGATCCACTTGTAGGCGCCAGCCGCGTTCTTTGAACAAAACTTTGCGGTCGCCTCGTTGCCTCGTTGGGCCGCATACTCCATCACGATTCTCTGCAGCGTTTCGTAGCCGGCGGCATTCTCGGAGACGGGCCAGTTACTCCCGTAAATTACGCGATCGTCACCAAAGGCGTTCCACACGACGTCAATGTAGGGCTTGTAAAAGCTCATCTCCGTCGGAGCCTTTTGTCCATCGCGTGATGCTCCTTCAACCAGTGCTGAAATCTTGCAGAACACATTGGTGTGCTTCGCTGCTGCCTCAATTCCCGCTTTCCAGTCGGCAGGTGGAGGATCGGCCGTGATGCGCACATTGCCGATGTGGTTCTGCACGATTCTGAGTGCGGGAAGCTTTTCGGCCAGGTTTGCTACGATGCCCGGAGTATCAGGGCCGCCGTTAACATCCAATGACAGATCATGATCGATCATCTTCTTGAGATCATCCAGTGATGATGAGTTCAGCAGATCCGTCACTGTTTTCGAAGAAACCCGAATGCCACGGAACAGAGGATTCCTGGCGAAGCGATCAAGGTGTCCTGCGAACTCATCTTTCCCTGGCATCAGATTTCCGACGATGCCAACGATAAATGGATCCTCTTTGGCCAGATCCAGCAGCCAGGCGTTGTCTTCAACCAGAGGGCTTGCTTCGACGATCACAGTGCCAGTGATTTTGCGATATTGCTTCAATTCCCGCAGATGTTTAGGAAGTACGGTTCGATACAGCGACGAACCCGGAGATGGCCATGGGACCCCTTCAGGACGCGTTGGGTCATAAAAATGCGTATGGCAGTCAATGATCTTCAGATCGTCGGGCTGATCCAGCGAATTTGCCAGAACGCTGTTTGTCGCCGTAGCAGCAGCGATACTCAGGCTGGTACCGAGAAATGTCCGACGAGGAATACTGGAGTTCGGCATGGCACAACTTTCAGCGGAGAAACAACTGGAGTCCTGTGTTCAAAGCAGAGTTGTAGCCAATTCGCGGGAATTGCAGAGTGATCAGGCTTAGTCACTGCAAGAGGATGCATTTTAGCTCGGCTGCAGCTTCTGCGTTTTGCAGGATTCCGGAATGCGTGGCTTTGACAAGTCGTTCAGTTCTGACGTCGGGGCGATGAGCACTGATGATCGGAACGACGCCGTCCCCAATCAATCTGTCTGGTGACTGATAGCCAGTACCGATAATTGAATGGGTGACGACCGCGTCTGAATATCTCAGAGAGTTCGATGAACGGATCACGGGATTTCCGGGGATCAAATGATCGAGACTGGTCGCCGGTGTCGGCCCGGGATTTCGAAACAGTCCCGGATTGCCTCGTATAAACCGGCGATATTCGACCAGAGTGCTGTCCGGGACATTGATCAACCAGCGCCCCAGTCGTCCGAGGGGTTGTTGTGTCCAGTTCGAACCCTGATGTGGCGTTGCCATGTAGACAACTCGTTTCACATGAGGCACCGGTTGAAACAGGAATGCTGAAACCGTGTCATCCGGAATCGGACCTGCGTTGAGAGCATCATTCAGCGGGACGTCCGAGATCGCTCGCCAAAGCTTGTCATCGCTGTAACTCACTTGAAGCTTTGCCAGCAGCCCTCCCATGCTATGGCCCACCAGGACTGTCTGGTCGATCGCCGAGTCCAGCTTTTGTGGATCAAGGATTTCCCGTGTCGACATCAGTTCTTTGCGGAGATCGGCTGCCGTTCGAAGATAAGAGAGCCCGGTTGGGTACTGATAAAGCCAAATCTGGTATCGCGAGGAAATCGTCGGATCAGATTCCAGAGTTGCTACGATTTGTTCCCATGTGAATGCATCAGATGCCAGGCCATGAATGAGTACGAGAGGCGTTCGTCCCGGCTTATAGGGACGCAGGAGATACAAACCACTCGCATTAAAGCGGGAAGGATTGCTGAAGGCAGCCCAGTAATTTCTTCCCGGCGGGAGTGCTCGTCCGTCAAGAGTTTGCGCGGACCGATACACTGACGGCAGAGGTGCCTGATGATGCGCGCAACCGCTGACGCCCAGAATGAAAATGATGGCTGGAATCAGCCATTGGCATTGACGAATCCTTGTCAAAGCCAGAAGCCCCCTTCAACAAAATCTGGCCGATCGCTTCGGCGGAGTTTTGAAAACAAAGTCTATTCGAGGCTCAATAATTCAGGAAAGCACAGTTTTCTGGCTCGGCAGGAGTGGTTTTTTGTTGTAAACCGTTATTGGTAATTGGTTTACGTCGTCTTTTTTGTTGGGTTTGCTGCTATTCCGCGAGGATCTCCGCAGCGTTCCAATAGCCAAACTCATTCGACCAGTCATTTGCCTTGTTGAGCATTTCCAGCGTGACCGGTTGGCCAGCGAGATCGGTCAGGTCGATAGTAATCTCCTTCCAGTCCACGTCCTTGCCTTTGCATTTCACGATGGACTGGTGGCGAATTTCGCCGTTTACGTTAACGGTGAGTTGCCAGTCTCCCTCAGCATGTGAGGCAACACTCAGTCTCAGGGTGACTTTCGATGCGGATGGCAGAGTTGTTGAAGAGGTCAGCCGACAGGCTTCTGAGCGAGACACGGGATGAGTTCGAACGGCTGGTCGACCATGATAGTCCGTCAGAACCGCGACTCCACCTTCGCCGACTTTGGCTGTCATAAAGCCGGGCAGTAGTTGTTCCAGCAAGGCTGGGAATTCGTCGGGCTTTGATGACTCGCCTGGCACAATTCGCGAGCCTGCCAGCAACCTCGCGTTCGGATCTTCGGGTGGCTTATCGAGCGTGATGAACGCGAACAGATCATGAAGCTCCTGCGGTTGCAGTTGCTTTTCGATCCCTTCAGGCATCAGAGATAACTTGCTGGGAACAACTTCGTCGATATCGCTCCGCGCGATGATCTCCTGCTTGTCACCCTGGACCTTCAAAACAACTCTCTGCGGACTGTCTTCGGCAGGCAGACCAGAAACGACTCGTCCTTCTTTCGTAACCACTGTCAGACCCTGATACGCGGAACCAATGACAAGGCTTGGGTCAAACACGTTCGATAGCAACTGCTCAAACGATGCGCGGCCGTTGCGAGTAATGTCCGGCCCGACTTCGGCTCCCTCACCATACATCTTGTGACACTGCGCGCAGAGCTTCTTGAAGACGACTCGGCCAGCGACCGGATCGCCGTTGCTGGTTCGTAGTTCGTTCCGCATGCGAGCAATCAGTTCGACTCGCGCCGGATCGCGTTCCGATCGAACGATTCCCCAGTGCTTGGTAACCAGATCGGCCAGCGGTTGGTTTTTCAGACTGAGCATCTTCTGAGCCTGATTCGCGTTGATCAGCGTTGAGGGCACTTTTCCGTCGCGAATGAGGACAAGCAATTCAGTGGCGGAGTCCGCTCGATCGGTGAGCGCTTCAATCGCTGCCGGCTGAATATCGGCCGGAAGATTGGGAAGCTGGCTGATCAGCGCCGATGTGCTTGCGGCTGTACCGATTCGGCCGATCGCTTGAACAGCTCGTCGACGCACCTCAGCCGATCTGTCGGAAACCAGAATCTTCTCTGCAAACGTCAGGCCATCCGCAGAGCCTGCTGTGACCAATGCGTTGACCAGACGTAACTCGATGGCTTCATCTTTCGTTCGAGGAACAAGCAGGCTTGCTTGATTAATCGCATCTTCCATTTTCAACGACGCCGCAAGTTCGATCGCCGACAGCGTCGATGGTCGTGAGGCATTGGCTTTCATTGCCGAATTGAGTGACTCTTCCAGTTCCTTTCGAATACTGGCCAGCGAGTCGCCCGAGATTTCTCCCGATCGAATTCGAGCGGTCAGCAACTGCAGGCATCGATCGGCCGATTCATCCGTGGCTTCCGTGCTGAGCAACAGCTTGACCAGTTCCGCGACGGCCAGAGTATCCGGCTTGCTGGTCGAAAGAATCCGATCTGCCGCACGAGGCAGCAGGTCGATGACTGGCTTCGGGAACGAGCCTGAGTCGGCCGCGCGCAGCTTCAGAACTTCCGCCACGAACTCCGCCGTTTGCTTCTCCAGCAGAGGATGCAGATTCTGCCAGACAATTCGCGGGACCAGCGGATCGTCTCCGGCCTGAGCCAGCACGGCGACGAGCGTTGGAATGGTCGGAATGGATTCCTGCTTGGCCGCAGCGATTGCAACTTGCAGACGAACCTGCGGTGATGGATCGTTGCGGAGTTCGAAGATCTCGTCGGAAATCGGCTTTGGCAATGTATCTAAATCACCCGCAGAACGAACAACCCAGGCTTTGGCAACTGGCAGTACTCCATTCTTCGTCAACGCCTGACTCAGCTCGTTCGACAGGTGGTTGCTCGCGCTGAGTACTCCCAATGCAGGCATCAACCGTTCATCCGGGCCGGGCAAAAACAAAGCCACAGTCAGATTCTCCACGAGTTGTTTGTGGTCGCTGTCCAGCAGCATTCGTTCGGTCAGCAACCGTTGAGCGATGTCGCGCTGGTACCCGTTACCCGATCCGAGTCGAATGACAAGCTCCTGGTCATCCAACTTCGCCATGTCTTCCGGGTTTGCACGCGGCGTGTCCTTGTATCGCAGTCGATACAGTCGCCCCTTCAGGCGGTCGATGCCTGCTGGATCACGATTTGCATCCTGATAACAATGATAGCGGTCATACCAGTCGAGAATGTAAAGACAACCATCGGGACCTGTCTTCTGAACCACCGGCATAAACCACGCATCATTTGCGCTCAGCAGGTCTGTTTCCGGTGTCGCCTTGTATGTGGATTCGAAGCGTTCAATGCTGTCGCTGTTGATGCAGCTTCCGTGGATGTTGCCCATGTAGAGTTTTTTGCGATATTGCTCGGGATACGCATCGCTGTCGTACCAATGAATGCCACAGTACGCGGCCTTCTGATGTTTATGGCTGACGATGCTTTCGATCTTCCAAGTGAACGGCGGATACGGGCCACCCTGGCGATGGTAGTAGCCGGTTTCCGTCAGATGCCACAAGTGATCAATCACGCACGCGCTGATGAAGGCTTCTCCTTCATCGTTGAACGCGATGCCCCAGGGATTGCTCGTGCCTTCGCAGAACACCTGGAACTCGCGAGTCTTCGGGTGAATGCGAAACATCGCACAGGTGAAGTCCCAGGGCTTCTGACCCTCTTTGAAGTTCGGATTCTTCGGACCATAAACAACATGCGCAGGATTGAAGACTCCGTTGAGCCCATATAGCCAGCCATCGGGGCCCCAGGTCAGTGAGTTCGGAAGTTCGTGAGTGTCATCGCGGCCGAAACCGGTGACGACAACTTCCGATGTATCCGCCTTGCCATCGCCGTCGGTGTCCTGCACGAACAGGATATCGGGCGAGTTCGCAATCCAGACTCCGCCATGTCCGACAGCGATGCCGCTCGGGATATTCAGGCCCTCCATGAACACGGTGAACTTGTCCGCCTTACCGTCGGCGTCGGTATCTTCAAGGATTTTGATGCGGTCTTTGCCCGGCCCCGGCGATCGTCTCGGATATTCGAGCGACTCGGTGATCCAAAAGCGGCCTCGTTCATCAATTGTCATCGCCACAGGATTGACGATGTCAGGTTCAGAAGCCACCAGTTCCACTGAAAAGCCTTCCGGCACAGTCATCTTCGCGATGGCTTCAGCAGGACTGAGTGCCGGCCCAGGTGGTTTATCCTGAGCATGAGGAATGCGTTCTTCCTGAGCAGGGCAGGGCAGAGCCAACACAAAAACAACAGCAAGTGGGATGAATAAATTGGCGGATCGCATTAGGGCATTTTCCCAGTGGTGGATGGGCCGGCAGATTGTTGCCTTGCGGTCATATCGTGACATCAAGCGATGATGATGGCAAACTCGCGACTCAGCAAAGCAAGCCCAACCTTTCGGACGATGAGGTCTCAACAGTCTGAGGTCCGACCAATTGTTTGCGATTCGATGTGCGCAATTCGAAGGGTGGCGTAGGTGTGTTCATGTGATCAATTTCTGGTCAGCCTTGGCCGGTTTTCTCCGTTTGCATTGCTCAGAATCAAAAATATCCTGGTTTACAAGGGTAGTAAATACCCGCTATACCGCCTCACCCGGCGATCCGGATTGCCAAAGGAATCACCCCTGACTTTATTCGCTCTGACAACGCTAGAGACCTCGGACAAGTTATGTCAGTGCCATCGCGACTGGTCGCCATTCTTGTTTTTGCCTCGATGAATGTCGTGTTGAGTGGCGTGCTCCCGGCGGGCGTGATCATTGGAAATCTCTCGGGAAATTCCGGCTCGGTCCATTCGTTCGATTCCACATCGACCATGTCTCTGGGTGTCACAATAGGTGCGTCCTCCGTGACACTCACCAGTATCAGCTTACGCCTGCAAGCCCAGGATTTGAGTGGTGAAGCGGGATTGTCGATCTATGGCGACGACTCCGGCAATCCAGGAACGATATTGCTCGCTGATCTGGGAACGCAGACCGTCTCTGGTGGCTCGTTCTCCAACTATCTCTTTGCTCCAGTAACTCAGCCGCTTCTGCTCGCTAACTCGAAATACTGGTTGACCATCACCACTACGATTTCAAATTCGAACGCTCTGTTGGTCGCCGCTGACAGCACGCTGACTCCACCGACTGGCTCATTTGCAACGTTTCTGGGGCTTCGGTTTGATGATGGCGTCTCGATCACGAATCTCGACTCCTCAGAGGTTCCGTCTTTTCAGGTCAACGGCGTTGTGGGGAGCGTCGCTGTTTCAGAGCCCGCGTATTTGCCGATGATGATTCTCGTCGGGGGAGTAATATTTCTACTTCGCAGGATGACGTGTTCAGAAGCCTGGGCCGGGACAAGCTCTGCGGCATGAACAGTCGATGAATCCGGATTCTGTATCCGACAGTGCCATTGCCCCGCAGTTGCAATCATCCCGACCACCGACCAACTTCCATGCGGTTGACGAAACACCCCTGAGGCGTATGAAGCATACAGTTGCAAAAAAAGCCCGGCATTAACAAATGCCGGGCTTCAGAATTCTGGATTCTTTATCAGATCTGAAATCAGTTTGGATTCAGTTCCTTGCCGTTTGCATCTTCGCAGCGAAATGTCATGTGTTCGAGACAAACATCTGACTTCGCAACGATCACGATCTCCACTTCATTTTCCTCTTCAATCCGGATCAGTTCCTTACGCTTGCGATTATTCAGATAATTGCCGACGCGATCATGAACTTCGATCTGAATCTTAACGACGTTTTCCTGACTTGAAGCAGACATTACAAGACGCATAACTTCAATCGAGAGACTTTCAGCCGTCTTCACCTGACCAACGCCATTACAGGCCGGACAGTTCTCGTACACACTGCGGCGCAGAGAAGGTCGAATTCGCTGACGTGTCATTTCAATCAGTCCGAACGGGCTGATCCGGAGTACTCGCGTTCTTGCTCGGTCTCGCAAGACTGCATCACGCAAAGCTCGCTCAACTCCACGACGATGACGTTCTTCACGCATGTCGATAAAGTCGTTCACGATGACACCGCCCAGGTCACGCAGACGAATCTGGCGAGCAATCGCATTGGCCGCCTTCAGGTTCATCTGATACGCGCTCTTTTCAGCGTCGTTATCGGCTCTGAAGCTTCCGCTATTGACGTCAATGGCAACAAGGGCTTCCGTCTGGTCAATCACGAGTGATCCACCACCGGGCAGAGGCACGTGGCGGTCCTGAATTCGAGCGATCTCTTCTTCGATTCCGTATTGATTGAAGAGAGGTTCGCCGCCCTCGTAACGCTGCACGCGATTTACGTGAGTTGGCATGACGATTTTCATGAACTCACGAGCGCGTTCAAAGGCGCCGTCTTCGTCAATCAGGACGGAGTCGATCTCATTGTTGTAGATATCGCGGATCGTACGAATGATCATGTCGCTTTCTTCGTACAATCCGGCGGGTGCAGGAGTATTCTTCAATCGTTTGACGATCGTCTCCCACAGCCGCAGCAGATAATTGAGGTCGCGTCGCAGATCTGCTTCTTCGCGGTCGATACCAGCGGTGCGGATAATAAAGCCCAGGCCGTTTGGCGGCTGGATGGCTTTCATTGTCTGACGAAGCTGGCGACGAGTTTTCTCGTCATCAATTTTGCGGCTGACACCAACTCGCTGAAGGCCTGGCATCAAAACCAGATATCGGCCGGGGATCGAGATATAAGTGGAAAGCGTCGGGCCTTTGTTTCCAATTCCCTCTTTGATCACCTGCACCAGCACTTCGCTGCCACGCTGGAAGACTCGCTGGATCGGCGGCTTATTGCGAGCATTACGTTCGTTCAGATGCTTTGGAGGCCGACCACCGCGACCGCCTTCGCGATCGTCTTCTTCTTCCGGCTCGTCCTTAACCAGATGTTTGTAGTACTGGTATTCGACATCACTAATATGAAGAAAACCGTTTCGTCCCACACCAAAGTCGACGAAGGCCGCCTGAATGCTGGGCTCAATATTGACGATTTTTCCCTTGTAGATATTGCCGACGTAGTTTTCCGCACTGCTGCGTTCGACGTACAACTCCTCCAGAATCCCATCTTCTACGATGGCAATTCGGCTTTCCTCCGGCTGGAGGACATTGATCAGCATCTCTTTTTTCATTGTCACAACTTTCGTTCTTACGAACGATCAGTCTGCATCATGGCCGGTTCCTTCTTCCGAATCGCAGCAGCGTCCTGAAAGCGAATTCGAAGCATGTCCCCATTGAAAGAATTTCCGACAGGAAATCGCATGACGCGAGGTCGGTACTGTTCAATCCGTGAGCCGCAAAGCGGGACAGTGGCAGCGGGCGTTAATCGCGGGCTGCATGACATGGTTCGTAAACTGCTTGTGAGTGCATTTGTGGTCGGAAGCGAACGGAACAGAAGAGGCGAAGCGGGCGACATTACGGCGACACGGAAGCCCAATGGGGGACTCGTCGTTCGGATTGTCGTGGCCGCTTTCGACTGGTTCATGACGCGATGATCATTTCTTTCGCCGGTTCGACCCGGCAATCCGTTTCTTCATGGTTGAGCGAACGTCGCCCAACACGAATACTCATCAATTTGAATTGGCGATGTTGCCGGCGATCGGCAGAGGACTGTTGCTTTTTTCGCTGACAGCCGTCCGACTAGTCGGAGACAACCCACCAGAATGTTACTTGCCGCCGGGACAAGCCCGGCGGAAAATCAAAATCCAACTTCATCAACAAGATCAGGGCACAGCCGTGATAACTCGCCCTGCAAATAATGTTCAACGTCCCGAGCCAGATCCAGCGAACACGCATGTTGCGAGATTCGTTCGGCTTCTGTGATGGACAGGTTTCTGACGACCTCCTTCAGTCGAGGAATCGCCTGAGGCGTTGCACTCAGACTTCTCAAACCCATGCCCAGCAGCAGCGGAATGAACCGCGGATCAGAACTCATTTGCCCGCAGACCGTCACTGGTTTCCCATGCTTTTCTGCGGCGCGAAGCACCATCTGGATGAGTCGCAGGATTGACGGGTCGCCTGAACGATACAGGTGCGCCACCGTCGGATCCGAACGATCACACGCGAGAGTGTATTGAATCAAATCGTTTGTACCAATCGAGAAGAAGTCGACTTCTCTTGCGAATTCTTCAGCCAGAATCACGGCTGACGGGACCTCAACCATCATTCCTATTGGTACGTTTCGCTGAAAAGGGATCCCTTCGTCCTCCAAATCCTCCATAACGTCCATCAGAATCATTTTCGCCTGCCGAAATTCCAGCAGTGTGGCGACCAGAGGAAACATGATGCGAACATTGCCGTGAACCGAAGCTCGCAGGATGGCCCGCAGTTGCCTCTTGAACATCTGTGTGTTTCGCAGGCTCAGACGAATACTTCGCAGTCCCAGCATTGGGTTTGCGCTTTCGGCAAACTGGTCCGCCATTAACTGCGGAACCTTATCGGCCCCGATATCCAGTGTTCTGATGACGACCGGTAGATCGCCACAAGCCTCGACCACGCGGCAGTAGGCTTCGTAGTGGTCTGATTCTGACGGTTCACGATTTCCGCTGAGAAACAGGAATTCGGTTCGGTACAGTCCGACACCATCCGCGCCGCGCTTAATGCACTGTCGAACCTCTTCGGGAAACTCGATGTTTCCGCAGATAGTGACGCGTTGGCCATCCTGTGTTTCTGATGGCAGTGAACCCATTTCGCCAAGTCGATCACGAACACGCTGGCTGCGTGCCTGTGAATGCTGAACTCTTGCAAGCGTTTCGTCGTCGGGATCAATGATCACACGGCCATGATCACCATCCAGAATAACGGATTCTCCCCCGGAGATTTCAGCAAGGCATCGCCCCAGTCCAACGATCGCTGGAATCTCCAGAGCCCCTGCGAGGATCGCGGTATGACTAGTGTGACCGCCCACTTCGGTGGCAAAGCCGAGCACATACTTCGTGTTGAGAGTTGCAGTCTCTCCGGGCGTCAGGTCATGAGCCAGAATGATGACTGGTTCCGTCAGGTTGCTCAGCTCTTCCCGACTTTCGCCAAGGAGTTTACGGAGAAGTCGTTTCTCCAGATCAAAGATGTCGAGAGCACGCTCTGACAAATATCGGTCACCCATTTTCTGCAGTTGTTCCGCGTAACTGCGTAATACTCGGCTGACGGCAAATTCCGGGGAGCGGCACTGGTCGCGAATGAGCGACTCAACTTCGCGAATCAGCCGCGGGTCCTGCGCCATCTGTAAATGTGCAGAAAAAATTGCGCCGTACTGAGCACCAAGCTGGGAAGAAACCAGTTGCTCATTGCCTTTGATATCTTTGCAGACCAGGTCCAACGCGACATGAAATCGCTGGAGCTCAGCATCGATCGCGTCTTTGCTGACAAACTTTCGCGGGATGCGGAAGTTCTCGGACCCCAGCACTAACGCTGGGCCGGAAACCATTCCTGGCGAAACCGCAATTCCCGAGAAAACCTTCATTGGCGCTGGCGAGTCTTTTCTGATAGCCGTGACACAAACGGACGACGTTCAGCCCGTAGTCTAGGCCCGGGAAACTTGCAGGACAATCAACCACGCCTCGGCTTAGCCACTTCATCGGTGATCAGTACCCGGAACGGAAAAGCCGTCTTCGAACAGGCGGCATATCGCGTCAGCCGCCGCCTCCGCATCCGCCCCAGCGACCTCCATGTTCAGGATTGCCCCACTGGGCACGGCCATGAGCATCAGGTCGAATGCTGATTTCGCATCCGCCCGATGACCGTCAAAGAAGAGTGAGATCGACGAAGAAAATGTCGTAGCGCAGCGCACAAGAAGGGTGATCGGACGCAGGTGCAGACCATCCTCGGGCGTAACCTTGACCTGTCGTCGGACGACGTCCTCCGATTGCATAGTGAATCCTCCGCCGGGCGTGGCAGTTCCTGAAATGCCTTCACGCCCATGACTCTGGCCTGAACTTCGTGCATACGATTCAGGGCAGACCCTACTTACGCATCTCGATCGCCATCATCCGCTTCCACGAGCAGATCCCAGATATCCGCTGTCGTCATGGACTGCTTAAGGAAGTTGCAGAAGTCCTGACTGCGAAGGTGGCGGGAGATGTTTTCAAGTCCACGAAGGTGATCGCCCGGGCGGTCAGGCGGGGAAACCAACAAGAACAGAATGAATACGTCTTCTCCGTCAAGGCTCGCGAAGTCGACGCCATTTCGGGAGATCGCAACTGTTGCGGACAGCTTTTCGACCGAGGCGTGCTTGGTGTGCGGCACTGCAACACCGTTACCAATCCCAGTAGATCCCAGCTCTTCGCGCTTCAGAATCGCGGCAATTACGGCCTCTTCTTCAGCAGCCTTGATTGCCCCAGTAGCCTTCAGGCTGGCCACCATTTCCCGTATCACATCTTCTTTTCTAGATGATTTAAGATCCGGAAGAATGGCATCGCGAATAACGAATTCAGTCAATTTCATTGAAACTCTCTCAACTTAACAAGCAGGCGAAACCAGGAAGTGGTCGCCAGAAAAAGGTCCTTTGGCTTCTGCCGACAGTGTCAAACCTAACCTGTGCAGAACAGTAAACAGTATATCGGGACATTGTGCCCACAGGCATCCGGAAGTCAAAGACGTTGATGTACTTTGAACATCACCGAACTCTTTCTCGGCCGACAGACTTCCCAGACACGAACAGAGCATAGTTCACTTGAGCAGCGATTGAGTTTTACACACCCGCGCTTAGGTGATCGGATCGTCCATTTTTGTGGGCATGTCTTTAATGGAAGGCTGATGCTTGTGGTCTCTGTGTTTCTCTTTGTGCTTGTGGACCTGGTGCTCCATCTTGTGAAGGCATTTATCGAATGTTGCACTCGCGTCTTCGCCTTCAACATGGGCCACAATCGTGTGGAAACCATCTATTTCTACCAGCATTTCCACGTCAACCCGAGGGCCTTCAAACTCCAGAGTGACGTCGATTTCGCTGACCGTGTTCAGGTAGCGAAGAAGTTTCTCCGCTTTTTGAGTGATGTGCTCTCGCAGTTCCGGTCGGATACTGCCGTGTCGACAGGTGATAGCAACCTGCATTCCAGATTTCCTTCAATTCAGTGAAACGTTCGATAGGTGTATCGAAGGTGGGGAATCCCCGAATTTTCCAATCAGGCTTCGCCGCTGATGCCTGCTCGTAAGGCAATCATAACACCGCGAATGAATCGGAGGGGCCGATTCTAGAAGGAAGAGCCAGACAGGAAAAGCGGTTCATCGGGGTTCTTCGGCCGAAGAATCAAACTTCAGAGGCAAAATCCGTGAATCCTGACGCCTTCCAATGATCGCGTGACCAGTCGAGGCTGTTCGGGGCTCGCTGTGCCGTGAATCATGGGGGTGCGGTGAACCCGGACTTAAAAGGGCCACCGAGATTTCGCACTTGCTGCCCCGGAGTTGCTCACTTTGACGATTTGGCCGATTGGCGAGTGTTCGCTTTCCTGTTCAAACACGACCCCAAGTGTCGGCTTTCAGCACGTCGATTTGAAGGACTTTGATGGAATCGCCTAACTGCATCGGACTGCTGCCGCCCATTAAACACGAACATCCCAGTCGGATTTCTGAGGGCCAGCTTCCGGAATCATCAACCGTAATGCTCAGCATCTCTGCTTGATTGCGTGTTCCAGTCTGCTCGCTTCACGCCTGAGGAGAGGTGACACTCGGGCTCATTGTCGTCGGTTTTGGTTTTTGGCGACTGATTAGGCGTGCGATGGCTTCTTTTGCATCCATCACGAGGCTGAAACCTGCCGGAATCAGCACGAGTGTGAAGAACGTGGAGACGATCATTCCGCCAAGAACTACTGCCCCGAGTCCCTGATAGAGTTCGCTGCCGGCACCGACACTCCACACCCATGCGCCGTCGGCCCATACCGGAAGTGGAACAACCAAAGGAAACATTCCGAGCACCGTTGAAAGGGTACTCATCAGGATTGGTCGCATACGAGTTCGCACGGTTTCGCACACGGCGTCGACCGAATTCATCCCCTCTTCTCGCATGTAGTTGAGTCCCTGATGCACGATCAGGATCGCATTGTTAACCACCGTTCCGATCAGGATCACAAATCCCAACATGGTGAGCATGTCGAGTGGCTGGAAGACAAACTGATTCATAATCTTCAGACCGCCAAGACCTCCCACAAGTGCCAGAGCGACGCTGATCATGACCACCAGCGGATAGAGAAACGACTCAAACAGCGCTGCCATCAACAGATATGTCAAAAGCAGAGCAAGCAAAAGGTTCCATTTGAGGTCATACCACGTATCTGCCAGTTTATCTGCGGTGCCGGCCAGCCGGACCTGATACACCCCACTCTGGAATCGCGGAGACTGCATCAGCACACTACGAACTTTCTCATCCACCGTTTTCATCGCCGTTTCCAGCGGGACTCCCGGGGCGGGCTTAAGCTGGATGGTGATGGAACGTGATCGTTCAATGTGGTTAACCTGTTCCGGGCCGCGGCTCAGCACAACGTCCGCCACTGAAGACAGTCGCACTGTTTCGCCGGACGGAGTTCGGATCGGAAGGTTCTCTATGTCATGTGAATGGCTGGTATAATCTGCATCACCACAGATCACGAGATCAATTCGTCGACCTTCATGCCAGTAGTCGCCCGCAAATGCACCGTCGACAAGAGCATTGACGCCGTAACCGAGGGATTGCGATGTCACTCCCAGTTCAGCCGCCTTCTCCAGCTTTGGAATAATATGGACTTCCGGGCTGGACAGATCCAGTCCCGGAATCGGACGTAATTGATTTCCCTGATCCATTGGGAACTGCGCCATGCAGAGCCCAAAGGCCTTCTGTGCTTCTTCAACCAGTCCCTCCAGATCCGGGCCTGTGATATCAATATCGATAGTTCGTCCACCGCTTAATCCACTGTCGAACAGGCTTGACTGACTCACGATGGGAATGACCCCGGGCTGCGAACCTGCCGCCTTGGCAAGGATTGGAATCAGTTCTGCCGCGCGAAGTTCGTCAACGGCTTTCGCTCCCAGGAACAACATTCGTCCCCGAGCCACGAAAAAGAAGTCATTGATTCGTGGTGAACCCGGAGGAGCATCTTCTGCCCAATAAGGGGTCAGCTGTCGTTCGATTCCTTCTCCCAGTTCGATCATTTTGTCGATGTTGTATCCCGGGGGCGGAAGCAGGATCGCAATGATCAGATTGCGGTTTCCTGTTGGCAGATATTCGGTATCCGGCCACAACAAAATACTGCTCCAGACTGATCCCAGACAGAACAGCACCACGACCAGGAGCCGCCAGAACCAACTGCCACGAGCCGACATCATCCTGCGCATCGCGCCGGCGAATAGTTCATTCATCCAGTGGCTGACTCGAACAAGTCCGAACAGTCCGGAGAAGCCATAGCTGGTATCGTATTCCAGGCTGGCAGATTTCTGATTCTTCAGGAGCCAGCAGGCCGCCGCAGGAATCACGGTGACACTCACCAGCATTGAAATACCCACGGAGCACGCAATTGCAATCGAGATGTCTCTAAAGAGTTGTCCGGCCTGACCCTCGACAAAGATCACCGGAACGAACACCACGATCATCGCCAATGTTGCTGCAAGTACCGCTCCCCAGACTTCCTGAGTTCCCTGCAGCGCGGCTTCGCGAGGTGACTTGCCCATCTGAAAGTGTCGATAAATGTTTTCGAGAACGGTGATGGCATTGTCGGCCACCATCCCGACAGCAAACGCCATCCCGGCAAGACTGATGACATTGATGCTTCTTCCGAAAATCTTAACGAACATAAATGTTGCGATCACGCTGATCGGGATCGACAGGCCGATGATGATTACCGAACGCACGCTCTTCAGAAACAGCAGCAGGATCAGGACCGCCAGCGCTCCGCCGGAGTAGACATTGCTTTCAACGAGGGCCGTGGCTGAATCCAGGTACAAGGTCTGATCGTAGACCTGTTCCATATACAGGCCTTTGGTAGCCAGAATTCCAAGGTTCAGTTCCTCGCAAGCAATACGGAGGTTATTACCGTAGATTCGAGTGCACTCACCCAGCTCAAGCAGAGTGATCTCCCCGTCTTTGTTCAGGTCCAGATCTTCGCGCGGCGGCCCCATGACTTCTTTGATGTTTGTATTGGGGGCCTGCTGAGCATTCACGGCAAGGGCATTGAGTCCCATCTGACGCACGACACCGTCAGGTTTCTTGTAGGCGACGCCAACTGTTGCCACGTCACGAACTCGCACAGGTGAATTGTCACGGTTAACGATAATCGTGTCTTCGACCTGTTCGGGTGTCTGAAATTGTCCGAGTGTTCGAACGACATTCCGCTGCCGACCTTCGGGAATATCCCCGGCTGACGTATTCTGGTTTTGTGCGATCAACGCCGTGCGGAGTTGATCGATTGTCACGCCAAAAGCCGCCAATCGAGTTGGATTTACTTCAACGCGGAACTCCTGTTCCTGGCCACCGAACACATTCCCGTTGGCAACGCCCGGGACTCGCTCGAAGACTGCTTCAATGTACTCTTCGGCAAACTTTCGCATGAGCGCGGGATTGTTGCGGCCCATCGTGAAAGTCTTCAGTACAGGATACTGATCGGCCAACAGATTCAGCATAGGTAGATTGATCGGCTTCGTGCCCTCCATCAACGGGGTCAGCGGTTCCTTTAATGCGGGATCCTGGGCGATCAGGTTGTTGAGATCTTCGCGGGTGGGCGGGATAGGCTTCAGAATAAACCAGGCAATCGCGTTGACATTTGCATTTACCGTTGAGATCACCGGCTCTCGAGCATCGTCCGGATAATTGGGAACCTGATTGAGCTTCTCTGCGACTCTCGCACGAGCATCGGCGATATCGGTTCCGACTGCGAAACGCATGGTGATGGTTCCCATCGAGTCCGAGCTTTCGCTTTTGAACTCGTCCATTCCCTCCACGCTTTTGAGCTGTTCTTCCTGCTCATCAATGATCTCACGTTCCACCTCCTGAGCACTGGCACCAGGCCAGAGTGTCGTAATCGTCAGCTCTGGTTCGGTAACATCCGGCGTCAGCTGGACCGGCGTTGCGAGATACGCGATGACACCAAACAGAAGCGACAGAATCACTCCAACGGTGAGTTTCACCGGGTTCTCGATGGAGAATTTGATGAGGTCCATAGTTTATTCGTCGCTGTGGTAAGAGCTTGAGCCAGAATCAGCAGGGCGGCCGTGTTATTCCATGATCTGCACTGTCTGAAATGCTCGAAGCCGTTCCGCCCCTTCGGTCACTACCTGCTGGTTGGCCGCGAGGCCTTCACCGATCACCTGAATCGAAGTGCCGGAACTGACGCCGGTTGTTACGAGCACCTGGCGAACGCTTGTAGGTTTACCCTCAGAGGCTGGATTGATCACGTACACGAATGATCCGCGTGAGGTTCGAACGAGTGAGTCCTTTGGCACTAAAACGGCATCAACATTCTGACCGCTGAATTTTGCCTCAGCCATCATGCCCTCACGAAGAGCAGGAGTTGGAGTTGTCGTCGACGTGTCGATCTTGTTATCGATCCGAATGATGACCGGGAAGCTGCGAGAGCCATCTTCCCAATTGCTTCTGGGAACAACAGACGCGACTTCACCTTCCCAGTCACTTGCGAGCCCGTTGCGAGATCCGGCTCCCTGAATACCAAGAACTACTGGACGGCCTGGGGTAATCTGATCGATGTACTGTTGATCAATCTGGACTTCAACTTCGACTTCATCCAGCTTTGCCAGTGTCAGTATCGGTGCTCCTTTGGAAAGCCATTGACCGATGTAGGTATGTTCCTCAACCACGAATCCATCAAATGGTGCTTTGGTCAGGCGTTTTTCACGTTCGGCCTTCAGGAAGGCGACGTGTTTTTCCTGAGCCTCAACTCGTGCCATGGCCTGCTGAACAGTTTCTTGTCGAGGTGAAGAAATTCTGGCCAGCACTGCGGCAGCGGCGAGCCGATTCTGCTCGGCCGAGTCGACATTATCCTGAGCATCTTTTACCTCCGTCGGATTGGCCGCGCCACGCTTGCTGAGCGCCAGCATCTCGTCCAGGCGTCGCGTGGCATTGGCAAACATCACTTCCGCAGCTTGCTTTCGAGCTCGCGCTTCGTCCTGATCTTCTTTACGGGGCGATTTGATCTCTTCGAGTTCAGCGCGCCGTTCTGTCAGGATCGCTTCCTGTTCGGCAATGTCCAGGTCCGTTGACTCCATCCTGAGTTTGGAAAGCAAAGTGCCCTTAGTTACGAAAGCCCCGATTTCGAGTGGAAACTCTTCAACGATGCCATCGGATCCTGATGCCACAATGCTGGAGTGTCGAGGTTGTACATTTCCTAAGGCACGAAACTCGGGAGCGATGTTTTCCTGACGAATTACGGCCACTTTGACCAGGGCTGGTGGCGGTCCGGTATTTCCACCTGGCGGCGACCCCGCTTTGGTTTCAGCGGCGGATGTTTCTCCGGCAACCTGCGTCGGTGACTGTGAACATCCGGCAGGAAGCAGGCAAAGGCCGGCCATCAATACGAAGACAAACCTGTGTGGATTGAAGTTTCTCATGTAATCTGGATCGGCAGGCAAGGGCGGGGCTATCTGAATTTGACTGTGCAGGGTAGCCACATCTTACAGGTTGTCGCCAGAAAGTGTTTCTGGTTTCACCGATTTCCCTTTGGAGGGTGAGCCGCGATCAATAGTTCAGTTCCCGAAGATCGGGACAATGATGCAATTTGGCATCATTTTGCGTGTTCATTCAAATTTAGCTTAATCCGCTTTTCTCAACTGCTCTGTTACGTCGCGGGCTACAGCAAAAATGACACCCTCTTCTGGAATGGATTTAGCTGTCCATTCGAATCGCCGCCATGATCCGAACTCGGTCTGATATCGATTCTGAAACTGGACGACCGGCCGACCTTCCAGCAGTTGTCCCATGACTCCGATCGTGTCAACGCGATCGTCCGGGTGAACGAAGTCAAGAAATGGCCGCGACAGCAGTGACTTTTCGTTGTAACCCAGAACTCGGGAGAAATTGGAATTCACTCTCCGAAAGTAACCATCGAGTCCGGCGATGCAGAACAGGTCAAGACTCAGATCAAAGAATCGTTTCAGGTCTGTTTCCGCACGCTGCAACATGGACTCGAGGTACATCGTCAGTTCTTTAGCCACAATGCCCGCATGAGCAGGGCGGAGGTGCACTTCGGGAGCAAGGCAGTTGCGAGCCAATCTGATCAGAACGCCATCAGCTTCGCATTCCGAAAGTTTCTGATACGTTAAACTCAGATCACCCTGTGCCGCGCGGAAGCAGACATCAGTCAAACTTCGACCGCAATGAGGTGGATGCCCCGTCAGAATTTCACACAGAATTCCTCCAAGTCCAAATACATCCGAACGAACATCAGTGCACTGACCGCGTGCCTGTTCGGGAGACATGTAGGCCGGTGTTCCCCAGATGGTTCCGGCAGGAGCTTCCGCCTGAAGCGTCTGGGAAGCCAGTCGTTCGGCTGCGGTGAGGATTGTTGATGATGATTTGAGTGCTCCCCGGTGACTGGAATGTCACAAAGCTCTGTTGAGGCTCGGGCAAGGCCCCAGTCCATGAGATGCACCTCGCCGAATTCACCGACCATGATATTGGACGGTTTGATGTCGAGATGAATGATTCCTCGTGAGTGTGTGTAGGAAAGAGTCTGGCAGACCTGTTCAAAGACTTTTAGCAATCGTGGAAGATCATCCTGTGTCGATTTGCGTTCTGCCAGCAATTCAGAAAGAGTCCGTCCCTGAACCAGTTTCATGGCGAAGTACGGGCGCTGATCCCACGATAATCCGGTTTCATAAATTGGTATGATGCCGGGATGCTGCAGTCGACCGGTGATACGTGCTTCGTACGTAAACTGTTGATGAAGGTGAAGTTTGCCTTTATGGACCTTTCGCAGCAGCTTAACAGCAACGCTATGATCAAGTTCCAGGTCACATGCTTTGAGAATGATTCCCATACCGCCTCGAGAGATCTCAGACTCAAGCCGGAATTTTCCTAGTTGCCGATTTGTCAGTTCAGACGAGTGTTCCTGATCCATGGCAAGACTTGCCGGGTTGATAGGAGCTGTCTTTTCAAGGCTCACTGCTTCAAGTTGCGCCAGCAACTCCTCGGGAATATCAAACGGAAGTTCCTCGCCTTGTTCTTTGGATTCTTCCGATAGAAGAAAATGCTTTGCTGTTTTCCGAGGGCGCTCGCTGTTGTGCGAGCAGTCCGGTGTGTCCGTTGCACGCGGCGATGCTGAGAGATTATCTCTTCTCATTTCGGCCCGCCTTCGCTGAACTGCAGCGACGTTGCGAGGTGTCGGAAACAACCATTCACGCGTACTGTAGCACACGGCTTGCTGATCGCCTGTCTCTGCGCTGTCCGCGGCAAGATTACACCAGCAGTTGGAGCGGAATTCAAGTCGCAGTCCACGAATCAGGACGATTTTGCCTCAGGCATCAAAGCACTTTACGAATGCCGGACAGGCGTCGATCTGCTTCATGGCGCAGTCAAAACTCAAACTCGGAGTCTCAAACAGATATGCAGCAGTTATCCGTATTCGTTGAAGACGAACGGCAGATTCATTTTCTGCAGAGGGCACAGAATGAAGAAAACTATTTCTGGGTCAACAAATCAGCAGCCAGTTCGAGATGCTGTTCGATCTCTTCATGCGGTCTTCTGCGTTGAGAAGGTGGTAGTAGAGGAGTGTACTTGTCGAGGAAGCCTTCGACAGCGTCTCCGGGCATCGGCTTCGAATAAAGATAGCCCTGGGCGTGCGTCGATCCCATTTCGAATAGCAGTCGTTGCTGTTCCGGAGTTTCAACACCTTCGGCCACAACATCAAGATTCAGGCTCTGCGCCAGGGCAATAATCGTGCGCACGATTTCTCGTGTTTCGGTGCAGGTGTGCATGTTGCTGACGAACGACTTGTCAATTTTCAGCAGGTCCAACGGTAGTCGATGCAGATAAGCGAGTGACGAGTAGCCCGTTCCGAAGTCATCGATTCCGATGCGAATTCCGGCGTCGCGAAGTTCACTGATGATCTGTTGGACGAGTTCCGGATTCTGCATCAGAGTACTCTCGGTCACTTCGATCTTCAGCATTCTTGGGTCAATTCCCGCCCTTGCAACGGTCATCAGCAAATCGTTTCGGAACAGTGGCTGCCCGAACTCACCTGATGAACAGTTGACGGTAACGCTGACAAGATCATCGATCGCACGGTTGCGATTCCATTCCTGAACCTGATCGCAGGCCAGTTCAAGAACAATTCGTCCGAGGCGACCGATGAGACCAAGTGACTCAATGACGGGCACGAAGACATCTGGTCCGACTCGTTCGCCGCGCGGATGTTTCCATCGACACAGGGCCTCGAATCCTTCAACTCTGCCAGTCGCCAGTCGAACGATTGGCTGGTACTCAAGGTAGAACTGATGACTTTTGATAGCCTGACGCAGATCACATTCAAGTGCCAGCCTGGCAGAAGCTACTGTTTGCATCTCCGGGTCGAAAATACGATAGCCACCTCGGCCGCCAGTCTTGGCGTAGTACATAGCCGTGTCCGCTTCGCGGATTGCATCGGCAGCTGATTTGCCATCACCACCACCAAAAGCAATACCGATGCTGACCCCGACGGCGACTTCATGAACACCCACCGCGAAGGGCTCAGAGAGAGCTGCGATGAGGCGTTCTGCGACTATTTCTGCGTCAATGTGGTTTTGCAGACAATGCAGCAGGACCGTGAATTCGTCTCCACCGTGTCGTGCGACGGACCATTTCGTGCGATTTCTGGCCACGACATCCGTCTGACGCAAACAGCTTTCCAGTTTCTTGGCAACACTGCACAGCAGCAGGTCGCCAGCATCATGGCCCAGACTGTCGTTGACCAGTTTGAAGTTGTCGAGGTCCAGAAACAAAATGGCAGAGAAGCCGAAGGTTGCCTGATCAAGATGCAGGACTCGATTCAATTGCTCTTCAAACAGCAGGCGGTTCGGCAAGCCGGTCAGAACATCTCGAACTTTCCCCTCGGTAACGTCGGCGAGGGAACCAGCGAGACGTCGAGGTATACCGTTTGCGTCGGACTGAACAACTCCGCTGCACAGCATCCAGCGGAAAGTGCCGTCGCGATGACGCATCCGAATTTCTGTCTCGAAGCGACCATGCTCCAGTGAACTGCGGCTTCCGAGCAATTCGGTGAACTGTTCTCGATCTTCGACATGGATGCGTTCGAACCAGGAGTCCACCGAGGAATCCAGTTCGTTGTCGCTGTAGCCCAGCATCTCTTTCCAGCGTGCCGAAAGAAAGATCTGTCGTTGAGCAACATCCCAGTCCCAGAGACCTATCCGGGAACCTTGCGCCGCGAGTGCATATCGTTCCTGACTACGTTTCAGTTCAGAGAGGGCGCGGCTGAGCTTTAGCTGAAGAGAAACGCGAGCCAGCGTAATCTGCGGGTCAAGTGGCTTTGTGAGGTAGTCATTGGCCCCTTCGGTGAAGGCTCGAACAACATTCTCCCCTTCAGCTTCGGCCGTAACCATAATGACGGGCAGCGCGCCGTCAGGATATCGAGAGCGAATTGATTTCAGGACATCAAATCCGCTCATGCCGGACATGATGACATCCAGCAGAACCAGATCAGGTAATTGTTCTTCGAGACGCTCAAGTGCGGCTTCGCCACTATCGGCAGTGAGGACATCATGCCCATTGCGTGACAGCATGCGGCTCAGGATCTCTCGATTGATTCGCTCGTCATCAACCACAAGCACCAATGCGCGTTCACCTGGCAATGACAATGCGCCATGAGCGGGCGACTTGTCTGCGAGCTTAGCAGGTGGTTGTTGTCCGGTTAACTGCACGGGATCGTCCTGCTGACGCGACCAGAGTGAGGGGAGCGAATTTTTCAACTCAGTGGGAACACTTCAATCTCCGAATCGACGTGCCCGACGGTCTTCAAGCTTAGGTCGCAAAATTTCAACGTGCGTACAGTGAAGAACGTTTTGGGGCAATCACCTACTGCGGCTGTCGATCTGTCATCCACAAAAGACGCACATTCCGTGCTAATCGCTACAACCTGTCCGGTGAATTCGCGTCGCATAATCCCGCTGAGCGTGTTGGGAGGCGTGGTTATCAGTTGGAATTTGGGCCGAATGAAACAAAAAACGCTGCAATCAGCAAGTGCACAACACATTTGTCATGTTGGTTCTCTTTGATCGAATGCCAATGTCTGCGAAGAGATCCTGCCGTTCACTACAGTGATATTAATCTCGTCGGGGATCCCGTACTTGTTGTTCAACGGTTTGCTGAAAGGCGATCCGGGGCCTTTGTTTCGAGTAGCGTGCTCCATGCTGAATCTGATCCTGCAATGGAATCTTGACGTAATCACATTTGCAGTCCTGACGCTTGTTGGGGTATTGCTGGCTGATCACTATTTTTTCAGTCGTTCGTTCGACAAAAGGCAGCGTGGCGCTCTCAGAAGTTCAGCGATGATTCTGATCTGCGGCAGCGTTTATCTCGCGATACGATGTGGAGAAACGGAGCGCGCGCAATTGCGCAGTTCGATTGACGGATTTGCGACTGGCTACGCCGATGAAATGCGTGAGCACGGTCACTCTAAGATTTCCGAGTTCACGCCGGCAGACGATCCGACCTACCTGCTGCTGCTGAACAAAGAAGTGAAGTGGTTGAGTTTGAGTAAAACCGTTGATGATGTTTACACGATCAGACGCAGCAAGGATGGGAATCTGCGGCTGCTTGTGGATTCTGAGACAGACTATAACAACAACGGAACTATCGACGATCTTCGCGAACAGCGAACACCGATTGGGGAGATCTACGAGGACCCCTCGCCACTTGTTCTAGCCGCACTTTGCAGTGATTCTCCCGGCACATACTTTGACGATGTGCCATACACTGATCGCTGGGGGACTTGGGTTAGTTCTTACGCTCCGATTTTCGATCAGCACGGACAGCCTGATGGAATCGTCGGTGTTGATTTGGATGGCTTCGAGTGGGTTGCGTCGATTCTTTGGGCTCGGTCTGCGGTCCTTGGATTTGCTATGACGCTGCTGCTGACGGTGATGGGTAGCAGTAGCACTGTGGGAGTGATGCAGGCCGAGTTGAGGCAACGGGCGAAGTTGAGTCGCGAGCTAAGAGAACAAGCAGAATCGCTGAGTGATCTGAATGCTGAGCTGATAGTCGCTCGTGATGCGGCGGAGCAGGGAAGTCGAGCTAAGAGTGAGTTTCTGGCGAACATGAGTCATGAAATTCGGACTCCGATGAATGGCATTCTGGGGCTGACGGAACTGTTGCTGCAGACCCCGATTTCCACAGAACAAAGAAGAAACCTTGAGTTGGTTGTGTCGTCGGGAGAAGCTTTGATGACTGTTTTGAATGACATTCTCGACTTCTCCAAGATCGAAGCCAACATGCTTCAGATCGACAAAACTGAGTTTGAACCTCGCGAAGTCGTCGGTAATGCGATGAAGCTGTTGGGTTTGCGGGCGGAGCAAAGAGGGCTGGAATTGACCTGCAGATTCCTGCCTACAGTGCCGCGTTATTTGCTGGGTGACGCAGGAAGAATTCGTCAGGTACTGGTCAACCTGGTCGGCAATGCCATCAAGTTTACGCATCATGGTGAAGTTGCAGTGACTGTTGCCGATGTCACAACGGAGGAGAATCGCCGCGAATTGGAATTCTCAGTTCGAGATACGGGTATTGGCATCCCGCTGGGGCGACAGGAATCCATCTTCGAAGCTTTCGTTCAGGCTGACGGAAGCACAACGCGACACTACGGTGGCACAGGCCTGGGGCTTGCGATCTGTACTCGACTTGTGGATCTGATGGGCGGTCGAATTCGCGTCCGGAGTCTACCCGGAACAGGAAGTACGTTCTCGTTCCGAATACCGCTTGATGAAGCCACGAAGGAGATTGCAAATTCACCGGATCAGAAGTGCGATTCCCTGCCTCGACAACGAGTTCTTGTCGTTGATGACAATCCAACGAACCGTCTCATCCTGCAGGAGATTCTGACAGTCTGGCGAATGGATGTAGAAACTGTCGATCAGGGAAGGCTGGTTCGCGAAAGCCTTGAGGCGGCCGACCGATCCGGCAATCAATTCAGCCTTGTTCTGCTGGACGTTCATATGCCGGGAATGGATGGATTTGCAGTCGCTGAAATGATCGCCAGTCTGTCTTGCGCACGCGACACGAGAGTGATCCTGTTGAGTTCGTCCGATGCGGCTCACCACCGTGGTCGTCTTAAGAGCGCAAATATCTGTGCTTATCTGACTAAGCCGGTTAAGCAGTCCGAGTTGCTGGAGACGATTCTTGCGCTGGATGCAGCCGTTGAGGAAGTGTTGACCACTCCAGTCGCGGCCGAACAGGTTTCGCAGGTTCAGGAATCGCGAGGTCGACTACTGGTTGTCGAAGATAATTTTGTCAACCAGCAACTGATGATGAGAGTGCTTGCCAAGGACGGATTCGAGGTCACGATTGCTGCCGATGGCAGTGAAGCCGTGCGAGTTCTCAATACCGAAACGTTCGACGCCGTCCTTATGGATTGTCAGATGCCGACAATGGATGGTTACGAGGCAACTCGGTTGATTCGAAAGGCAGAACGGAAAGCAAGGGCAGGGCATCGCCTGCCGATTCTTGCACTGACGGCCAATGCAATGGCCGGGGATCGGGAGGAATGTTTATTCTGCGGGATGGATGATTTTGTAACGAAACCGATTTCCTTTGCCGGGTTGTACGGAACGTTGTCTCACTATCTGCAGTTGCCGCTACCTTTGCAGTTGGAACCAGAGCCTGGGGCGAATTCAGTTCTTCTGAACGATAACAGCGAACCGACTGACAAAGAATTGAATGCAGTGGTTGCGGCAGAAGTAGCTTCTGCCTGGTCTGTTGCCGATCTGCCTGTCAATGCTTCCTCTGATGCAATTCTGAACCGTAAAGAACTGATGAGCCGGGTCGGTGGCGATCAGGAACTGATCGAAATTCTGGCTGGTGCTTTCCGCGACGATGCCCCTCGACACATTGCCGCCTTTAGTAATGCCCTCGCTGCTGACGACGCTCAGGCTGCAAAGAAAGTCGCTCACACGATCAAGGGCTGTGCTGGGAATCTCGCCGGGACTCGCCTGCGGGATTATGCAAAGACCCTCGAACTTTCCGTGGCGTCATGCAATCTTGATGAGGCAAAGCAGGCCTTGCCACGACTGGAAGATGAGATCAATGCGCTCCTCGATCAGCTTGAGCAGATGGCCTTATCGTTCCAGAACGCCTGAATGAATCCATTTCCGTTTTGGACCTATGGCAGACGTTTCAGCTTTCCAGGATTGGGCAAACCAGAATAATCGTCCTGAAAAGAAGAGAATCGACGCGAACCTTGCGCACATTGCGTGTCGACAGTTGAATTCATGACGATGACTTGGCACTATTCCGTGCTATCAACACAGCGAGACTCGTTTCTTTGTGTTGAGTTGGCATCAGCAGCGAGAGTGGCGAAATTGGCAGACGCGCTGGATTTAGGATCCTGTGCCTTAAACGGCGTGGGGGTTCAACTCCCCCCTCTCGCATTTGATTGATTACGCTGAATGCATTCGAAGCCCGGCCAAATTTCTGGCCGGGTTTCTTCATTCATGGATTGACAGGCGACTATGCTTTCCGCCCTGAAGAACCAGGCAGCCTTCTTTCGCCAGTTTCGCCAGCGGTTTGAAACGACCGGCGCTATTGCTCCCAGCAGTCGATTTCTGGCACGATCCATGACTAGTTTTCTGGCCGCACGAAATCCATCGACGCCGGTACGTATGCTTGAGATTGGACCGGGTACAGGGCCGGTAACAGAAGCGATCGTAAAACTTCTTCAGCCTCACGATGTTTTTGATCTGGTTGAGCTGAATGAAGAGTTCGTCGCAATCCTGAGGTCTCGATTTGAGAACGAGACCGAATGGCAGCGAGTTCGTGCCCAGGCGACAATTCACCAGCGGCCGGTGCAGGACTTCGTTGCACAGGAACCCTACGACTTTGTGATCTCCGGACTTCCTCTGAATAACTTCCCCGCAGAACTTGTGACTTCGATAACCGATACCTATTTCCGGTTGTTGAAGCCTGGTGGAGTTCTCAGCTATTTCGAATACATGTACGTGAGGCCCGTTCGAAAGATTGTCACGCGCGGCGCAGAAAGAATTCGGATCAGTTCGATTGATGAGACACTACAAGCACATTGCGACCGCTGTCGCATCCGCCGAGACAATGTCTGGCTGAATGTGCCGCCAGCGTGGGTTCAGCACCTTCGCAAGCCGCTAGAGGTTCGTTGATAGCCGCCCGCATACTAGAGTTCATGGTGCGTTGAGGAGTGGTGTGGATTCGTTGCGTGCACGGGCGATGAATGTCTATGCCACGCACCCAGCTTAAAGTTCAGGAGAACTTCCCGAGCCTTATCACCGTCTTCCAGGTTCTCCAACTCAACCGTTTTTTTGTTGAGGAAGTTGCTATAGCCAGGCCGTTTGAGCAGATTGCCACCGGACGCATCAAAGAAACCCATCTCCCAGTCGTGGAACGATCTGTGGTCGATCTCGAAACGGGCAATCAGCATGATCTTGTGATGACGTTTGTCGGCCGCGATTCGCTGGTAGGTGGCTTCTACAACGTCATTTTCGCCCTCCAGGACCTGGAGAAACGTACCATCCTCGTAAAGCAACATGCCGGTGATGGCGTCACGGTCGTTATTGCGTCGCGCGGTCAGCAGCAGATTCTGTAGTTCTGCGGGAGAGAACTTCGTCTTCGCTTCGCTGGTATAGATCATCTGTAACATTCGAAGGCCTCATTGTCGTTCCTCGGAAAGACAAGTCACACAAGGTTACCTCTCAGAAGCTCACTGCATGAGAGAACTGAGAACCTGTGGTTTCCAATGAACGAAGTCTCTGCAGAATCTGACGATTATGCAGACTCAATTTACGTGGCAGAATTGCCCGTGACTGCGTCGGCAGAAAGTCTGCGGGAACCGGGGAGAAACGCACCCGGATCTTCACTTATCCAGAGCACGGGTGATTCCTACCAAAGCCGATGCAGGCCTTCCGTCTTTCGTGGAATCTCATGAAGGTAATCAATCAGTTCCTGCCAGTCGCTTTCGTCAATGGAATCGAACGTGGCTTTCACAGCTCGCTGGTCGTTCGTAACGCAACTCGCAATTTTCGGATGGAACGTTGCCCAGTGATCATTCTGATCCGGAGCCGGTTCGTACACTGCAACTCCCACAACACGTTGATTCTTCCGAGGCGGGCCATCGCACATTTTGTGAATTGGCTGACGTAGAATTCGAACCGCCGGATAGCTGCCGTCGCCGGTCGACAGATCAGTACAGAATGCGACCAATTGATGCTCAACGGAGATGATTATTCCCGGTAACGCGCAGCCGTTCATGAAGTGTTCGCGGACCCGGGTCCAATACAACCACATGAGGATTCCGCTCAGGATTGCGAAGACCAGCATAGCCGTGGAAACAATAGCCCCGAGGCTAAAAAGAGTGGTCGCGACGATCCAGATCGTGGGCCAGCGAGGAAAAGAACTCCAGTACTTCAGAATGTTGACTCGAACACCGCCCGGATTTGAGGCCTGAGTATCGTTGTCGAGCGTGATGGATTTCGTCGATCGTGGAGCCGCTTTTCGTTCTGCCTCTTCTTCAAACGGTCGCCGGGTTCGCCGGGCTGGCTGTGGCGCTGCAATCTGAACGTCTTCGACGTCTATGATTTCTTCGCTGGGTACGGACACGGGTTCTTTGCAGCCCGGGCATCGGATGCGTCGCCCGGCAAGGTCGTCGGCGACTCGAGTTGGGCGGCCACAATGCGGGCACTGAAATGAAATAGGCATGGTCAGTCTGTCAGAGGTCGAGGGACATGATATCGCTTCAGTTTTCGATCCAGAGTTGATCGCTCGATTCCCAGGATCTGAGCGGATTTTGACTTATTCCACCCGGTGTGTTCCAGGGTTTTCAGGATATGTTCCTGTTCAATATCAGCCATTGAAACTTCGCGATACTCTCCGGGAGTACCACGATCAATGACCGGGGCAGCAGGACGACTGCCCAGGCTGGACAACTGAATGTCGGAAACACGAACGACTTCGTTTCGACAGAGAATTACGGTTCTTTCGATCGTGTTCTGAAGCTCTCGAACATTGCCCGGCCAGTTGTATTCCCTCAGGATCTGCATCGCTTCGTCTGTGAAGCCCTTGATGACGCGTCCGGTTTTCTCGACAAACTTCTTTAGGAAAGCGTTGGCCAGTAGTTCAATATCATCTCGACGTTCACGAAGCGGGCTGGCCGTGATTTCAGCCACCTGCAGGCGAAAATAGAGGTCTTTACGGAAGTCGCCATCTTCGACGGCTTCTTCGAGATCTCGATTCGTGGCGGCCACGATGCGAACATTCACCTGGATCGGTTTGCGGCCACCAATACGTTCGAACGCATAGCCCTCCAGAACTCGCAGGAACTTTGCCTGAATCGAAGGACTCATTTCGCCGACTTCATCAAGGAATAACGTTCCGCCATCAGCTTGTTCGAATCGACCGATTTTGCGATCCACCGCGCCGGTAAAGGCACCTTTTTCGTGGCCAAACAGTTCACTCTCCAGAAGACTTTCATTCAACGCCGCACAATTGATGCAGACAAACGGTGCATCTTTTCGTGGGCTAAGCGAATGAATACTCCGCGCGATCAGTTCTTTTCCACATCCGCTCTCACCACGAATTAAAACATTGGCGTGAGTTTCGGCGATCAGCGAGATACGTTCCTTCAGCTCTGTCATGCTGGCGGTTTCGCCGATCAGGTTTTGTTCCTGTGACAATTGAGAACGAAGAGATTCGTTAACACTGCGAGCCTGAGCCAGGCCGGTTTGAAGCGAGTCGCGTTCGTGAAGGTGCCCGAGTGAAACGGCGAGCTGATTGGCCACTGCGAGTGTAAATTCGAGATCATGTTTATCCAGCGGATTGTCAGGATTCGTCGAGTACAGATGAATCAATCCGAGAACGCGTTCCGCCGACGTGATTGGCGCACAGATGACACTGAGAGCCTTCATTTCTCCGAGGCTGTCAAACACTGACAATTGACGATCATCACCAACGTCGCGCGCGAGGATGGCTTCGCGGCGAGAGAGAACAACGCGGGAAAGGTTATCGGAGACTCTTCTATAGGGCAGATCTTTCAAGCTGTGATAGGCGACAACCTGAAGGTCAGATGGCATTGGTGGGCCGCTGGCTTCCTGCGACGCAAGCAGAATGGCGGAGATGCTGGCAACCGTTTCACGGGCGAGGCTGACCAGGACAACATCGGTCAGTTGCTGGCGAGTTTTGGCGGCCCCCATTTCAAGTCCAAGTCCATACAGCTTGGCCAGCTCAGCACCATAATTGAGGGCACTTCCAGAGGCAGCGCCCGGGGACAGGAATTCGGGTTTCGCCGTTCGATGCAGAATGCTGGGCTCGCGTTCATGGCTGACGGCCGTTTGCGTCGGCGACGTGGCCCGCTCACCCGGTGCCCCTGGCAATCCGGGCGGAGAAACCGGCGCTGATTCCAGACTTGTAGTAAATGCCAGTCGACATTCACCGATGCTGATCACATCACCCGACTGCAAAGTGAAATCGCCGGAGACGGTCTTTCCGCGAACGCTCGTGCCGTTCCGGCTCTTCAGATCACGCAGGCGCCATTCACCGTCGGAGAAGAAGATCTCGCAGTGATTTCGGCTGCTGGCATCATCTTCAAGGACAATCCGATTCGTTGCCGAGCGACCGATCGTGGTAACGTGGCCCTGACGCAACCGTACTACGTCACGCCAACTGGCCCCATCCCAGGTAAGAATAAATGCGTACTCGTCATGACCTGAGCTGGGAGATGTCACGTTGTGGCTCGTAAAAAGATATGCGGTTGAGAACCAACGGAAACGGAAGACATGAGAATGGTATTTGGAACGGCTAATAAAACCGGGCTTGGCTCCCGTAGAGATCGCGGATTCATGGGGAGAAGTCACCGCCGATGGTGCCCGTCCCGGTTTTGTCAGGGCCTCTTTTTCATGAATGCCGGAAGTGCAGTAAGGTTAGCCAGCTACTCCTTTAACTGTGAACACGAGGAAGCTCACAGCCTTCCTCTACAATTGCAGCTTCCAGCACCGCCAGTTCCTGCAGCCGCTGGTTGACGGAGTGATCATCGGAGAATTGCTTTGCGAGACGAACATAGGTTGCATGATGCCGTGCTTCAGACTCGTACAGGTCGCCATAAAATGCCTGTAGTGCAGGATCTTCCAGATGATCTCTCAGAAGCACAAATCTTTCACAACTGCGAGCTTCAATCAACGCTGCGACCAGCAGGCGATCGACAGCTCGCTGTGGTTCCTGGCGCCGAACCAGTTCCTTGAGTTTCCGTCCGTAAGTTCCGGGCTTGAGTCGCAGAAAACGAATACCGCGGTCTTTCAACAGTTTTCGGACGAGTTCAAAATGTTCTAGTTCTTCTCGAACGATTTCCGTCATTTCATGGCAGAGATCTTCATTCTCGACGTAGTCGAACATGAGATCCATGGCCGTTGAGGCGGCCTTCTGTTCGCAGTGCGCGTGGTCAATCAGGACATCTGCGAGGTGTTGTTTCACCTGAAGAAGCCACCGGTCGGGCGATGTTGAGTGAAGATGCAGCATGCTCTGTATTGTAGTTTCGGATATACCCCTTCTCCAGACTTTGAAGCGGGATTTGCCTCGACGACGGCAATCTTGTTCGGCTAAGCAGTCTTTAGTTCCTGCTGTTCATCAGGCTTAGTTCAGGATTGCGGAATTTGTCAACGACTGCTGTCTGACGAGTTTTGATCGTTAAACAAAAACAGGAGCCGCCGAAATTCGGGGCTCCTGTGAGTCAGATCAGGTTTTGCTGTTCAACCAGTTTATGGGAGGAATGGAGCAAAGCCAAGGTTCGGGAAGGCGGGATCGGCCGCAGCCCGGATGTTGTAGTTTCCAGTTGTGAACGCTGCCTGAATATCCTGCGTCACTCCAAAGTTTGTAAAGACGTTGTTTGGATTGTTCAGGTTTGGTCCGTTATCAACCTGGAACAGACCCGCATCTCGCAGTACGACTCCGATCGGTCCGAGGATCGTTGATTTGAGAGGATCTGCATTTGTATAGATCGCACCAAAGTCGCTTGGAGCTACCTGGTTACCGGTATTGTTCAGGAATCGCATGTCGAGCTGAGCCGTGTCATCCAGATAGACATAGTCGAATGTCAGGTCACCGGAATCATCAACCGAGTCGAATGTATTTCCGGCTGACAGGAAGGATGATGTGACCAGGTCTTCCTGCAGGTTTCCTCCCAATGCATTGTTGCGGATATCAGCAGCCACATAAGCCCCTGTTCCGACTTCGATGCGGATACCTTCCCCTGTGATACCGTTCACACCATTGTTCTGAACAGTGTTGTTTGTCACAGTGAACAAGCTATTCTGGACTGTTCGCAGATTCAGGTAAGGAGCAAGGTAAGCCGTATTGCCGTTGACGCTGCCTACATTGAAGTTCAGGAACTGTGCCTGGAATGGACTGAAGTTCAGGTTGTCAAAGCCTGCAAATGGAGGATCGGGGAAGTTCTGCAGGAACACGAAGCGACTCTGGTTCATGTCAGAATCTGCTCGGTAGAAGATACCTTCTGCTCCGTTCGAGACGATCGTGTTGTCATCAAGCCGAATGCGGACAGGATCAAAGATCGCATTGCCGAATTCGCGATCTCTTCGCCCTGACGCACCCGTCAGAGCAATGTTGACGCCTCGTCCGTTGTTGTTGCTGACAATGTTCTCCGTCATGGTGAATTGTGGAATTGCACCTGTTTCAGAGACACCCAGTCTTCCGTTGAACGCGTCTGTCCCTGGTGAAGCTGCTGTGATTGAGTTATCAACCGCCCCAGGGGCAATTCCAACGGCGGTACCACCGAAGACGTTCAGGCTGACACCGTCTCCACCATTTCCGGCCTGCAGGCCGTTGAGTGTGCCACCAATGATGTTATCCGTGATGGTGATAATCGGTCGTGGGTTTCCAGTGACATCAGAACCGGTTGCCGTGATTGCGATACCATCATCTTCATTATTCTGAATCCTGTTTCCTTCTCCCACGTTACCGATAACCAAAGTTGCCGTCGCGTTCTCAGAGAAGTTGGCCTGGATGCCGTCACCATCGGCCACATCAATGTCACCGTTGTTGTTCAGATCTTCGCCTGCGTCAAGAACTCCGTTGTTATTGACATCTTCAGAGGTTCCAGCGACGCTTCCTAGGATGTCTGTCTTTGTGACTCGCACAACACCCTCGGATGCTCCGCTTGCATCCCATCGAACACCATTACCACCGGCCGTGGTGCCATTACCACTGATCGTCGTTGTGGCAGCTCCGGAAGTGATCAGGATATCTGAACGACCGCCAGTCGTTGTGATGCCCACACCGTCACCCCCATTGTTGGAGATGCTTGTTGGGTTCACAGTACTATTGATTTCCAGAAGAGTACGAGAGTTCTGTGTGGCCGTAATCTGTACGCCATCATTCCCGTTGTCTTCAACGATCAGACCATTGAACAGTGAACGTCGACCGGGAGGAGGCCCGATTGTTGGGTCACCGAACGAAGAGTTCTCGGCCGTTTGAACCACGATGCCGTTCTGGCCATTGTTTGTAATCTGGCTGTTGGACATGTCACCAATCAGCGTTGAATCGCCGCGTGTCTGGAAGAACGCACCATTCAGAGTGTTGCTCGAGAAATCGCTATCTGTGACAATCACCGTGTTTGGAGTGTTCGGGATCGGAAGGTTCGGATCTGTCTTGTCACTGCCCTGGGTCTCTACTCGAAGACCATCACCTGCATTACCTGTTGAAGTGACATTGTCGAGGGTCGCTGTCAGGAGCGATGAGTCGGCTCGATTGAGGTGAATGCCTGATCCATTGAGTAGTGGATCAGCACCATTTGTTGTGCCTGTGACGGTCGTATTTGTGATCGTTACGTCTGCAGAACCGTTGCCGGCAACCTGGACACCAATTCCCACGTCACCGTTGGCATTGATTGTATTGGCGTCTGTGGCTGCTGTGCCGCCTACTACCAGATTGAGACGATTGTTGTTTGGTGTCACCGGGGCTGCAGGCGGATTGTTGTTGGCTCCGTTCAGGCGTGACAGGATGCCGCCGCCCGCGTTGTTTGACAGCGTATTCCCAAGCACCGTGGCGTCCAGTTGTGCTTCTGTGTCTGGATTTGTCAGCTGATTAAGCAGCAGGCCCGCTCTGCCGTTACCAGTAATCGTGTTTCCACTGATGACTCGATTGTTGACAACTGTGCCGAAGTCGACAAAGCCACCGTTGTCAATCATCAGAGCCGCACCATTACCAAGGTTGTTGGTCAGGCTGTTGTCCAGCAGATTGCCGTTAATGGTGCCCCCGTTGGCAGCCAGAGCACGGAAGCCATCTCCGGCGTTATTATCAACTGTGTTCCCCTGATTAAAGACGACCCCATTATAGGTGTTGGTTCCACTCCCGCCGACATTCGCAGTCGTGATTTCCGCGTTCGCTCCATCAGCAACAAGATTGATACCGTTTCCTCCGCCATTCGTAATTGCATTGGACTGGATCGTGACGCGATCGGCCACTGCACTGTCGTTCATCACAACTGAGATACCGTTCTGACTTGCTGCCCTGATTGTGTTATTGTTGAACGTCGAGTTCAGCAGTCGAGCGTTGTCAGAGGCGTTGATAACAATCCCGTTTTCCGTTGGGCTGCCGGATGATGCAGCTCGCAATCCGACTGCGGCCGCAAGCTGGTCGATGTCAAATTGCTGTCGAGTTGTGTCTCCGGGGCCTTCTGCAAGGTGAGTTGCAGAAAATGCAAACTCGGCTGGCTCGATGAGCGTCTGAATCGGCAGCAGGGATGGAGGTGCCGGGGTGCCCATGATTGGGTTAGCTCCTGTCGGTGTTACGGCTCCCGTATCGTCGACGTGTTCCAGCGAAAGGTTGTGTCCGATTTCATGTGAGACAACCAGTCCCAGTGCTCGACGCGTAAACGTCAGATTACCGGATGTCAGTGCTGCAGCCGCGTGAGCCGGAGCGTCACTGAGTGACTGAGCTCGGATATCAAACGCATTGGCAGGCGTTAGAGGTCCGAAGGTTGTCAACGTGTCTGCATAAACGGTGCCGGTATCGTCACCGTTGACAACGAAGTTCGGACCATTTCCAGATGCGTTTCTTATCGCTCCCAGGATCGCAAGCCCGCCAGCTGCTGTTGAGCCTGCTGTTGTGTCCCCAATATTCATTACGTAGTACTCAGTGGCTCCGTTAGATGGAGCAACACCGTTGTCGCCGATGATGAAGTCGATATCTAACTCCATTCCATCAGGAATAGAGCTTCGCGCGTCCTGAGTGACGGTAGGAATCTGGCGATAGTAGTTACGCACTGTATCGAGCACTGAGTTAGTAACAATGTCATACTGAGCCGGAGCGAATCCGTAGTTCGTGACATCGAACGGGTTCAACGTTTCGCCGAACAGATCCACGAATCCCGCCTGGCCCGGATCAATGAAGTCAAGTACCACTGTGAAGCTGGCTGGCGTTCCCGCAGAGCTTCCTGTCACGGTATTAAACAGGGCGTTGATCCTCGCTGTTGAGGTATCCTGCAGGTCTGTTGACACCCCCGCAAACTCGTTTCCGAGGAAGGTGTTTCCAAGAGTCTGTGATGGACCGCCAATGTCAAAGACGCCGTTGCTTGCATCTTCGCCAATAATGGACAGACCGGAGAGGCTGTTCTGATTCATGTTGTTCGACACGATTCCTCGATCGAGCCGATCATTGCCATTCAGGTCCTCGCCCACGTCCAGAGTGCCATCTCCATCAAGATCTTCTGTGCTGGAAGTGAACACCCCCCCATTCAGGAAATGAATGAAAGCTCCATTCCCCAGGTTGTTGCTGAAGACGTTGTCGGCCATGCTCACGAGATTGTAGGTGCTGCCCGCACCATTCGCTGTGGCTGAGAAGCCATCAAGAGTGTTGCCTGTCGCGGTATTACCTTCAATAACTGCATCAAAAGTAGCTCCCGCCAGTGCCTCAGTCAGGAAGCCCGTCCCATTGTTGTTTGCGGTGTTGTCGAGAATTCCGGTTACGCAGTGGGCCCCGTCGGGATCGTCAGCTTCGATTGTACTTCCTGCCTTTGCGATAACAGTGAAGCCAGTGAGGCTATTGTTAGATGCTGTATTGTTTGATAGCAACAGATCCACTTCCGAACCGGCGGCAGCCGAAAGATGGACGCCGTTAGTTGAAGCGCCAGCCAGGCCGGTGAACGTGTTGCCGACGATCTCAAGCTTACCCGTGACATCCTGTAGATTGGCACCTGTCACGTAGTTCGTCACCACGTTCGAAGTTAGATAAGCATTCGTGATGGGCAATGCATTCTGGAAGCCATCTCCGAAGATTGTACCAGCAGCATTAGCACTGTTGATTCGCATTCCGACAACACGGTTGTTGTTGGCAAGGTGAATCACACTGCCGCCAACTCCCATCGTGGGATTGCTGACCAGTGGTCCCAGATTCGTTGTCGTTGGAACCCCGAGGATTACACTTCCGGTCGTTCCAGGAGCACCGAGGTTGTAGTCCTGGATGGACGACAACATGATCTGATCGTCAAACAGAGAGAATCCGCCGTTGACTGTCAGCCCTGTACCCGAGTCGTCGGCCCGCGGTGCAATTCGGAAGATATCAATCCCTGCATTGTTCGCGAGTGCTGCCGCCTGAAGCGTGCTGAATGGATCTTCAAAGGTACCTGTACCCGGGGCGGTTGCATTGGGATCAATATGGGTCAGGAAGTAGGGCAGTGCACTGCCCGTATCCAGAATCCCGTCGCAGTCGATATCTTCGCCGGCATCCAGCAGCCCGTTGTTATTGAAGTCTTCGCCATGGTTGACAAGGGCTTCCAGCGTGACCGTCGTATCGATGCTTTCGTGGACTCGGTTATGACGATACACTGGATCCTGCAGGCGTTCACGCACGGAAGAGTGCGGTCGCAGAATTCTTCGATCCTTGTAGTTCGGAATCTCGTACTGCAATGCCGTCCAGATGTTCGTGCCAAACGTGTCGTCTGATGTCAGGCGTGTGTTGACGGTGAGGTTCTGAGTGATCAGGGCCTCCCATCGAGCCTGGAACCCAACCGTGTCGCCACCGTTATTGTTGGTCAGGTAGTAGGCTCCGCCGTAGAGATTTTGACCATACTGACCAAGCAATGGGATTGGTCCGCCAGTTTCAAGGTCGAATCCAGAGTAGGCATTTGAAGCAACCTGCTGACGCTGGTTAAATGCGTTGTTGCCCTGCAATTGCAGACCTGCGAGCAGCGTGTCACTCAAAATGGATGTGTCGTCACCCAGCATGAAATAACCGTTTGCACGGAAGTCGACGTAGCGACCGAGTGATTCAAAACCCAGCGTTCCCCGGTACCACTCGTTGTAGCCGTATCCTTTGTCGTAATCGAGGAAGGCATTTACACCGAAAATGCGGTTGTAGGCGTCATCGTAGCGACGGTACACAAGCCCGCCATTCGCGACCGGCAACCCGTCGAATGTTACCGATGCCGACAAATCCGTGATCAGCACATTCGTGTTAGGAATGATATGATACGGCAATCGGGCATTCACTCGCTGGTAGCCATTGTTGAATCCGATTCCATCATCGGTGTTCGTTTCGAACATGACGATGGGGCCGAATGGCTGAACCGGCTGATAGAAGACGTTTGGCACGGCTTCCGTCACGGCAAATGAACGTTCAAAGTAAGGAGAGTAACTCCCGGGCTGAGGATAAAGCTCGGGGGTAGCCTCTGGCTGATTCATGGTAGCCACACCATCTGATCCAACGGGATCCGGTGTCGGAGCCGGAGCAGTTGCTCCGTCCTGTGGCTTAAACGCTGCCATCCGGACAACACCGGGTTCATCTCCGACGGAGATACTGGCGGCTGTTATCAGAGCAACGCTGCTGATGATCAGAGAAGCCGTGGCAAAGATTCGTGTGGGTTTCATCGATTGTTCCGATCGAGCCGTACAGAGAATGTGTGCCGGATGCGCCGGCAGTGACGGTTACTCATATCGATCGGCGGTTCAAACCTGTTCTGTTGAGTTAAAATGTAAGGGATGTGCGGATGATTCCGGATTTGACATTTCTGCCGAAAGCACCGGTCGTGACGCTGAGGAAGTGTTTTGGGGGGCTGGACGAGCAAGTCTTGCGGCCAATGAACTGGATAGTGCTATCGCTGCCGGATTTCGAGGCGGTCGTCGGTCGCGGAGGCGTTTTCTGCTCCATGGACGCTGAGCGAAGCCGTGGCTTCTCCGGGCTTTTTTGGGGTAACTCGAAGACTCCGAATCTGCAGAAACTGCCGGACGGTTGATATGCTGTCGTTGAGTGACAGGTGTCGACCTCTATACTCCAAGGCCACGAAGATTATCAACTCTTCCCAAACCCCTCTTTCCGCTACGGCGACCCACATGGCTCGAATCGCGATTCTCGGTGCAACCGGCTACACCGCTCTTGAACTCCTGAAGATCCTCGCCCGCCATCCGCAGGCGGAAGTTGTTGCTGCGACGACTCGCCAGGAGAACAAACCCCTTTTGAGCGAAGTTCACCCGTCGCTAACAGGGCTCTTCAATTTGCGATGCGAAAACCTTTCGGCAGAACAGGCCGGAAAGCTGTGTGACATCGCGTTTTGCTGTCTGCCGCACACGGCGAGTATGGAGGCGATCCCGCAGTTGCTTGAGGCCGGCTGTCGCGTTGTGGATCTCAGTGCGGACTATCGGCTCAGAGATCCGGGCGTTTATGAAACCTGGTACGAGCATGTTCACACGGACCCGACACGTCTGAGCACTGCTGTCTATGGCTTGCCCGAGATTTATGCCGATCGTATTCCGAATGCGGAGCTGGTTGCGAATCCTGGTTGCTATACCAGCACGTCCATTCTGGCTCTGGCTCCGCTACTTCAGGCAAAAGTGATTGAACCCACGGGAATCATTATCGATGCAAAGAGCGGCATCAGTGGAGCAGGGCGGACGCCAAAGTTGTCCAATCTGTTTTCCGAGTGCAATGAGTCTGTGACCGCGTACAGCATTGGCAAGCATCGACATACGCCAGAGATTGAACAGGTTCTCACGGATGTCTGTGGTGCTGGCGTTCAGGTTGCCTTCAACCCTCATCTGATGCCGATGGATCGAGGAATCTTTTGTTCCATTTATCCTCGCTTGAAGGCTCCCCAAACGCAGGCTCAGTTGCTTGAGATTTACCGGAGCTTCTATGCCGGGCAGCCATTCATTCGAGTTGTTGACCATATCCCAAACACAAAAGACGTCTCGTATACAAACTTCTGTGACATCTCAGTTCGCTTCAATCGAGATCAGTTGGTGGTATTTGCGGCGATCGACAATCTGATCAAAGGGGCCAGTGGAGTTGCCGTACAGAATATGAACATCATGCTGGGCCTGGATCAAAGAACCGGGATGTTATTGCCGAACTAAGGCAAGTGTTACGGCGTTAGCCGACCGGTTAGGATTTTTGGTTTTCGGTTCCTGCACAAACGCATTATTTTAGAGTCTCCCATGAAAATCGCCCGCATCTTCGCGCATCGCGTTGACCTTCCGTTGCACGAGGGGACTTACAAGTGGTCTGGCGGTAAGTCTGTCTCGGTTTTTGACAGCACCGTCGTCGGGGTCGAAACAGATTGTGGCCTGATCGGTTACGGTGAAGTGTGTCCTTTGGGGCCGTTCTATCTGCCAGCCTATGCCGAAGGCGTGCGTGCCGGACTGAAGGAACTCGTTCCACATCTGATCGGTTATGATCCGCGACAGCTTTCTGTCCTGAATCATCGAATGGATGCAGCTCTCAAGGGGCATCCTTACGTGAAAGCAGGAATCGATATCGCTTGTTGGGATATCCTGGGAAAGGCCACTGGACTGCCGGTCTGTGTCCTGATGGGCGGCCGTTTTGGCGAAAGTGTCCGACTTTACAGAGCGATCTCTCAGGAATCGGCCGAAGAGATGGCTCGCAAAGTCGCCGGATATCGAGCTGACGGCTACACCCGCTTTCAGCTCAAAGTTGGTGGTGATCCGGATACCGATATTGAACGGATCCACGCTGTACGTTCGATGTTGCTCCCGTCGGATCGACTGGTTGCTGATGCAAATACCGGATGGACGCAGCACGAGGCCATGCGAGTTGTTCGTGCCGTTCGAAGTGTCGATGTCTATATCGAACAACCCTGCCTGACTTACGAAGAATGTCTCGCGGTCCGCAGAAACACAGACCATCCGTTCGTGCTTGATGAGAATGTCGACAGCCTCGAGATGTTGCTGCGAGCCAAAGCGGATCTTGCGATGGACGTTGTTAATCTGAAAATCAGCAAGCTCGGTGGACTGACGAAGACTAAACAGGTTCGTGACCTGTGTGTGTCGATGGGAATCGGAATGACGCTTGAAGACAGTTGGGGTGGCGACATCACAACTGCGGCCATCGCACATCTGGCTCACAGCACGCCTGAAGAATTCCGTTTCACCAGCACGGACTTCAATAGCTATGTCAGCGTCAGTAATGCCTCAGGTGCTCCCCAGCGCGTGAACGGGTATATGCAGGCAAGCACAAAGCCAGGGCTTGGGATAGAGCCGCGATTCGAAGTTCTCGGCTTGAGGATAGTTGACATCGCCTGAGCTGCATGTGCTTGAGGGGTCTGCTTTCGCGTGCTTCTGAAGAGTGGTGCAGCTTTCGAACACAGACGCTTCGTTGCTGAAGAACCTCTGGTCGCTTGTGACGCAAGTCTTTAGACTTCAGCTCCTGCCTCGTAGTATACACCGACCTCAAAGAAAGGTTACTCCATGCGATTTGCCACGCTTGCCAGCCTCATTTTGTCAGCAGTTGTCTCGGTCTCCCCTGGATTAGTGAACGCCGATGAAGCGGAAGAACTGACATCGCGAGCCCAGGCTGTGAAATCTGAGGCAGCTCAATTGCTTGAGAACGGTCATAAGGATGAAGCCGAGAAGCTGTTTCAGGAGTCAAAGGAACTCATGGCTCGGGCGATGGAGCTATCAGGAAAGAAAGGTCCGAATCACCGACCAGAGAATCCGGATATTGCTCATCTGAAAGAGCGGCTACAGGATCTTAGAGCAGCACGAGAAAAAGCTGAGGCCGCAAAGGCCCCGGAGCAAGAGATTCGTGAGTTGCGTGAACAGATCAGCGGTACGGAGCGCAAACTTGGCGAGCTAATGAAACGTCATCAGAAGCCTGAGATTCCGCCGCAACATCGAGAGCATGCTGAAAAGCTGGAGCAAGCAGGGCGACGAATCAGGCACGTGCGAATGGCTGCGGAGAATCTGAAGGCTGCAGAGATGCACGACATGGCTCACGAACTCATGAATCGTGCTGAAGCGATGGAGAAAGAACTACACGCCGCGAAAGAGGAACTTGCCCTTGCGATCGAGGCTTCAATGAAGGCCCATCGACCTGAGGTTGGTGATGAGATTCACAAGCTTCGCAATGAAAACGAACAACTGCGTTCCGAGCTGAACGAGCTGCGGAAAGCCGTCGAGGAACTTCGACAGGCAAAGTAACAGTAACGAATAGCAGAAACCGCTTAAGGTCTGAATTGACGTTCTTGTTAATCTACAGAGAGGCGACAACGCCTCTCTGTTCATTCTTTTTTGCAGTATTGATTCTGCGCACTGTCGAGATCTGCGCTGCTATCAAGTTCCTGCACATTCAGCGACCCTGCTATGGTTGTTGTCGTCTCTGGAAGATATGGCGACTTTCAACCGTAAATGATTGCGACTCATCCCGGAAAAGAAAGTGAGACACTGTCAGTGTCTGTTTTCTGAACTCGATCAGATTCAGCGAATTTCTGCCGGCTTCTCTGCCTCGTCCGCGTCTTGAGGTCGTCGTCCCACAGTGCACAATTCGAATGCTTCGATCGCGAGGCATGGCTGGATAAAAGTCCGATGATTCACCGGCGTAGGCGCGGTGCAGATGTCCGCCCAGCACCAGTTCGATATTCAGTTCCCCGAAGATCTTCATGGCTCGGACTGCTCGTTGTACTCGTTTGTCTCGCAGGCAATCCGGAGCCGGAACAAACGGATGATGAGCCACCACAATCCGAATCGCATCGGCGGGGGCATTGCGGAACAACTCTGCGCACGCCTTAAGTTGACGTCGAAAGATCCTACCATTACTAATCGCCGTGTGTGGCGACGTCGAATCGATTCCTGCGATGATCGCTTTGCCAACTTTCAACACGGGATTCAGTTCCGAAGAGATGATCTTTTGATAAAGACCATGGGGAGTCAGCATCCGCTCAAAGAAACGATAGAGCGGCACATCGTGGTTTCCCGGAATGACCAATTGTGGTACCGAAGGCAGACGCGACAGAAAATCTCGAGCCGCCTCAAATTGCTCCCGCTTTGCACGCTGTGTCAGATCGCCACTGACGATGATGGCATCAATAGCTGATTTATTGGCCAGACGCAGAACAGCCTCACCAGCCTCTTCTCGATAGGGCGGTCCAAAATGCAGATCCGATATCTGCAGAAGGGTCAGTTCTGGTTTCTCCGATTCGTCCACAGAGTCATGACTTTCGATCGTCTTTGCAGAACTATGCAAAGGTCCGTGATGGAGATTTCTAAGCTGATAAACGCAGTCCCGGGACTGGTTGTCCTGAAGAATACCTTTTGCGAAGCGTTCGTCCCACAGTCAGTCGGTTGTTTCTCTGGTCAGACTCAAAGACTAATTTGGAAACTCGGGACTCAGAAAAGATGCTGCTGACCGCCGGATGTTCGAGGAGGTCTGAAGAGGTCTGTTCTCAACGCGGGCAATGTTTCGGTCAGCCCACAGCGTTTTCGATGCAGATTGAATAAGGCGCTGATCTGGTCGGCAATTGGCCCGGTTCCTCGCATGCGAAGTCCGAACTCACTCTGATTCAGCTTTCCTTCACGAATAGCTCTCAGGCGAGATTCTACTTTGGCGGCATGAGTCGGATGATGACGTTTCAGCCAATCCAGAAAAACAGTTTCTACCGTCAGTGGCAGTCGAATCATGATGAAGCTGGCCGATTTAGCTCCTGCCTCAGCAACCGCCTTCAGCACAGAAGGGATTTCATGATCATTAATCCCCGGGATAATCGGAGCAATCATGGCGTGGACTGGGATGCCGGCAGACGACAGACGAGAGATCGCCTCAACACGCCCCGCCGGAGCGGTGCAGGCAGGCTCCAGCCGTTTTGTCAGTGATTGATCCAGACTGTTGATACTGATGGCAGCTCGACACAAGCCCTGATCCGCCAGTTCGCGAAGCAGGTCAATGTCTCGTGTAATCAAGGAGTTCTTAGTGATTATGGAAATGGGCTGTCGAGCTTCGCAGGCGACCTCAATGCACTGTCGAGTAATCTGCAGTTTGCGTTCGACGGGCTGGTAACAGTCCGTAATGCCGGAGAGCATGACTGCCTGGCATTCGTATTTTGGTCGAGTCAGCCAGTCGCGAAACAATGAAGCAGCATTCCGTTTCACCAGGATCGTAGTTTCAAAGTCAAGCCCCGCGCTGAACCCAAGGTACTCGTGGGATGGGCGAGCGTAACAGTAGCTGCATCCGTGCAAACAACCACGGTACGGATTCAAGCTGTATTGAAAGGGGACATCCGGGCTGTCGTTTTCTGAAATGATCGTCCGTGATGTGTCATCGAAATACATTGTCCTGGGGCGTTCGAGCTCCGACCGGAAGTCGTCGTCGAACTCCATCTGCTCGTAATCGGCCTCCACAAGAATCGGTAGAAACCGGTTTGCCGGATTATCAGCCGCGCCTCGGCCAATGGGAACAACCAACGCAAGCTCCTTCCTCGAGCGGAAACCATTGAATGAAGACAGGGTGAGTGAAGAAGATATCGTCAGGGGTATTCGATGCTCGGTCAAGTTCGCCGCTGAGTTCGGGTGAGAGGAAAATCTCTCGGAGTGTCCTTGGCTTCGTCAACTCAGCTTGCCCATGGAAAAGCTCCGCCTTGGACCATTTCCGCGAAAACTGCCGGTCCGGTTTTTTCTGCGGAATCTGTTTTTTCTGGCTGTTCCGAATGTAGCACTCTTTCTGCCTTTGTCGATGAATCGATCAAGTGCGATTTTCAACGATCGGTCTTTCCCGGGCTATTTGTGTTCGGGGGGTATGGGATGCCTGAGGGCTGCCCAACGAGTCGTGGCTGTCGCAATGCGTCGATCGACGGCGACTGACATTAATGAAAAGGTCTCAAAGAGATGCGAAAGTATTCATCATTGAACAAAGCCGCCAGCATCGCGGTATGCTTTGGGATCCTGATCTCCAACACGGCTTTTGCTTTCGATAACGACCGTGCTGGAAGATCTGCCTCTGACAGCGGTGTTGCTATCGAGCGAGCAAGGATTGCTCGTGATGTCGAATTGCAAGCCGACGGGGCGTTGCGTGGCAAAGTATTTACCTCGGACCAGAGACCCGTAGAGAACGCTCAGATTGAACTGAAGTTCGAGGGGACCACGATTGCTCGTACGACGACTGGTACCGAAGGAGATTTCCTGATCACTGGAGTTCGGGGCGGAGCCCACGAAATTTCTGTGGGATCTATGAATTCATCTGTACGACTTTGGAAAAACGGGACAGCTCCGTCCGGTGCCGTGGATGGATTTGTGGTTGCAGCCAGCGAAGAGATTGTTCGGGGCCAGGCCTACGAACACTATTATGATCCTTACTACGACAACTATAACCAGCCAAGTTCTGGCTTTGGTCTCATGGACGTCGTGGCCCTGGCAGTAATTGGTGCGGCTGCGACTGGGGTGGCCATCGCAATTCATGAACATAACGAAGATCCGCCAGCCCAGGTTGCTTCACCGTAGTCTGAGAGCCGGCCGGGGAATATTACAAATAGAAAGACGCCAACCATTTTTTGGTTGGCGTCTTTCTGCTTCATTGGTTGCGATAAAGTGACAGGCAAATCTTACAAAGCACCCTCACCTGTAATGACCACGCGCACTGTTCGGAACAGGATCTTAATGTCGTTCCAGACACTGCAATTTTGCAGATAGAGCAGGTCGTAAGACACTTTGCGGCGAAAGCCTTCCAGTTCGTTGTCATATCCGTTGACGACTTGCGCGATACCGGTCAATCCGGGCTTCAGTCCCAATCGGTCGATGAAGTTCGGGATTTGTTCCTGAAGCTTCATCATGAATTCAGGACGCTCCGGACGTGGTCCAATCAGAGACATGTCGCCCTTGAGGATATTCCAGAGTTGTGGCAGTTCATCAATTCGCGTTCTGCGAAGAAACCGTCCAATTGCTGTGATTCTTGCGTCACCCTGTTTGGCAAACTGAGCCCCGTTGCGTTCGGCGTCGGTTCGCATTGTGCGAAACTTGTAGATCGTGAATGGGCGACCATAGTTACTCAACTCGCGGCGATCACGACCAGGCTTGCGGCGGTCGGAATGATCAGCAGCAAGACTTTGTGCCTGTTCACGACGATCTTTTTTCTTCTTTGTTCGAAGATTCAAACCGACGCGAGTTTGTGAGTAGATTACAGGTCCCGGTGATGTCAGTTTGACAAGAATGGCCGCCATAAGCAGAAGCGGCGATGTCAGAATGACCAGAGTTATCGCGCAGGCGATATCAAATGCACGCTTCATAAATCGGTGAGTCAGAGACAGGCATCTCGCGTTTTCCCGAGGAGATGTCAGCGGGATTCGCGTGAGCCATTCTGTACCCGGAAGATCGACCGTGTGCTGCGCTACAAGGCTTGAGAAGTTCTGAGTCTGCTCGGTCACCGTGTCTGCGACCGGGCGGACTTCTCTCGGGCGTTCCAAAACTGACGTTGTCTGCATCGAAACAGTTTTCCGAAGTTATCTTGAATGAGTGCGAGGATTTACGCAAAGTCGCGTAGACCTGGAAGGTGTCCAAACTTAGGTCTGAATGGCGTACTTTTCGCCTAACTTTTAGCGGAAACCCTGGTTAATGGCGTGAACGTGCTTCATCCGTCCCGTCTATGCAACATTGTTGCCGGACAGAAACGAGACAACGGGGCCCGCTGCCTGAAGTTGTTGCAAAAAATCAACACGCAGCGTCCCGATCGTGTTCGCGTTGCGTTTGGAGCATTCGGATTCTTCAGACAAAGCCTCACGCGTGACATATCACGCACTGGACAATGTTCGCAGTCACCGTTTCTCCGTCCAGGGCCGACAGAGTCGCTTGAGTCCGGAAATGTCGTTGAAGGCTCGCGAAAACGAGACTGTTGATCAGCTTTTCAACGATGCAAAGGCTGCATTGGCGGCGAGAATTGTTTGCTCAATATCATCTGACGTATGGACCGCAGAAACAAACATGGCCTCGAACTGGCTGCAAGGAAGATACACGCCCCGGTTCAGCAAGCCATGAAACCACTTTGAAAATAGAGCTGTATCTGACGACGTTGCCGAAGACAGATCACTGACTCCGTTCGATGTGAGAAACACAGTGAGCATACTGCCGACACGATTAATCGTGACTGGAATTCCATGTTCTGCCGCTGCCGCTTGAAAACCATCAGCCAGCATCGCACTCGTCGTTTCCAGCTTCGGATAGGGATTCTCGTCACGAATCAGACTCAGCATTGCGATTCCTGCGGCCATTGCCACGGGATTGCCGGACAGCGTGCCAGCCTGGTAGACCTTTCCGACAGGTGAAACGCAATTCATAATCTCGGCACGACCACCGTAGGCTCCAACTGGCATGCCCGCGCCAATGATTTTTCCAAGTGTCGTCATATCGGGCATGACACCGAAGAGTTGCTGAGCGCCTCCGGAGGCAACGCGAAAGCCCGTCATGACTTCGTCGAAGATCAGCACTGTTCCGTGTTGAGTACACAAGGCACGTAGTAATGCCAGAAACTCGGGCGTTGGGATCACGCAGCCCATGTTGCCAACCACTGGTTCCAGAATGACGGCCGCTAATTGATCACCGTTCTTTTGAAACGCGGCCAGCAGACTTTCGCAGTCGTTATACGGCAGAACCAATGTGTCTGCGGTGGCACCAGCGGGAACACCGGGGCTGGATGGGCAACCAAGTGTCAATGCGGCACTGCCGGCGGCGACCAGCAAACTGTCGACATGGCCATGGTAACAACCGGCAAACTTCACGATCCCATTGCGCCCAGTGAATCCTCGTGCGACGCGAATGGCCGACATCGTCGCTTCGGTGCCCGAGTTCACCATTCGAACCATCTCGATCGACGGCACCATTTCAATGACAAGTTGAGCCAGCTCCGCTTCTGCCTCCGTTGGCGCGCCGAAGCTGGTGCCAATTGTCAACGCATGCTCAATCGCCTGAAGAATCTTTGGGTGACGGTGTCCAAACAGGTGTGGGCCCCACGAACCGATGTAATCGATGAAGCGATTGCCATCGACGTCGAACAGGTAGGCGCCGTCTCCTCGCTTCATGAACGGTGGTGTGCCGCCAACTCCGCCAAAGGCTCGAGCAGGACTGTTGACTCCGCCTGGAATCAACTTGGATGCGTGTTTAAAAAGCGATTCGCTGCGAGTGCGTTTTGAAGTGTCGGTAAGCATATTGAGTTTTGGCTTCATTCGATCCTGCGAGGTCGTTTATGGCGAGCAGCTGGTTGTCAGCGCTCCGTGTAGTCTGCTCAGTATTCACGCGGAGGGCTGACGCCCAGCCGCTCGCCTTTTGGATTTTCGGGATGCTTTAATTTGCAGCGCTAAGGATTTCAAGATTCGGCTTCGCGGCCTTGAGTGTCTTGATTGTGTCTTCTGTCGGGTTGGAGGCCGTCAGGTCCAGCCACTTCAATGCTGAAAGCTGCCCCAGTTGCACGATTCCGGCGTCACCCATTTGAGATCCAGCCACACTCAGCCGCTCCAGCTTCTGCATCTTCAGAAGCACCGCAGCTGATTCATCTGTGATTCGAGTCGCTGATACGTTCAGATCAACAAGATTCGTCAGAGTGGCCAGAGCCGCGAAACTCTCATCTTTGACCTTCTTGATTTCTCGCAGTTCCAGAAATGTGAGCCCTGTCAACTTGCCGAGCTTGGCGATGCCATCCCCGGAGACCAATCGGCATTCACTGATGTCGAGATACGTGAGCTTGGGAAGATTGCTGACAACTTCCAGACCTTCATCATCAAGCGATGTCTCTCGCAATTCCAGGCGAGTCAGCTCGGTGAGTCCGGCGAGATGCTTTACGCCAGCTCCGGTCACATCGGCCAGTCGGCAGCCAAAGCGTTTCAGCTTCTTCAATTTGGCGACCTCCACCATGCCGACATCCGTCAGACGAGACGCTTCCATCTGGAGTGATTCGAGAGTACTGATACTACCGATAGCCGGCATCGCCAGATCCGTCACAGCAGTATAGTTCAGATTCAATGACTTCAATGGAAGCCCTCGCAGGTGTTCAATCCCTGCGTCAGTCACCTTGGATTTCTCCAACTGAACATCCACGAGTGATTTAATCCCCGCCAGATGAGCAACTCCAGCGTCCGTAACATTGCTGTTTCGCAAATCAATGGCGCGAAGCTTTGTCAGACTTTTGACATTTTCGAGCCCGGCGTCGGTAAAGCCCGCTCGACGCAGCACCAGGGCTTCGATATTCGTCAGGCCTCCGATAACCTTCAGAGTCCCGTCCCCGATGGCGGAACAGTCCGTCAGGTCGAGTCGTTTGAGCAGCTTCAGATTGGCCAGTGACTGCATTCCTGCATCATTCATCCCTGGTCCACCAAAGCGGGCAACGGCAATGTTTGGGACACCAGCCAGATGCTTCATCGATTCAGAAAAATCGGTATCGGCCGATACGGCAATCTCCGTCACAATACCGTCAGCGTTCTTCTTCAGGCTGCAACCAGCCTTCTCAAGAGCTGCAACGGCCGCTGCGTCATCAGGAGTCACGGCGGACTGAGTTGACTGCAGTCCCTGCGTTGACGGCCCGGAGGATTGTTCACAACCCGTCGAGAACAGCAAGAGGACGCTAACACGCAGCAGAGCACATCGCCAGGCTAACAGTTTCATCGCCAAAACAACCCTTCTGAACAGAATGACATCAAGACATCCGGCAGCGTATTGCGATTTCACGCCTTTCGCAATGGTCCTGAAAAGTTGTCTCGTTTACCCGGTTTTTCGTTTCGGCCGTAGTCTCCGTGCTGTTCACTCAGGAAGGCCAGTTTCATGGCAACGGCAGATCAGCAAACAGACAGGCCTGAATAGTCGGTCTGGGTCTAACCCGTGGAGTCAGAAATAGCTCCTGGTTCATCAGGGCTTTGCGCGGCCGGCGGGGACGGTCAAAAGCCTGGGTTCCGAATCGCCTTCCGGAATGGGTTCGCTGATGAAAGTGTCGCCGACCAGATCGTCCCAGTCGCAACTCAGCAGAAGATCGAAACCTGGATTCTGTTCCTTCACCTGACAGGAACAAGGCCCCACAATAAATGAGGACGCTTCTCGAATCGTATCAGCCGAGATTCCCTGACCGACGACCGCGTAAAGCACTCGACCTCGCCCAAAGATCGGAAACGCCATCGGCTCATCAAAGCCACGCAGGTCGGATTCGCTGTTCAGCAGACAATCTATCAGGAATTGTTCCTTCGGATCGTCTCTCCCGACGGAGACCACAGAAAACTGAATCTGCAGTCGGATCTTTGTGCTGCCGAGCAATTCGGGTTTGATTTCCATCTCTTCCGGCGACGGCAGCTTCAGCCACTCTGCGTCTTTCTCAATTTGTTCCTGCAGGATTTTCAACGCTGCCTGATCTTTTTCGGCATCGCCGGATTCCACGAGGATCCAGACGGCCGAATGTCCCTCTGACATTCTTCGCACGATCTCCTGCCGTGCCGGAGAACTGACCAGATGTTCGATACTCGTGTCTGAAAGGTCGGACGTGAAGGCGACTTGTTCCGGGTCCACAGACGATCGCTCGGGATATAAAGCAACCATGACCGGTCTCGCCCCATTTCCATGCGTCTTCCATAACTTCTGGACGAAAGCATCCTTCGATTTCGAAACATCATGGATCTTTATCGCGGCAGCAGCAGGTGACTCAGGAGTGCCCTCAAGACGTTTCAGAGCCATCAAGTGGTTGTTGTCGAGCGGCCCGTCAGCAATGACAAGCAGTCGGTACTGATCGGGATTCCAGCGTTCCAGTGCGTAGCGAAAAACGGGCACCTCACAGGCAACAACGGAGCTGACGACGGCGATCAAGCACAACGCGGGAGGAACTGAGCAAATAAGTTTTGCACGAAGGAAATTCGACATTGCGGTTTCCATTCCACTGAAGCTCCGATGAGCCGAACCAGACAGAACTATGTTCTAAACCATTTCGCCGGAACGATTGCTTACCAACCATGAACATTGAATTTTCATCACATTAACATTCTGGCTAGACCCTTGCGTCCATCACAGTACCGTATTCATCAGAAGTTCATGCATCGCGCCTTTCACTTGCAAACGATCCTGAATCCGCGACCTCAAATCGACAGCTTCGCGTCGCCCCCGTCAGGCTGTGTCGTAGTAAGGGAGCCACGAGACATTCTCCCGTTGAGAAAAGCAGTTTCCGAATCGGTTGTTAACAGCATCTGAACAGACCGACGGCCATAATTGACACCATCTGTGCGATTGCTGATTCTCTGCCATTGGGGATCCACATGCTGTTCTCTCGGGAATGATTGTTCCAGAAGTTCGACGAGCGATGCTGACCTCCAGGTCGGAATTCACTCCGTGCGGCCCGGCTTCCGGCAATTCCGAGGCTTCGCTCGCCGCATCCCCGCAACTACTCGTAGTTGCGTGGTGGTTAACGGTGCGTTACAACCAAAGCGGCGAATTGATCCCTGTACCATGGCAGACAGGAATTCGGAGTTCGAATTCTGAGTACAACAGTCTTCAAACACATGGGATGAAGGTGTAATCATGTCAAAGACTGTTGTCGCAATGTTCGCTTCGCTGCTGGCCTTGGGTGGCATGACGTGGGCGTTGATGAACAGCGATGTTCGGCGGACGTCCACTTCGCCTGATGCTTCGCAGCCAGGTTCTGCCGCATCGCAGGGGGATTCAAAAATCGCTGAAATCTCACTCTTCTGCGCGGCCAGTAATCAAGCCGTGATGGAAGAGATCCGCCGCGCATACGAAGCGGAGACGGGCCGACGAGTAGTCATTCAATACGGGTCCTCGCAGTCCCTGCTGTCTCAGATTGAAGTCAGCCGCACCGGCGATCTGTACCTGCCGGCGGATGATAGCTTTCTGGCGATGGGGCGAGAAAAAAAGCTGATTGCCGAATCGATTGAGATCGCCACGATGAATTGCGGGATCGTTGTCCCCAAAGGCAACCCGAAAGGCATCGATGAATTGTCGGACCTCTTTGCGACCGATCTACGACTGGTTCAGGCCAATCCTGATGCGGCTGCTATTGGGAAGCTTACAAAAAAAATCACGACCGCAAGCGGCCTCTGGGACCAGCTTGATAAGGCGACCGCCGCCTATCGCACGACAGTCACGGATGTGGCGAACGACGTGCTTGTCGGTGCTGCGGATGCAGGGATTGTTTATGACGCGGTCCTGCATACGTGTCCTGATCTGCAGTTTGTTAACATCCCGGAATTGGCAGAAGGTGTCTCACAGGTTTCCGTCGGCGTGATTTCTTCATCTCCTCAGCCATCCGCCGCTTTGCACTTTGCTCGCTATGTGTCGGCTCGTGATCGTGGCCTTAAACATTATCAAACGCATGGATTTAAGATTTCCAGCGGTGACGAATGGCAGGACGAACCAGAACTGACAATCTACGCTGGTTCCATGTTGCGACCTGCCATCGAAGATACCATCATCGAGTTTGAACAACGAGAAGGCGTGCGAGTGTCACGAGCTTACAACGGCTGCGGGATCCTGGTGGCTCAGATGAAGAGCGGTCAATATCCGGATGCGTACTTTGCCTGTGATCTGGAGTTTATGAATCAGGTGAAGGATTTGTTTCCTGAGCCTGTTTCTGTGTCAGAAAATGAGCTGGTGATTCTGGTCGAAAAAGGGAATCCAAAGAAAATTGGATCGCTGCGGGATCTGACCAAAGAAGGCTTGCGTGTCGGGATCGGTCATGAGAAACAATGTGCCATGGGCTGGATCACTCAGAACACCTTCAAGGAAAGCGGACTTCAGACGGAACTGATGGCCAACGTGACCGTGCAGACTCCCACGGGCGATATGCTGGTGAATCAATTACGCACCGGATCATTGGACGCCGCTGTAGCGTACCTGAGCAACGCGGCCGGAGCGGCTGAGTTTCTGGATGCGGTACAAATTCGAGGCATCCCGTGTTCGACTGCGACTCAACCGTGGGCCGTGGCGAAAGAATCTCGATTTCCTCAACTGGCCAGTCGATTGTTTGATCATCTGTCGTCCACAGACAGTCAGGAAATCTTCGCAGCGGAAGGTTTTCAGTGGAAGCTCGGGAAGTGAGCCTGTCTCGACATCAAAACTCTTCAAGGGCTCCCACTCTGAAACGTAACCGGACCCGACAATTCAGCGACGTTGTGTTCTTTCTGACGATGGGAGGACTCTCAGCGTGCTTCATTTTGCTGATCGTTCTTCTGCTGGTAGCCGACCTGATGTTCACGTCGCCGCAGGAGTTCGCCAGCGCGCTGCGCAAGCCGGAGATTCAGGCGGCTTTTCGACTGACGATTTTGACCTGCACCATTGCCGCTGTGTTGTCGCTGTGGGTCTCCACGCCGCTCGGATATCTGCTGTCGCGATTTCAATTTCCCGGCCGACGGATCGTGGACACCATCGTGGACATTCCCATCGTACTGCCGCCGCTGGTGCTGGGATTGAGTCTTCTCATTCTGTTTCATCAACCGTTTCCGTTTAGCCAATGGCTGTTTCCGAACAGCAACTGGACTTTGGAAACGTGGTTGCGAGAAGACGTTGGCTTTCCAATCACTTATCGCTGGCCAGCAGTGATTCTCGCTCAGTTTGCTGTGTCGTGTGCGTTCGCAGTTCGCACCATGCGAGTCACCTTTGATCAAATCAATCCGCGTGCCGAAGATGTGGCGAGAACTCTTGGCTGTACTCGGTCTCAGGCTTTTATGAAGGTCGCATTGCCTCAGGCCTGGCGAGGCATGATCACGGCCGGAACCATCGCGTGGGCCAGAGCACTTGGAGAGTTCGGGCCGATTCTGGTCTTTGCCGGAGCGACTCGCTTTCGCACGGAAGTTCTTTCGACAACCGTGTTCCTGGAACTCAGCGTGGGACAACTTGATGCCGCCGTTGCAGTATCACTGCTGATGGTGGCTATGGCGATTGTTGTCCTGCTGATTCTGCGATGGATCGGAGCTGGTTTGACATCATGATCGAACTTTCTTCCGTCACGATTCGGATCGGTGACTTTCAGCTCAAGGATCTTTCTTTTCGAATTGACGCCGGTCAATACGCTGTGGTCATGGGCAAAACCGGGATCGGCAAAACGACGATTCTGGAAGCCATCTGCGGGCTACGTGCAGTTCACTCTGGCCAAATTCTGATCAACGGCGTGGATGTGACTCGCTGGACTCCGGCCGATCGCAATGTGGGCTACATGCCTCAGGATCTGGCCTTGTTTCCTTCGATGACTGTTCGCGAACATATTGAGTTTGCGATGAAAGTCAGAAGTCGACCGGCAAAAGAGATGGCCGATCGAGTCACAGAACTGGCCAGTCTGCTGGAGATCACTCCGTTGCTGGATAGAAGAATCAAAGGACTCAGCGGCGGCGAATCACAACGCGTCGCGCTGGGGCGAGCGTTATCATTTCGTCCCAGCGTTTTACTGTTGGATGAACCCTTGAGTGCCCTCGATGAAGAAACTCGACTGACAGCTCAGGGACTGCTCAAGAATCTGAACAAGGTGACCGGAGTTACCATCCTGCACGTGACACACAATCAGGAAGAAGCGGATGCCCTGGGAGATTGCTGCATTCGGCTGATCAAAGAAAAATCAACGGGCAACGTGATCATGCAAAAGGCTGGCGATTGAAGAATCATGACGAACCAGAATCAAATCCTGCTCGAACTCACCGGTCCCCTTGAACGCGCCGCAGGCCGTTCACAGGTTGCGATCCCGTGTGAGTCCTCTCAAACACTGGGAGCCATTTTTGCGTGGCTGTTGAATGAGTATCCTGCCACGAAAAATGTGCTGGGTGATTCCAGCCGCTATACGGAGATCGAAGGCGATTTGCCGCCGGGGCTGCTGGTGATCTGCGATTCCGTCAGCTTAAAGGCTCGTCTGGAGACCGCTGTCAAAGCTGGCGATCGGTTGACACTTATGCCCATGATCAGCGGCGGATGAATGATGCAGAATGAACCCACAGAACAGCCACTCGAAGGGCTGCCGCAAAACATGAAGTCAGTGCCGTTGACCGAAGTAGAACGCGAAACATACGCATGGCAATTGGATGTTCGTGACTTCGGTGAAACAGGACAGCAGAAGCTCAAAGGAGCCAGCGTGCTCATCAGCCGCGTGGGTGGACTGGGCTCGGTCGTCGCTTACGAACTGGCCGCCGCCGGCATCGGAAGACTGATTCTCGCTCATGCCGGGAACGTGCAGCCGTCGGATCTGAATCGGCAGTTATTGATGACACATGACGGGATCGGGAAACCACGCATTGATTCGGCCGTACGGCGTCTGAAGGAACTGAATCCACGTCTTGAGATTGTCAGCATCGCCGAGAACATCTCGGCGGAAAATGCGGATCGCGTCGTCGCAATGGCCGACTGCATCGTCGACGCGGCACCGCTGTTTCAGGAACGTCTGGCGATGAATGATGCGGCCGAGAAACAAGGTAAGCCCGTCATTGAAGCGGCCATGTACGAGCTGGAAGCATCGCTCACCGTGATTCATCCTCCGCGAACACTATGCTTTCGAGACCTCGTTCCGGATGTTCCTGAAGGCTGGCAGCGGCGTTTTCCTGTCTTCGGAGCTGTCAGCGGCACGGTTGGATGTATGGCGGCGATGGAGGTCATCAAACTGGTCGCGGAGTTCGGCGACCCGTTGCTGAATCGCATGGTTCGCATCGATCTGAGGTCGATGCGATTTGATGTTATTCGATTAATGTAGCGGCGCTGTCATTCCTGCCGTCTCTATCCCACTAATCACTGTTCAGCGAACCTGCAGCGTTGAGTTATGTCATGGTGCCTGGCTTTGGTTGGCAGCGTGCACATTTACCGATCTGAGGACAGCGAGGTCTAAGCAGAATCTCATCGTCTTTCATTCAGAGCCGCGTCATACTCAAGAGCCTTCTCGGTGCGACCGGTGATGCGGCAGAGTTGGGCCATGGTGGAGGCGAAACGATGGTCCGGGCGAAACTGGTCGTCCAGCGGCAGAAGATTCTGATACGCCCGCTCGAACTCACGACCATACATCAATAGCTCGGCCTGCAGAAGATGACAATCCAGATCGCGTGGCGCTGCCAGAAGGAGTTCACGAACCATCTTACGAGCAGACTCCGAATCTCCGCGATCTCGCAGGATCTCCGCCTGAATGCGACGAACAGGAAGGAAGTCCGGTTGTCGTTCAAGACACCACTTCACATGCAGGTCCGCCTCATCCAGCATCCCGCAAAAACGCAGCGCGAAAGCCAGATTGGCGTGGGCTTCGAAATGATCGGGGTCCAGTTGCAGAACCGTCTCCAGCGGAGACACCATCTCATCAGTACGATGCAAACGAAACAGTAGTTCTGATTGAAGCAGAGAAACTGCAATATGGTCTGATGGATTCGATCGATTCGAATCAGCGGATGACCCTGTTGACTTCAACATGATCGCCGCTGCGTTATCTGCATGTTGAAGGGCTGTTTCGAAGTCACCCTGTTCCGCCACGCGTCGCGCTTTGGACAGTTCCCACAAGTCTTCACGCAGCTCAACAGGACGGGAAGCAGTTCGAGAAGCCGTTCTGGCTGATGACTTGCTGAATACTCGCCAAACAACAAAACTCGTGACTGTGATTAGAATCACTATCATCAGGCAGACAGCAATCGTCCGTACGAAAGCGGCATGACTTTTGTTGTCAGAGGTTTGATCATGCGTTGTCATGGAGCGGCTCGCATCACTGGCAACAATTTTGCGTCGTGGCCCTCGACAATGATCATCCGCGTTCCGGGTGACACCCCGGTAACAGTCTGTGGAGTCCCGCTCGGCCATTGAATTCGAACGGACACCGCCTGTGAGATCTCTCCCAGACCGATCACCAGCGACGCGTCATTGCACGAAAGATAACTGGAGCTTCCGTCACGCGATCGCACAATTGTTTTGTCCGGCAGCACGACTTCGACTCGTGCCCCGATGCCGTCACGATTTCCACTTCGCCCCTTCAGAAGCAGTGAAATGGATTGATTCTTCGAATCCCCCGAGTTCTGCAGCAACGCTGTCGGGCTATTGAGATCCTGCACGACAATGTCTGAGAATCCATCCAGATTAAAGTCGCCGGTCGCGCATCCGCGCCCAACGATCTCCGTCTGAAACCAGGCACCGGCGCTGGCTGAGGCGTCTCGAAATCGGGCTCCCTGAGAATTTATGAAGAGCTGACTTCGTTGCCGGAACGGAATCTTCAGTCCAAGTTCGTTCAACCGATCTGACAGATGCCCGTTGGCAACAAAGGCGTCCAGCCAGGCATCGTTATTGAAGTCGGTCAGCAGAGTTCCAAACGCCAGCCGAGTGCGGCTTGGTGCGGCCAGTCCGTATTCGGCAGTAACATCCAAAAAAATGCCCTGGGCTTCACTTCGATATAGAGTGTTTGATTCGCCGTAGTAGTTGCCCACAAACAGATCGAGCCGTCCGTCTCCATCGACGTCGCCGCTGGAAACGCCCATGCCGGCTTCACCTTCGCCAAGGCGATTAAAGGCAACTCCTGCGACAATCGCGTTATCCTGAAAGTGGCCCTGTCCGTCATTGATCAAAAGAAAATTGGCGGTCGTGTCGTTAGCTACATAAAGGTCGATGATCTGGTCGCCGTTAAAATCTCCTGCCACAACTCCCAGGCCAGCCGACTTCTCACAATCGTGCAGTCCGGCGGCCTGAGAAACATCCATAAACCGGCCATCGCCCATGTTCTTGTAGAGTGTGTCGGACGGCCAGGGATACTTTCTAGGCGGACACGGAATGGCGACCGTTCGATCTCGATGAGACTGAGTGCAGACCGCATAGTTATCGAGATCGATTTGCACGTAGTTGGTAACGTAAAGATCAAGCAGTCCATCCTGGTCACAGTCGATCCACGTGCAACTCGCCGACAGAATCGAAGGGACACTGTTCAACTGCGACGAGACGTCATCGAAAGTGCCATCGCCGTTATTGCGATAGAGCAGATGCGATCCAAAGCAGGAGATCATGAGATCCACAAAACCATCGTTGTCCAGATCTCCCGCGGCCAGCCCCATGGAATAACGTGTATTGAGAAGGCCTGTTTCCTGAGTTACATCAGTGAATCGTCCTCGCTGATTTCGGAAGATTCGATCAAGCGACAAGGCTTCATCGGTACGCTCCGTCAACTCTGGCCACGCGTTTCCCTGAGCGAAGCAGAGATCCGGCCAACCGTCCTGATCAATGTCCAGCCATGCCACTCCCGAGCCCATCGCGAGGTGCAGATGGCGTTCTTCGCTGAAGGGTGAATGGTGCCGAAAACTCAGGCCCGTCGATTCGCTGACATCTTCAAATTGAGGCGATGTGACTCCGGCCGCTTGACCGAATGCTGGTCGCTCAATCGCAGGACTTACCGCCAGTGAAAAGCTTGCGATGATTATCCACCAGAATCGTTCCATGGCCTTTTCCGCTCGACGGGTCATCGTGCTTGCAGTCGGATGTTGCGAAACTGCACCTTATCAGATCCCCAACTGTGCAGGCCGATTGTACCGGAGGAGAAAGTCGAGTCGCTGGCTTCCAGAAGACGTTGCTCATCAAGATCGATCTGCAGGTTAGCACCATCCATCGTGATCTTTAGTCGATGCCATTTGCCCGGTTGGTAAGCTCGATCGGAGGTCGCAAGAATTTGGTATTCGTCGCCGTTTTTTACGGCCAGAACGCTGAAGTTTCGCTGTCGATCGCTGCTGAAAAGATAATGATGTTTCTCATCCCGACAGCGGAAGATGGCACCAAACGAATCGTCGTCATCGGATCGCAACTCCAATTCCATCTGACCATCAGTAAACGGCATCGCGTCCTGATAGATTCGCAAGGTACCGTAACGCTCTACTTCAGAATCCGTTTCAGTCGCGCTGCCCAGAAAGATGTTCGACAACTGAGAAATCGTGCCATCCTTCACCGCCCAGCGACCTGGTGGCGATGATACTCCTTCACCGCTGATGTCCCAGACATGCCAGTGTGCATCGTCAATCGGCAGGATGGAGGGATCGATCACAAAGTCTGTCTCCGCCATCCGCCCTGGTCGATTGTTCGCGTCGAAGGTTCTCGCCTTCAGGGAGATATTCGCATCCACTCGAATCGCCCCGTGGACTTCCGGCGACCCGGCGTTTGGAGTGGTACCATCCAGTGTGTAACGCACCGTTTGTCCGGGTTCGTCAGGAGTCAGAGTCACTTCGACGGGCTCTCGAAACGCTCCGCCCCTGGGCGAGATCGTTGGAGGACGCAAACCATCCGGCTCAAGCGCAAACCACGATTGATTCAGATAACTGCAAACGCAGCCCGCTGACGCATCCGGAACCAGCACCAGGCCGCCGGCTGGAATGGCGTTGATCCAGCAACCCGGACGAATGCCCCCAAAGTTGTCTGTCTTCTCCTGATGTTCAAAGTCAAAATAGCCCAGCGTTGCTGATCGAAAGACCATGGTGTGCTTCGATCCCGCCAAAACACCGCAGCCGTAGGAACGACCAAAATTGAACGGCTGCTCTTCGCCGGTCAGCAGATCCCATGCGCCGCCCTGAGCGTAAATCGTACGATCATTGATCATCGGTCGCGATCTGTACGCAGCGGACTTTCTCCAGAGCTGTTCGCCCGTCTGCAGATCGAAGACCGCCACACTGTTGCCTGGTTCGGAAGCCAGTGCGAAACTTGTCGGCTGAGATCCCATCAGCAGAACCGGATGCTTTTCACTCAGTGCGAGCAGTGTTCCGTCGATTCCGTTAACACTCTTCCAGCGCGCTTTTCCGGTGCGTGCATCGAGGGCCACGATTGAGCCTGTCGGGTGGTGATCCGGCTTGGCATTCTTGACCAGATCGAATTGAGCGACCGGACGTTCGATGAAGTAGACGCCGTCCCCGTCGAAGGCGATAGCGTTGTGGCGAATGGACGCATCGGCATCGAATCGCCAGAGCGTTTCGCCGGATGTTGCATCCATCGCAAACAGCGTTTTGGACTCAGTCAGCAGAGACTTCATGTCTCCACCCCGATTCACGTAGCGGAATGTGACTACGTGCTCGGGGTCAGCCAGCGTGCCAATCAGAATCCCGTTCTGACACGCGATGAATCCCCATGTTCCAGGCTTCCCGTCGGGCTGCAGAGGAGCTTTGAATTCTTCAATCAGTTGGCCAGTGACGCGCTCAATCCGCAGGCAGCGCGATTCACGTCTCACGTATAAGCCGGTATCGGCGATGCAGTAATTGCTGTGAGTTCCCGCAGTGCCCATCAGCTCATCGCCGTCATACGCCTTTAGAACTTCAGGCAGGGGATACTTCCATAAGAGTCGGCCGTTGTATGCATCCACGCAGGCGAGTTCGTTCAACCCCATCGAATACAAACGACCGTCATAAAACAGAGGCCCTGGGCCTCGCCCGTGACGTTGAGGCATCTCAAGTTCAATGTCGCGGAACCAGAGCAGACCCAGGGGGCCTTTGACCAGTTCGTCCGTTGAGCACGTCGAGTTTCCCGCCGTTGAATACTGATGAGTCCATTGACCGGCACCAGCCAGTGGGCCTCGTTCATGACGTATCAATGCGTCAGGAAGACCAAGTACCCAGACGCCCCCGTAAGGACGCTGAAGGCGCTCCAGTTCGCCTAGCGGCAGGCTTTCAACGCCGTCCTTCAGAGCCTTCTGCGAAACAATCAGGTTCGCAAAGTAATTCGGCAAGTTGGTGTCGGCCAGATCCGTAGTCGCCAGCACTGTGACCCGTGATCCCAGCAAATTGGCCGCCAGTAATCGTTCACGGGCCTGCTGCAGCAATTGAGGATCACTCTCGATTGCGATGATCTGCAGGTCACTTTGCTGAGCCAGTGCCATCGCTAACTGGCCGTCGCCGCAACCCAGATCGAGGCAGTAACCTGCTCGCATTTTTGACTGAGTCAAAATCTGCTCCGCAGCCGCCGTGATCTGTGCGTCAACAACTGGCGTCACGGATCCGGCTTTTGCTGTTTGGGCACTGATTGATATCGATGTGCTTTGTTCATCAGAGGTGTCCGCAGTGGTCACTGCAGGAGTTGTTGGCTGAAAGCAGTAGAGCGTTCCCATATTTGTGGAGACGAGCAAACATCCATCGCTCACGGCAAGTCCCATTGCCGTGCCGTCGATATCCGCCTGCCATGTGATCAACTGCTTTTCGCTGTCGACGGTCAGGACTTTTCTCTCCGCACCAATCACGGCCGTGGTATTGGCCATGATCAATTCCTGCGGAACGGGCACATCGTTGACGCTCCACAGTGAAGCCAGAGACGGTGCCTGATACGAAACTCCTTTGCGGTCTTTCTTCTCAACAATCTCCCAGCGAGACCCTTCGAGGGCGCTGCCGGAATGCTTCACGACGCCGTCAGCGGTTGACACCACCGCACCGGCTCCGATGGTTTCGAGCGATTCACCAGTGACCGTATCAAACGCCATCCCGCTGTTCAGAAAGTAACGATCGCTCGCCACTACGCTCGCGCAGCCCTTGTGTCCGTACTTTTGAAGATTGAAGTACTGGAACTGCCCCGTTGCACGATCAAAAGCAGCCGGCACCGCTCGACCTGTGGGAACCAGCAACCATGCTCGCTCTTCGTTCTTTCCAGACTTTCCCGCCTGGCTGGTGTTTGTCGCAACCAGATATCCCTGTGCGGCCACACCGCTTTCCGCATCCGCGCCGCCGTGAGGCTGCGGCATGTGAATGCTGCCGGAGTTATCATTCACCCAGACCGGTTCGCCGCTGCGAGCGTCCAAAGCATGCAGGAAGATTCCATCAGACGGCCAGATTCCTGCGCCGTAGTAGGCGATGTTTTCCACAACCACCGCTCCACCTCGCGCGGGCCAGCGGGAAATCATGCGTTCGTTGCCGAGGCGACGACTATGATCGGGGCCGCCCTGATGTTTCCAGAGCATCTGACCACTGGACAGATTGAGAGAATACAGGCAGCCATCATCGCTGGTGACGAAAAGCCGATCTTCAAACACCACTGGAGCAAATCGAACGGGACCTTCGGTGAAGAAACGCCATTTCAGAGTCCCCGTTTTCAGATCCAGAGCGTTGATCACTCCGGTCACTGTGTCGCCGAAGTAAACGGTCCCGTCAGAAATCACAGGTTGAATTGCACGGTCGAAAGTCTGTCGATCTGAGCGAGGCCACGCGGAGTGCGGGGCATGCGGCGCGCGATAGATCCAGCCTTGCTGCAGTGGTGCATCCAGTTGCTGAGTTGTGTAGCCGCTGCGAGCCGCATCATTGCGATACATCGGCCAGTCGGCCCGCAGAGACGAACACGTGATCAGCAATATGAGGCCTGTAATGGCGCCGCAAATAACTTCATTGCTTCGTGATCGAAACAAACCGCCGTGGTCGGATGTCTTCATGGTCCGAGCTCCGTAGCCGGAAACAACAACATTGAAAAACAGACGCCTGAGTCGGGCCTCTTCCTTTGTGACCGCTGTGATTCAAACTCAATGATTGTCAAGAATTCATGAGGACGGCCGCGAATAAAGATAAACTTTTGATTCGCTACGCATTGATGAAACCAAATCGCGGCAGGTGAGAACCGCGGATAAAAGAATTCAGCCGCAACAACTTTCAGCGTCCTGAGCAAAGATCGACCGCGGTACTGAATTGTGGTCACGAGTACATGAATCGCAGGCCTGATTGTTAATCATCTGAGTAGGCCAACAGCCCTGATGACTTTGTGCGGACTCTGTGTCAATCGACCTCGTCGACGCACTGTGAAAGGATAGATGGTCTTTTGCCGGTTGCTCAGGTCATCATAAAGATTGAGAAACGGAGAACTCAGAAAATGGTTTTCGCTTCACTCAAACTTAACGACACGAGTCGAACATGAGAGCACTCATTTAAGAGCTGCCTCATTTGAGCCCACCGATTCGCATTTCCATTCGAAGGAGACACGCCGCATGAAACGAGCTCAGTTAAAGCACGGATTTACGCTCATTGAACTTTTGGTGGTCATCGCCATCATCGCAATTCTGATTGCATTGCTGTTGCCAGCCGTGCAGCAGGCACGTGAAGCAGCTCGCAGAACTCAGTGCAAGAACAACCTGAAACAACTTGCTCTGGCTCTGCACAACTATCATGACACGCACAGTGTCTTTCCACCAGGCACAGTTAACCCGGTGCCGGGCGGCGACGATCCCAACGGCCGAAACGGAGCGGGAACACCCGGCATTGGTGGTCCATGGATTTGCTTTCTTTTGCCGTTTTTTGAGCAGACCGCACAGTATCAGTCTTTTGCGAAGATTGTGGCTGAAAGACCAGAAGTCGTCGACTGGTTTGGTAACGGAGCCTACACAGTACAGGGCGTGACCATTGGAGCGGATCCTCTTCCGGCCATGTCCTGTCCGTCCCATCCCACGACCGAGGAGCGACTTGCCAACGGAACGGGAATGGAGCATCTGGCACGTGGAAACTACTGTGCCAGCTATGGCAAGGCGGGCTACGGTCGAGTCCACACTGACAATCCAACAGTTGGTGGCGTCTTCGGAAACAATTCTCGGTTTAGCATGCGAGACATGACCGATGGGACATCCAACACGATTGCCATCAGCGAACTGAAGTTCCGTCTGACCAGCGCGACCGGTCCTTCTCTTCAGGACACTCGGGGCACGTGGTCGTATGGCGTAATGGGGGCTAATATTTTCAGCACTCGAACCGGCCCGAACAGCACCACACCTGACGGTGTCTGGGGATGCCGCAATTTTCCGGCCCAGGGCATGCCGTGTGTGCAGATTGGTTCACCGTACACAGAGATGTATTCGGCCGCTCGCAGCTACCACATCGGTGGTGTTCAGGGTGCGCTTGCTGACGGCTCGGTCCGCTTTTTCTCAGAGAACGTCGACCTGCTGCTGTGGCAGGCCATTGGCACACGTGGCGGTGGGGAAACAAACGGCGAGTTATAGGCGACTCTATTGCCCCGCATGTTGAGTCGACATGCGGGTTGGATCGGTTGATGAAGGAATTGAGTTATGAAGAGAATGAAGAACATCCTTCGGCCTGCATTTATGATGACGCTTACAGCGATCATTGCTGGCTGTGGAGGTAGTGAAAACGTTGAGGTCTTTCCTGCTCGGGGGATCGTCAAGTTCAATGGCAAGCCGATGACCGGAGGAGGAGCAATTTCTCTGGTCCCTATGGTCTCGCAGAGCGGAAAGAATGCGGGCGGAATCATTAACGCAGACGGAACATTTGTGCTGACAACTTACGAAGATGGCGATGGTGCCATGACAGGAAGTTTTCGCGTGATTATCAATCAGTCAACTTCGCAGGAGCCTGATTATGGTGGCGACAGCGATGCGCCTGGCAAAGCAGCCGTGAAGGCTGTGCAAACCGTGACCTCGGCCGATATCATTCCAACAATCTATTCTGATCCGGTCTCGTCCCCGGTTGAGGTCAAAATCGAAGCCCGCGAGTTGAATGAGCTGACAATCAATCTCGAACGCAACGGGGCAGGCAGCTTTGTACCGGGTGCCTGATGGCTCACGTTGAACCATTGCCTGTCGATCAATCGGTCTCCTCATCGCGAAAGACGGAAGTAACGGATCGCATCGCAGAAACTCGGGCTGAAACCAGAAAATGGATTCTTGGCCGAGCCTGTGATGCGTTTTTTATTGCGAACATCTTTTGGCCGGTGCTGTTGCTGTTGCAGTTTGCTCCTGGGTTCGAGGGCCGATCGGGCATCCAGTTCTGGCAGTTGTATTTTATTACGACTCCTCATCGCTGGTCCACGTTGCTGGTCGTCCTGCTGGATCAAGAACGCTTTCAGCAGCGAAAACCGGTTTTCATTGCGGTAGCAATAGTCATTGTGGTGGCCTGCCTTGGCGTTTGCATAACCACGGGAACGTTCACGTGTCTGCTGGCGGTCGACTATTTGTGGAATGCATGGCACTTTGCGGCTCAGCATCATGGAATCTATCGGATCTACAGCCGTCTCGGATCCGATTCAACTTCATCACCGGACAGGCTGGAGAAGTGGCTCTTTCGTAGTTTTCTGCTGTATGTCATCTTCCGCACGGCGTCAGCCGCCGCGGCCCCTTGGGAAATAGATGTGTGGTTGAGCCGCGCTGACTGGATAAGTCTTATCGTTCCCGGCTGGCTTGTGTCACGGGAATTCCAGTCACTCAATCAGGGCCGTCGGGGACGCAGTCTTTATTTGATAAGTCTTCTGAGTCTGTACGTCAGCCTGCTCTGGGCCGTACATACTCATCGTCCGGACATTGTGCTGTCCCTGGCCACCGCCTCTGCCTGGTTTCATGCCAGCGAATACCTGGCGATCATTGGCTGGCACATGCAGCGTAGAGCGGATTCATCCGGGGAGCGAAATGTCCTGCTGCAATGGATTGCCCCGCGCTTGGGACTCACGCTTTTGACGTATGCGATTGTAATCGGCAGCGGCTCATTGCTGATGGATCGTGATGTTCCTGAAATGTGGTTGCTGGTCAATGTGATCGTGGCCTTCCTGCACTACACCTATGACGGCATGATCTGGAAAAGCAGGCGTCCTGCAGGTTTGCCATCTGGTCCGTAGCCTGATTCCTGAGTATGAACTTGCAGTCCACACATACACGCATTCAATTCTCTGTTGACCAACTTGTTTATGCCGCAATGCACTGAATCATTCCGAGCATCTGTTGTTCGTGTCCCTTTGATGCTGGGCACAATCGGTGTTCTGGCTGCTCTGATTGGAATCCACGACGGATCACTTCTCGTTGATCAGCCGGTTGGTGCCATTTTATTGCCATTCGTCTACCGTGACGTGGCGGTGGTCTGCCTGCTGAGCACCGCGCCTGCAGCGTGGGTGTTGGGGCATCTGCTGCAAAAGCGATTAACAAAACTTTCATGCTGCCTGTTGGCTGGTCTGTTATGGACAATCGCGTGGATTCTCTGTTTCCGTTTTCAGGAGACGGCCGGGCGTGTCGATGAGCTGCCTGCATTTGCGGGGCTCAGCCGCTTCGTCACTTCATTCTTCATCACCTTCGGTGCAACTTTGGTTACGCAATCCGTGATCAATGCCTCTGATGAACATCGCAGGAATGATCTCCCGACAAACATCCTGCGATTAGCCTGTTGCCTGATAGTGCTGGCTTTGGTCCCTCGGATGTATCTCGACGCTCGAGGTCGTCATGATGCAGAGCAGTACTTCAGTCTTCGTCAGCAATCAAGGATAGGAGAAGCCAGCTTGCTGCTCAGGCGGATGCTGATACTGGACCCAATGATTCGGAAAGATGGACACTTTCTGCGACGCGAGCAGGCCGAACTGGACCGAGAGATCGCTTCACTAAACTGGCAGGCCAGCGCTGAGCTTCCCGCAACGGCTTCCTTCAACCAACGGCTCCAGCGAGCACGCGTGCTCGCGATGCTGGGGCATACGAATGACGCAATTAACATACTGCTTGAAAAAGCAGAAACGACCAACAGCGTTGAAGCATGCAGCCTGTTGGGAACAATGCACGAAAACCAGCACGATTGGAGCTCGGCGATCCGATTTTATGGCACAGCTGAAACGCTGCTGAAATCAACCCCAGGCGATAGCTCTGCTTCTGCAGAGGCGTATCAAGTCGCCATGGGATCCGCATACTGCTACCGCCGACTGGGCCGACTGAGTGAGGCTCGTGCTTGTTATCTGAGGCTGCTGGAAATTAATCCGAACGCGGACACTCACTTCCTGCTGGCTCAGTTTTTTGAAGACATCCAGGAAACATCATCGGCCCAGCATCATGCACTGGAGGCCGCACGGCTTGATCCAGACCGCTACCGCGAAAGAGGACATCAGCTGATCAGAAAAATGCGAGCCCTGCATTTTCGCTGTCTGCGCGTATCTGGCGATTCGACCGGAACTCACTGAGAAACCCCGGCAAGCTGAGACGGGCTTCTGGAGATCTCGGAAGGTCGAAGTCAGGGCCTCTCTGCCGATTCTGGTTCAGAGGGCAGGCCGGGGCCAGAATCGAGGTCTTTCGAGTTTTGCTGGCTCGCCATGAGCAGGATAATCATCACAAACGCCCCGATGAAGCTGGCCGCATGGATCCAGGCGAGCGCGATCGTGGCCCCGATTCCAGGCGCGTGGCTGTTGAGTGATTCGAAGATCCCCAGTGTGGCTTGGGCTTTTAGCTTTGGTGTTAATCCCTGAGGCGGGAAGGTGCGGTTGACTTCATCCAGAATCCGAATGGCTAGTTCTTTCGGGATGTCGTCCTTTTCAGAGTCACACTGGATCCCCTCATTACGCAAGGCATGGACGATTCTTCCTGAGCGTAGAGCGGTGGGAATTCCGATGGCCGTCAGGAATCCAAGAAATCCAAAGAACCATTCGCCAAACATCACAGCCAGCGTCGCTGCGATGCATGCGGTCAGAACTCGGAAGCCCACATCGAACGCATAATGTCGGGCAAAGAAGAGTTCCTGGACAACTCGTCCGCCATCAAGTGGCAGCAGGGGCAGAAGATTCATGCCATTCAGAATCAGGCACAGCACGGCCGCATTGATCATCCATGTGATCTTCAGAGCGATGCCCGCGATTCCCAGTGCTATTCCGAGAAGAATTCCCGGTACGGGACCAGCCAAAGAAACGACGGCTTTTTTCCAGCCAGGAATGTTGGAGCTCCGGCCGGAGACTGCGGCTCCGAAGAAAGGAATGAAGAACATCTTAAGGTTGCGATAACCACTCAGCTTCATCGCAACGAAGTGTCCGGATTCATGAAGCAACATCAGCAGGATCAAAGTCGTGGCATGTTCCAGTGACCATGATGCAGAGCCAGTCCCGACAAAGAGTGCCATTGATACGACCAGCATCATCACGACACCGCTCCATGATGACGTCTGATTCTGAAGATTGTGCATCTCCTGCAATTCAGCGGCGTATCGATCAGAATCTTGCGGCGGCGTTTGAGTGTCCATTCAAGTTTGTCCCGGGTGTTGTCGAAGAGTTGCCACCGGCCGAAAAATGCAATCCGCAGGTTGTAATGGAGTTGGTGTGCATTCCCAAGTGTTCACCAGGGTGACTTCTTTGATGCAAATTCGGAAGGTATTGAAAGTCGGCCGAATCGTTGCTGTTTCCCCCGGTGTTGCTATCGTAATTGGTTCTATTTGGGCAACTGGCCCGAGTTTTCTGTCCGGTGGAATGCATTGGTTGCTGCCAGCAGTCAGCGTTTCCTACGGAACCCTCCGTTTTTGTCCCACTGACTTCCCGAGGTACGCTCATGACAAGAAAGACATCACGTCGCAGTTTTCTCGGCAGTTCTGCCGCATTGGGAACTGCGTTCTGGGTTGCTCCACAGACATTCGGAAAGCCGACTCGCTCGGCGCTGGAAGGTTTGACGGCCGCCTGTATTGGAGTCGGTGGTAAAGGTGACAGCGACAGCAGTCACATCGCCGATCAGGATGTAGAAATCGTTGGCATCTGTGATGTCGATAAGCGTACCCTGGCCAAGAAGGCGAAAGAGTTCACCAAGGCTGAACAGTTCACCGACTTCCGTGAGATGCTGGACAAGCTCGGTGATAAAGTTGACATCGTGAGTGTCAGCACCCCGGACCATACTCATGCTGCAGCCGCGATCAAGGCAATGAAGGCCAAGAAGCATGTCTATGTTCAGAAGCCTCTGACCTGGTCCATCCGCGAAGCTCGTATCATGCGAGAAGTTGCTGCGGAAACGGGCGTCGTCACTCAGATGGGGAATCAGGGTACCGCTGAAGACGGACTGCGTGAAGCGGTCGAAGTGATTCGCTCGGGGGCAATCGGATCCGTTTCTGAACTGCACGTTTGGACGAACCGTCCGGTATGGCCACAGGGGATTGGTCGCCCGGCCGGCGAAGACAAAGTGCCTGATTATCTCGACTGGGATTCCTGGATCGGTCCTGCCCCAATGCGTCCGTACAAGGAAGGCGTATATCACTCCTTCAACTGGCGCGGCTGGGTCGACTTCGGAACGGGTGCTCTGGGCGACATGGCCTGTCATACAACGAACATGCCTGTGATGGCTCTGGAACTGTGGGATCCAATTGCTGTAACAGCAGTCAAAAACCCAGGCATCGTTGAAGGCGAAACGTTCCCTGGCGCTACGACTCTGATGTTCGAATTCCCTGAACGCAACGGTCTGGCTGCGACGAAGTTCTACTGGTACGACGGTGGCAGCCTGCCATCGGACGACCTGGTTGCTCAGTTGCCAGAAGGTTTCCGTAAGCGTATTGCTGAACAGAAAAAGGGCGGCAGCAAAACCAGCGCGGCTCTGGTTGTGGGAAGCAAGGGTATGCTGCTGTCAGAGAACGATTACGGTGCAGCCTATACACTGCTGCCAGATGGGGACTTCAAGGGCTTCAAGAAGCCAGATCAGTCAATTCCTCGTATTCCGTTCAAGGGCAGCAACGACGAGCGAAACAAGTGGGAGTTCGTTGAATCCTGCCGCGGCAACTACAAGCCCGGCACGATGTCTAACTTCGGCTACGCAGGTCGTCTGACCGAGACGATTCTTGTTGGCAACCTCGCTGTGCGAGCTGGCGAAGGTCAGCGTATCGAGTGGGATGCCAAGAATCTGGTCAGCACAAACCTGCCAGAACTGAATCAGTACGTTCAGCGCGAATACCGTGAAGGCTGGTCCCTGTAATTTACAGGATTCACCTTTGAGCTGAATCGAAGGCCCGGCTTCTGCAAAGGATGCCGGGCCTTTTTTACGCCATGACGGGATCACGAATTTTAGGCTGCAGTGAGTTGCCGCATCGCAGAAGCTGTGATTCGTCCAGCGGCAAATTTAAAATTTGAGATCTCAGATTTCAAACTTAAACGTCTCGAACGCCAAGGTATGCAAACGTGGTTCTCGCACGTCGCCTGAGACTGCCTGCACGTGGAGTTTCACTGCGCATAGAGGCGGCCGCTTAAAGTGACCAACCTTCGTCGGTGGGCGATGGTTCCGTCGCAATTCTTCATTCGTTAGACTTCGGCGATTGACTACCCCCCACCTTCTCCTGATATCTGGAGTATTCCATGATCGCGTCAAAGATTCGATCCATTGGCTTAGCCGTTTGCATGACGACCGCGTCATTGACGCCGCTGACCATGGTTGCTGCTGAAGAAAAGAAATCAGATGCGACCACGACTGTAATCTTCGATGGCAAAACGTTGGAAGGCTGGGATGGCGATGCTTCCGTCTTCCGAGTTGAGCAGGAATCGATCATCGGTGGGCAACTGAAGGACAAGATTCCTCACAACTTCTTTCTGTCATCGAAGGAAGAGTATTCCGATTTTGAACTGACACTTGAGTTTCGCCTGATTGGCGAAGGAACGAACGCTGGTGTTCAACTTCGCAGTAAGCGAATCCCTGATCATCATGAGATGATTGGTTATCAGGCTGACCTCGGTCAGAATTACTGGGGTGCGTTGTATGATGAATCTCGACGAAACAAGATCCTTGCAGCACCGAAGAAGGAAGAGCTGGATAAGGTGCTGAAGCGCGACGACTGGAACAGATATCGCATTCTTTGTGAGGGTCGACATATCCAGTTGTGGATTAACGACTTTAAGACAGTCGACTATACTGAAGCGGACGCGGCGATCGAACAAAAAGGATTGATTGCTCTCCAGATTCACGGTGGTCCTCCCGGAGAAGCTCACTACCGCAATATTCGGATCCGACGTATTGGCCAGTAGTTTCGAACGAAGAGATATTCATTAACGCCACCGGGTTAACTCCGGTGGTTTACAGGCTTCTGCACTACTTGTCGCCTCAAAGTCACTGAATCGACACTGGTTCTTTCTCTATCAATTTTCACTTCTATCCTCTCGAACTGATTTACTTCCCATGCTTAACTGGAACAGCAACAAACTGACTCACGGCTGGCAAAAAGGTATCACGGCGTTCTACTACGCGGTGGGCATGACAGCCGACGATTTCAACAAGCCTCAGGTTGGCATTGGTGTGCCATTGCTCGAGGGTAACACCTGCAACATTCATGCATACTCATTGGCACAGGAAATTGCCGCAGGATGTCGTGAAGCTGGAATGCTGGGATTTCCTTTCGGAACCCCCGGCGTCAGCGACAATATTACTCAGGGGCATGAAGGCGGGAATGCCAGCTTGCCATCTCGTAACCTGATCGCCAACAGTGCTGAATGTGTGGTGACCTCGCATTGCTACGATGCGATGGTCGGGTTACATAATTGTGACAAGAATGGCCCCGGCTTTGCGATGGCCCTGGCTCGCTCAAATTATCCAGGGTTAATCGTCAGCGGTGGAAGTATTCTGCCCGGTTGCCATAAGGGCAAGGATATTACGATTCTGGACGTTTACGATTCGCAGGCGGCCGCTTCAGTCGGAGCGATGACGCATGAAGAGTCGGAAGAGATTATTCGCAAGGCCTGCCCGGGACCGGGTGGTTGCGGAATCGCGGCATCCTTCAATACGTGGGGCCTCGCTATGGAAGCGATTGGTCTGATGCTTCCTGCCAGCAGCTCCATTCCGGCTGTGGATCCAGGGAAGCAGGCGGAATGTCGCCAAGTCGGACATGCGATCATGAACCTGCTGAAATTGAACCTTCGACCACGCGACATTCTGACCAAAGCCGCCTTCAAGAACTGTGCTGTGACGATTGCGGCCGCAGGCGGATCAACCAATGGCGTCCTGCACATTCTCGCGTTGGCGCGTGAAGCAGGTGTGGACTTTACTCTGCGAGATCTTCAGGCGATCTTTCGAGAAACACCAGTCCTTTGCAGCTTTGCACCACGCGGCCTGCGAACGATGGTTGATCTTCACAAGATTGGTGGCACGCCAATTCTACTGAAGCATTTGCTGGATAGCGGACTGCTTGAGGGATCCTGCATGACTGTCACCGGAAAGACGATGGCAGAGAATCTGAAGGACGTTCCGAAACCACCGGCTGGTCAGGATCTCATTGTTACGAAGGAAAACTGCTACAAGCCATTTGCCGACATGCAGATTTGTTTCGGCAACCTGGCTCCGGAAGGAATTGTTTTCAAAGTTTCCAGCATGAAGAACCCTCAGTTTGAGGGCAAGGCAGTCTGCTTTGAAGATCCTCGCGATATCGTCCGTGCTGTTGAGCAGCGGAAGATTACTCCGGGAAGCGTTATTGTCCTTCGCAACATGGGACCAGTGGCCAGTGGGATGCCAGAAGTTCTGATCGCCACGGCGGCACTTGCGGTTCCGGAGCTGGACGGGAAGATTGCCTTCATCTCCGACGCTCGCGTGTCTGGCGTGTCTCACGGGGCGATTGGGGTTCACTGTGCTCCGGAAGCTGCTGTCGGCGGGCCGATCGGTTGTGTTCAAGACGGTGACCTGATCGGCTTCGATCTTCTCAAGGGCTCGATTACGGTCAACATCAGTGATGATGAGATGACAGCACGGCGTTCAAAGCTCGCACCGCGTCGTCCTCTGGAAGTGAAACGAGGATATCTGGCAGATTGGTCAGCGACCGTTGCTCAGGCCAGCCATGGCTGCGTCAGTAAGGCACTCCATCCGGAATGTAGTTGATTGATCGCAAATCACTCGCAGTTGATCAAGCCCGGGAAGGATCGCCGTCCCGGGCTTTTTTGTAGCGTGATGGTGAGAAGCTTAACGCCTGGGAATTTTGTAGATCCGCGGTGTGTGTCTGAGTTTCTTGATTCACCGGAATTGCCGTTTTTTGAAACGCCCATTCGAAAGAGTCTTCCATGACATCGATCAGTTCGCATCGCCACTGTCTGGTTATTGTTCACGCTCTGGCGTTGCTGTTCATAGGTCAATCAAGCCTCAGTCTTGCAAGTGAACCAGTTCGCCGGCCAAACGTGCTGCTGATCTGCGTGGATGACCTGAAACCTGTGCTGGGTTGTTATGGCGACAAGATCGCACAGACGCCGAATATCGATCGATTGGCAGGGCAGGGCGTTCTCTTTGATTCGGCCTATTGCAATCAGGCGGTTTGCTCACCGTCGCGTAATGCGTTAATGACCAGCCTGAGACCTCAGACGCTTGGCATCTACGATCTGGCCACGAACTTTCGCCGTAGTCGGCCGGATGCCGTGACGATTGCTCAGCATTTTCAACAGCATGGCTATATCACTCAGGCATTAGGCAAGGTGTTTCATGTGGGACACGGAAACGCAGAGGACGAAGTTTCGTGGACCGTTCCGCACTGGCGGCCAAAAGCAGGGCAGTATCAGCTTGCAGCGAGTCAGGAGAATAAGCGAGCCAATAACAATGGTGCGCGCGGGACAGCGACAGAATCGGCAGATGTCGCGGATGAGGCCTATGGAGATGGTCAGATCGCCGTCGAGGCTGCTGCAAGAATCACGGTTGCCGCCGAGAACAAGGATCAGCCCTTCTTTATCGCATGCGGCTTTCTGAAGCCACACCTGCCATTCGTGTCGCCTAAGAAGTATTGGGACCTTTATGATCCGAAGACCGTCCCTATGCCTCAGGTCACTGAGGTTCCGAGGAACGCGCCGAGCTATGCACCGCAGTTTGGTGGTGAACTACGCCAATACAGCGACATGCCGCGTGAAGGCGCGATTTCGGAGGAGGACACTCGACGCCTGATCCATGGTTACTATGCCGCGACAAGTTACACCGATGCGCAGATCGGCAGAGTTCTCGACGCGCTGGACGCGACAGGAGCCAGAAACAACACCATCGTTGTGCTCTGGGGTGATCACGGCTGGCATCTGGGTGATCATGGGATGTGGTGCAAGCATACGAATTATGAACAGGCGACTCGAATTCCTCTGATCATTTCATCGCCCGGATGTGCAGTCGGGCAGAAATCTCGCGCTCTTATTGAAACCGTTGACGTTTACCCGACGCTGTGTGAGCTTGCAGGATTGTCTATACGAGACGGTTTGGATGGATTGAGCGCGGCCGCAACCGTCAAATCTCCGGATGTGCAGACTCGTGAGAGCGTGATTCATGTCTATCCGCGAGGTGAACGGCTGGGGCGAGCGATCCGGACGAATCGTTTTCGGATGGTGGAATGGAAAGTCCCCGGGGCTGATGCATCAGAGGCCGAGTACGAACTCTATGACTACGAGAAAGATCCGTTGGAGGCTGCGAACATTGCCGCGCAGGATACGGAGACCCTGGAAAAGCTGAAGTCTCTGCTTGCACAACACCCGGAAGCTATCCCACAAATCTCGGCTCAGAAGGCTGCGGCAGCAGCGAAGCCCGGCAAATCACAGGATCGTGTCGCGATGTTTCGTAAACGAGACAAGAACAAAGATGGAGCTTTGTCTCTCGAGGAATTCCTGTCTGATCAGCCTGATCCTGATGAAGCACCTAAGCGATTTCCTCGCTTCGACAAGAACGGTGATGGGGTGCTGACAGAGCAGGAGTTTGTGAGCAGCGGCAAGCAGACAGAATCCGCGAAGGAATGAGTGAAGTTGCCTGTCTGTCGAGCATGCTTAGGACTGGCTACGGCTTTTGGTAAACTCGGACGTAGTCGACTTCAAACTGAGCAGGGAACATTGTTGACGCATCCGGGTTGCCGACAAAACCGCCACCCACAGCGAGGTTCAAAATCATGTGAAAGTTTTGATCAAAAGGAGCCGGGAAATTGCCTCCAGCAGACTCCCATTTAGTCTGAGTCTGGTAAAGCTTGCCATCGATCAACCAGCGGACGACACCTTCTTCCCACTCGAGCGTGAACGTATGAAAGTCGCGAGTGAAGTCGACATCCGGGCTGCGAAACTGTGATCCGGAATGTTTATTGTCGGGCCACTGTTTGCCGTAATGCAGAGTTCCCCAGATGACGTTTGGTTCCTGGCCCTTGAACTCCACGATGTCGATTTCACCACTGGAAGCCCATGTGCCGTAGACTTCGTCGGTGGGCAACATCCAGATGGCCGGCCAGACGCCCTGACCGCCAGGAAGCTTCGCGCGGATCTCGAACTTGCCGTACTTCCAGTCTCCGCGGTTCTTGCTGCGAATGCGGCCGGACGAGTACTCTCGAACGGTCCCTGCGATTCCGTGATTATCTTTTCTGGCCTGCAGGATGAGTCGTCCGTCTTCGATGCGCACGTTTTCTTTGCGATCGGTGTAAATCTGGAGTTCATTATTCCCGCCACCGAATGCGTTCACTTCGATCTCCCATTTGCTGTAGTCCAGCTTCGGGCCATCGAATTCATCGTTCCAGACCATCTTCCATTCAGTCTCCTGTGCGAACGCAGTGGAAGCGGTCGTGAAGAAGAATAGAGCCAGAAAGATTCGTGAAGACATGGGAAACCTTATGAGGGAGGTTTGGTTATGACAGGATTCCAGGCAATGATTTCCCGGACGCAAAGTGTACGCCAGGAAACGGAAGAAGAAATATCTTTGTAGACGGCTATTTTTCGTCCGTCATTTTTTTCCGTTTTCTTCATCAGCTGGTGAACTTTGTCGATGATACGGGATTCCACAGATTTGGCGAACGGGCCGGGCAATGTTGTGAACTGCATGGCTCCGCCGCCTTCGTATCCACCCTCTCTGAGCACTCGCAGTGAAGGCACGTAGCCGAACACATCATTGCTGTAGCCCGCAACCCAGACTGCTGCGTCTCCCTTTAACTCGTGCTTGAGTCGCAGGGAGTAGTCAACAACCACTTCACCAGAGAGAGCGACCATTGTCGCTTGATCTCCGAGGCGGACGACCTGCACAAGATACTGATATTCGGTCGGAATTCGGCCTTGCTCATCGAGTTGCTGAAGCAAGGCGTTGGCTCGCCGCTGAGAATACTCGACAGTAGATTTCTGCAGAGCTTCCAGTTCGTCACGGTTTGGCGGCATGGCGAATTCCAGCTCAACAGGTTCGATAGCTGATCGAATGGTTCCCCGGACAGGACGAATTGGTCCGAGAAGTCCGGCCTTAACAGCGAGTGCAAGAGTGCTGCCGTGGTGTTCAGCCAGAGCGAGTTCACCTCGCGGCTGTGGATTCTGATCACCGCCGCAGCCGGTCATAAACATGGCCACCGCGCCGGGAAAGGCGGTTTCGAGATCGTACTGAGCGAACCCGGCGTAGTCTCCGCAGAACTGATAGAAGCTGAGCGTTGTATTGTGGCAGGCGTATCCAAACAGCAGTGCTTTCAGTTCGCCTGCTTCCGATTCAACCTTCAGGATGGGAACATCATGATCCACAGGGCCGTCCGGATAAGGAGCGTTACGTGGTTCTGTTTCTGTCGGAAGCCGTCGATTCATGGCGAATCCTGCTCGGCCGTGGGTGTAGCCGACTTTGGCTGGCTGAAGGTTCTGCAGTGCGGTGCCCACCAACTCCAGGATTTGTTGCTTGAGGTTGTTGTAGTAATTCTCTGTATGTGAAACCTGTTCAGCTGCGGCGCCGTAAAGGGAAACTTTGCTGGAACGGAGTTCCGGGCCGCAGTGGGTATGGGAGGCATTCAGCAGGAGTGAATCAGGGCTCAGGGAATACTTCTTTTGACACTCATCCTGTAACCAGTTGCGAAGGTCTCGAGGTATGCTGATCAGATCTGCCGTCACAATGACCATGCGATGCTCATCCTGATCTTCAAGAGCCAGGGCCTTGACGTGAAGATCATGGACCTTGCCTTCGGACGGTTTGTTGCGAGATGCATAACCGGCCATCCACATTGATGTTTCGGGTGTCACCACTACTTTGGCAACTCCGGCCTTCCACATCGCTTCGTCGGCCCGTAATTGATTGCCACGATCTGCGAACAGACAAGCCATCAGGCAAAAGCAAAGTTTGATCTTCATGTTGAACCTGTTTGGAGAAGATTTGACGGAGTAACACTTCTTGTCGAGCCGGTTTCAACCGGCCGGAATCTTTTGATTGTCGGCCCGTTTCGAGGGGGCGTCAATTCGCCAGCAGGAACCGGCCCTGCGCTGCTGAACCTCTACTCTATTCGAATCCCACACTCGACACATGCCCAGCGACAGGCAGAAACAGATTTGCTCAGCGGACACGCATGTGGAGGAACGCGACTGACGACCAGAAGAAGGCAGTGAATGAAGTCGCCACGCAGAGTGCTTTCCAGAGCCAGTGCCAACGCCTCTGACGAAACAAAATCTTGCCTATCAGCGAAAAGGGGATTGCAGCGGCAAAGCCGCCAAGGAAAACCCATTCAAACACAAGGCTCAATCGGCGACAGGCGAGAAAATACAAAAGGCATACACTAAGAAAAACTAAACACGCGAGTCTCGATTGCCATCGCGATTGGCGAGTTTGAGCTGAATGACTCTGATCCGAATGATTGAGCTCACCTCGTCGAACAACGATTCTGTCCATCAGGTGCTGAAACGCAGCGAACAGGCAGACGGGCCACGTGAAGATAAAGTCGTTCATTCGCGGGCTGAGAAATGTTGTTCCCAAAGCACCCATCATGAAGACGAGAGACCAGCCAGTCGTCTCACGTGTTTCCGGCGAGAGTCGGCGGACAGAGGGAAACACCATGGTCATCAGAATAAACGCGAAGCAACCGCCAATGATTCCAACGAGACACACCTGATACCATTTTATGAGCCATTCCGGTGAAGGAAGATCAAACGCATACTCGGGCTCGACCCCAAGAATAATGGACGCCAAGTCAAAGTATTCGGACTGCGGAATTGATGCTGCTGTTGTGGCCGAGCGTTGCAGTTCCGCATCCAGCGACTCCGGTCGTCCAAGATACAGGCAGGCTGCTCGGCTGTGGTTGCGAACAAACAAACGTCCCTGAGACAGCGCGGGCTGGGTCCAGCAGATTTCGCCGGCCAGAACGGAAACACGTCCCAGTTCGTCGTATCGTTCCGGCGTCGCGCGTGCCAGAATTAATTCGCCCAGATCGTTGAACAGGATCAGTTTGTTGTCGGCCACGATGACAGTTGCATGTCCGATCAGGGGCTTTGATGCTTCGGCGGTGGCACTTTTTGTTTTCACGTCATAATTGCGGATCGGTCGTCCATCTCCGACGGACCATCGTTCGTCTCCTGTCATCAGATCAAGACATCGGAAAATGCCTCGAGTGGAACGGTGAGTTTTTGCCTGAGGCTCTAGCACGTCGAATCCATAAACGGATCCCTCCACCAAAACGCTGGGGAAAATGTCGTTGGAAATCAGGCGTTGTTTCATCATGGAACGAACAGCAAACTCGTTCTGAGCCGACAATTCCAGAAGTTCCGCGCCAGCCTTGAAGGGGCTCGAAATCCACAGATAGGGCTCCTGGTAGAGAGGCCATGACGAATGTTCGTCGTAGCCTTCTGAAAGCTTATGCTGCCAAAGAATCTGACCGGTTTCTCGATCATGGCAGACAAGTGAGTTTTCCCCGTATCCCAGAACCAGATCACGTCCCTGAAAGGAGATCGGATACGCAGGAGCATAGCTGGATGCATAGTTTCCGGCCTGCCATCGCACTACGCCGGTTTTTGCATCCAAAGCAACCATGCCGGCATTGGGGCAACCGACAGGCAGGATCACCAGGCCATCGACCAATGTTGGTGAGCAGGCATAGCCAAAGCCGGTGAGTTCACCGCCAAACGTTTTCGCAATTTCCAGCGACCAGATCACATTGCCGGTTTCTGCATTCAGGCAGCCGATCAATCCTGCAGGGCTGGCAAAGTAGAGACAGCCGTCAGCATAAGTCGGAGTCGCTCGCGGTCCAGGATACACCCCGGCTGGATCGTACGGCCAGTCATAGCGATGCTCCCAGATGGTCGACCCCGTGTTGGCGTCGAGGCAAATTACAAATTGCCCTCGTAGCGTCTGGTACTGAGTTGCAATGCGATCATTCCAGGCTATGAAAGCAGAATAGCCCTGACCCAGTTCTCGCGTCCACAGAACGGGCGGCCCCTCCTTCGGCCACGAATCAGCGAGTTGCGTTTCTGCGGAGTGGCCATTCCAGTGCGGCCCACGAATCGACGGCCAGTTGTGGGGACTCTGTTTCGCTTCGGTAGACTTGCTGCCGTCTGAATTCGGGACGATGTCACGCGGCTCAGCGGCAACCAATGACAGAAGACTCTGCAGAAAGAGCAGGGCGGCAATCTGCAGAATTCTCATGCGACAATCCCCTGATTAATCCACAAAACAGAATTCATTGGAAAGCAACAGAGCGTGGACGTATTCATGCCACGAGTCGAATGCTACCGACGGATCTCCTGCTGCCGATCTGGAAGGTAAAACTTCGCCCAAAGACGTTTCGCTGAGATATAGGCGGCCCAGTTCAACTTCATCCGGAGCAGCACTGCGAGATAAAACTGTATGATACAACGTATCAATCAGTTGTTCAGAAGTGATTGGATTGCTCCCATCTTTCATGGAAAGGACTCGTGCCGCCGTGGCAGTCGTTTGCTGACGCATGAAAGGACTGTTTAACAGGTAAAGAGCCTGCTGCGGTACCGTGGTCTGTATTCGTTGTGAAGCAGAACTATCCGGTGCGACAAAGTCAAAAGTCCTGAATAGTCCGGGCAGATTCTGGCGATCAATGAAGCCGTAGATTGAGCGGCGGGTGGAGAAAGGTTCGGATACCAATGGTACCGACGTGCCTCCCATCGTGACGTCGATCTGGCCTGAAACAGTCAACAGAGAATCTCGCAATGACTCCCAGTCCAGTCGCCTTCGATTCATTTTCCAGAGCCATCGATTCTCAGGATCTTTTGACTCGCCATCAGAATGGCTATGACTTTGCTGCTGATAAGTCTCAGACAACATGATTGTGCGATGAAGCGTTTTGATAGACCAGCCGTTGGCCATAAATTGACTTGCCAGATAGTCCAGCAAATCCGGATGCGTTGGCGCTTCACCACGTAATCCGAAATCGCTGGGAGTACGGACAAGTCCATTTCCGAAATGATGCAACCAGACGCGATTAACCATGACCCTGGCCGTCAATGGATTTTCAGGATTCACGATCGCCAGGGCCAATTCCAGACGACCACTGCCTGTCTGGAAAGGACGTCGATCCGGAGGACTTAGAACTTGCAGGAATTGCCGAGGGACTTTCTCACCTGGGTTACTTGCATTGCCTCTGAGGAAGATATGTGAGTCCGTTGGCGTTTCTGAGTCCAGAAGAACATGTGCGTGTGGTGCGGCTCCGGGAGAGGCGATCCAGTCCTCGATCTGCCGTTGCTGTTCGTGGAATTGATTCTGTGTCGTCGCGTCAACAAACAGGAAGTCCTGAATCTCGTTCAAAGAAACGACCGCAGGTGATTCGGTTCCGTAAAGCAGTTGCCTGATTTCTTCCAGATCCATATCTGTCATCGCAGCCGCTCCTGTCGACTTCGCGATATTCCATAGAGCTTCAACGTTGGCGAATATTTCGCTGTAACGCTGTGAGACATCTTTCAGATTGTTGAGTGGTGCCGACTTGAGAGCGTCCAGTATGGCTCGATTAATATGCTCGCCATCCACATCGGCGGACCACTTCGCGATCAGCTCAGAAGACGCTTGAGGAAACGCTTCCCTTGATTCCGCTTCTGTGAGCTGAGCCAGTTTGTGCCACGGCGTGAGAACGGGATCATGATGTCGCCGACTCTTCTCCAGCAAGCGAGCCCATCGCTGGGTGACGGCCGGGTTGAGGTCCTTCGACGCGTCGATTAAGAACATGACCGGCAAGAAATTGGCCTGAACTTTCTCGAATTGTCCGGCAAGTAAATATTCGCCTGCACGTTTCCGAAATGATGACTCCAATTCCGTCTTCTTTGTGTGAAGGAAATCGTCGAACTGCTTTGTTCGTCGCTTAAGTTCTTCAAGGTAAGCCTCGTATTGTGCAAGTTCAGTCGTCGGCAGGATCAGGGGTGGAACTTCAGGCTCGTACGAGCTGGCAAAGACGCCATGCAGGCTGTAATAGTCGGCCGTGGGAATGGGATCAAACTTATGGTCGTGGCAACGAGCACAGGTGACCGTGAGTCCCAACAGGCCGCGTGTGACAACATCAATTCGATCGTCAACGATGTCGTTCGGGCTGTTAATGAATCGTTGGCCTAAAGTCAAAAAGCCCATCGCCGCAAGTGATTTTGGATTCCTGTCCGCCACAAGATTGCCTGTTCCGGGATGCACCGCAGACAGCTGACCTGCGGTCAGCTGATCGGCCGCCAATTGCTCCAGCACAAACTGATTGTACGGAAGGTCTTCGTTGAACGACCGGATCACATAGTCGCGGTAAGTCCAGGCTGCTGGATAAAGCGGATTATCTTTCAGACGGACATAACCTTTGGTGTCTGAATATCGTGCAACATCCAGCCAGTGCCTTGCCCATCGTTCGCCGTATCGAGGCGATGCTAGAAGTCGATCGATCAGGCGTGGCCATGCATCATTGGCGGAGTCACTTTCGAATTCTTTGACCTCTCGCGGTGTGGGAGGCATGCCATGCAAGTCAAAGGTCGCGCGGCGGATCATTGTGCGTCGGTCAGCAATCTGATTACGATACAGACCCGCTTGTTGCAGACCAGCGTCGATCAATTTGTCGATCACAGCCGCATCACGACGAGATACCAGCGAAGGCTCGACATCCGCCGGGACAATTTCCTTTCGAATCGGCTGGAAGGCCCAGTGATCCTTTGCCTGTTCTAAAACAGAAGACTTTGCCTTGTTCGGGTGCGGAGCAACTTCTGCAGGCCAGACCGCGCCAGCCTTGCCCCATTCCTCGATGGCCCTGATCTTTTCGTCGGAGAGCCGTCCATCGGGCGGCATGCGAATGTCGTCCTGATACCGTACGGCACGCAGGATCAAACTGTCATGAGGGAGGTTGGGATCAAAGATCAGTCCGCTGTCGCTGCCTTGTCTGAAGCCTTCGCCGGAATCTAGTCGCAGTCCCGCTTCCTGGTGACTTTCACCATGACATTCGATGCAATGCTCAACCAGAATCGGCCGGATATGGGACTCGAAGAATTCCGGCGATGAGGGATCCTGTGCACGGATCGATGTGTTGATCGTCACCAGCAGAAGACAGAGGAAAGCAGAGTGCCGGATCATGTCATGGCTCACAAGACAATGAGCACAGAAAATGGAAGAGCACCAAAGAGGAGCAGATACATCCGTGTCAAAACAACAATCGCCTGCCTCACGGAGTAAGGCAGGCGACGTTCAGGAATCACAATCCGAGCAACAAGTCCAAGGCCGTTACAGGTCGGCTCTGGCAAATGTGCGGCAGAAAGAAGCTTACTTCTTTGCGGCCAGTTCTTCAGCCTTTGCCTTCAGCTCAGCGGCCTTCTTCACGGCTTCTTCTGACTTCGTCTTCAACTCTGTCAGCTTCGCGGTCGCTTCATCCGCTTTCTTCTTGGCTTCCTCAGCTGCTTTCTTGGTGTCTTCTGCTGGCTTCTTCAAAGGCTCAACGGCGGCAGTTGCGGCTTCGACAGCCTTCTGAGCTTCAACCGCGGCGGCTTCTGCAGCGGTAACAGCATCCTTTGGAGAGTTTGGATCCGCCTTCAGATCGGCAACGGCCTTGTCGGCCGCAGCTTTGGCGGCATTTGCAGTTTCCAGAGCCTTGTTGGCCACATCCAATGCGGCCTGAGCGTCTGCCTGAGCCTTAGCGGCGGCCTCAGAAGCGGCCGCTGTTTCAGTGATCGTTTTTCCCTGACCTTCGATTTGTGCTGCCAGTTCTTCGACAAGCTTGGCAGAGTCTTCCGCAGCGCGACCGGCTTCTACGATTTCTCGTTCGCGATCTTTCTTGAAGTCCGGCACAATCTCGATTTCCGGGATGGCTGCCTTCAGAGCTTCTTCACCAGCTTCGGTAACAGTTGTCTGCCATACAAAAAGGCGACGCAGAGATTTGATGCCAGCCAGCTGAGCGAGCCCTGCATCAGTGATTTTTGTTTCGTAGATATTCAGGTATTCCAACGCTGGCAAAACCGCCAAATGCGCAACGCCCGCGTCGGTGACCGCAGTCTTTTCCAGATGCAAGCGAGTCAAACCCTTTAGCCCAGACAGCTGAGCCAAACCCGCATCCGTAACCTTTGTTCCACGAAGGTTGAGCGAATGGATCGAAGCAGCGTCTTTCACGACGGCCAGTGTCTCGTCTGTGATTTCTTTGTCGGACAAATGGAAGGCGACTGACAAACGAGCGTCATTCTTCGCCAGCGGCATGGCCTGTCCACCGGCCGCCTGAATTGCCTGAATCAGCGCCTTATCGGCATCAGATAGCTCTTCCTGAGCCATGGCGAATCCCGGCACCAGCAGGACGACGGCCATAAATCCTGAAAGCTTCATACTACACCCCTCGATCGAAAACTCGCCTCGAACACAGTTTCAAGAGACCTTCACTACCGGTCTAATCATTACCGAGGTTACCTGGACCGCTGTCTCAGTGCAATCCTGCGGCGAAAAGTCGTCCTCTCCCGGACCAGCCACAGATGTAGGAAGAGCATGTTTGCCGGGGAGGAGTTTGTTGCAGGTCGGTATTGGGGTGCGCGACAAGCTATCATCTGCGAAAATCAGTCTTCATGGACATCTGTTGTTCGGCAGGTGTTGTTTCGGCACGCCTCGTACCAGTTTGCCTGGCATGAGCGAACGTTTTTGTGGTCAGACAACGAGACAAAACGCAAAGCCGCCCTGGTGCGCTCTTCCTGCCGGGCTGGACAGTTTTTGTGATAAATCAACGCCCCGCGGAATCATGGGTTGAGTGGTGGTTGCTGCGGTTGACTCAGGATTCTCAAGCAGTGCCTGCGGAAACCTGCGTATCCAAAGCCAATTGTTGCGGCACAATAGCCGGCAATCCAGATGGGATGTGCGCCGTGTTCCAGGAGTTTGGTTGTGTCCAGATAACGGTCACCAGTGAACCATGCCGTTGCAAGGTACAAGCCGTTCGCCAACAAGCAAAAGTTGGCAACGAACCATGCCCAGTCGTTTCGAATGAACGCCGCCGCCATGACGGGAATCAACACACCCAGAATTGGGCCACCCCACAGCGTAACCAAAGGATGAGGATCGGGCGCAAAGAGACTGTACGGCAAATGCCATGGATACAAATCAGCGGCCTGCAATGAGCCTCCGCAGGCACAACCGCAAATGATGTGTCCCGATTCATGAACAAATGTCATGACGCACCACGACAAACCCAGCAGAGCAAGAAGTTTTGCGATGCGATCAGGAATTGAAGTGGTCCTGGTGCCAATCAGAATCAGGTTGCTCTATTGCCCGTGCAGTGCTTCACTTCTCAACGAGCCTGCTCGTTGCAGCACATCACTGGACTGCCCAATTTTCTTGGGCTCAAGCTGAAACGTAAACTGGCGATGATCAGTCACGTGTTTTCCCAGAAAATTGTCGCTGACAAAGTCCAGCGGAAACTTCTGGTACCAGGGAGAGTTGATGTCGACATGTTCCGTCCGCGTTTCATAGCCATCCATCAGAAGCTGAACTTCTCGAGTTCCGTACCACGTGAAGTCAAATGAAGCAGGCGTGTAGCCGATATCGCGGCCATCAACTTTGACAAGTGCTCCCTGAGGATAAGAATTCACCGTCACGCGCCGATGCACGCAGCCGGTTTGTGAGACGGCTGTGAGCAGCAGAAGGAGAAGAATTGGGCGTGACGACATCTATTCGGCTTCCATGCCGGAAAACAGTAACGGTACTGAATCCTGCCTAGGATATGGTCTGCCCAAAATCCGGCCAAGATCAGAATCTCCCCCGGTCTAATTGGTTGGAATGGGGAAAACGGCAGCTTTTGGGAGGCTGGGCTGCTTGAGCGCCTCCGCGATTTTGCGTCCCATTTCGCCAGCCGATGGGTCATCTTCCCCCGTAATAAATTTCCCGTCGACAAGCACGTCGTCGGCCACGTTTCCGGGCTGGCCGAATGAGCCTGAACGAGAAATCAATGCGCCGTTCACTTCGGGATGCCACAAACATGGCGGCTGAGCAGGGCGTCCGGTGTAGATCCCGCAAGCGGCCTGACGGACCGGAGCGCAAACGCGTTTTCCTTCCAGAGGACTTTTCCCGTCGACTCAAGCCCACGCCAGAGCTGATACACCGTTGCACAGAGCACAGACGTAATTGTCCTGTTCGATCAACTCATTGATGACCCGATTCACTTCGGCTCGAATGCTTCGGTTTCCGTTGTGGGAAGCTTTGTCGTACTGTCCGGGGAACGTGAACGGGCAACAGGAAGCTCCCCAACTTCTGGAGAACAGGATTGCATCAAACCGGTCGGCTTTCACTTCGCTCAGAGCAAGATCCGGATTCACAATGCCTCCGTCTGCACCTTCGTCGGTTCCGGGATGAGGTCTGCACGAAGATTTCCGACCGGCCGCCACTGTGACTCGAATACCGCCGTTTTCGAGTTCTCGTCTGGGGTCCGTATATTCGCGATAGAAGACGTCTTCATTGGCGATCACAATCAGGACACTCCTCGCTGCTGCTGACGTCGCCGATTTTCCTCCTGTCGGTGCAGAAGACTTCATTTCTGGTCGGGGCGTCTTTGCGAGGAATCGTTCCCAGATGCCTGATCTCTGCGGAATAAAATTCTTCTTCGCCGTTCCATGTGACCAATCTCTGTTGATCAGGATTTGGATGACGCCAAACTTCGTGCATCGACAGTTCGGTTCCGTTGGTTTCCATGCGACAGATTTTTTCGTCGTCCAGCAATCCCGTCACTGAATTTCGCCGGATCTGAACTGTGATTGTGTAGCGGCGTCCATTCGTCAGGCTGATGTTGTCTCGGCGAGTATCGTTATCCTGAATTGTCTTTCCTGACACATTTTGAAGACCCGCCAGGTGTTGTCCCCACCATCCACTTCGAAGACAGCCTGCCGTTCATTCGCCACAAACACAAGGCCTACAGAATGAACACCTGTGCGGCGAGTAAAACTTGCGCGCAGGTCGTACTCTTCAGAGGCATTGGCTGGCAGGGCTAACCTTGCGCCTTCAGCGGCCGGGACGAAAAGTTAATTGGCTCTGCGTTCCCATCCTCCGGCGACGGCATGTTCCGCAGGATTTACCTCGGGAAGCAGAGAAATCCATTTTGGTTCGTCTGCCGGGCAAAGCGGTGCGGCTGTCAAAATTGCTCAGACTATTCCGGGGATCATGCAGAGGAAATCACTTAGACGATGGCCACCAGCCCCTGCTGTTTCTGTCCTTGAGTTGGATTGGATTTGTTTAAGCCTCATGTTTTCTCTTCCCAACAGTCACTTGATGTACGAACCTATGAGTCTGATGGCACATGGCAATGAGAATGCAGCGGGAGTTGGTGGGTGTCAATCGTAATCAATTGTCAGCAATGTGAAGCAAAATTCTCCGTAAAGGATGAGCTAAGCGGAAAACGCATCCGCTGCGTCAAGTGTCAGAGTGTGATCACAGTGCCGACCATCAACGGACGCGAATCACAAAACAACGCAGACGGGATAGCCGGGAGAGGTCCTGTTGCGGATCGTGCTGCGGGAGGCAAGATTTCAACTGCGGCAGCCAGAGAAAACTTGGAGAGCAGCAGCCCGAGGATATCTGAGCCCACTGACGTCGGTGCCTCTCCACGTCCCGTGGAGTCTGCCGCGCCGGTGATCCGCCGTGCTCGTCGAATTACCGACTCTCAGCCTGCGGATCAGTCAATTTCAAATCCGGTATCGGTTCAGTATGCCAAGCCTGTCCAGGCGGTGCCGAGTCCATCCGGAACCAGTGCAGCTTCGGCGGCGTCAAGTGCCGGGGCGGTGCGAGCACGAGTTGTCGCCGGACCTCGCGATGTTCAGGCTGATGCAGTGCGTCACACTGCGGCTACATTGTCAGCTCCACCGGAGGATTTTGAAACGATCCGGCGGAAAGTCTTCGCCGCGTTTACGCAGCCGAGAATTGCGCCGGTGCCAGTTTCTGGTGGCTATCGATTCGGGATTGTTCTGGCTTCATTCTTCATGGTCATGTTGCCGCTAATCTATGTCGCCCTGATTGGTGCGGTTGGTTGGTTGGTATGGTACCACGCTGTGAATCACACGGGAATGATTTCTGCCGCAAGCAATGTCAGTTCGGGGCGCAACGGAGGGCGCGCGGTCGTGTTGGCGTTTCTCGCTTACCTGGCACCGATTGTTGCGGGCGCGGGGCTTGTCCTGTTCATGATCAAGCCGTTGTTTTCAAAGCCAGCGACGGATTCCGGGCGACGAACTCTAAAGCCCGAAGATGAGCCATTGCTGTTTGAGTTCGTTGATCGGATCTGCAAAGCCGTCAACTCTCCTCGTCCTCAGCGGATTGACATCGACTGCAACATCAACGCCAGCGCCAGTTTCAATCGTGGCATTCTCAGCATGGCTGGAAATGACCTTGTGCTGACTCTTGGGATGCCGCTGGTGGCCGGCTTGACCATGCGACAGTTCGGCGGCGTTCTTGCCCACGAGTTTGGCCATTTCGCGCAGGGGGCCGGGATGCGACTCAGCTATCTGATTCGTTCGATCAGCTACTGGTTCACTCGAGTCGTTTACGAACGCGACGCGTGGGATGAGAAGCTGGCGGATTTATCACGAAGCGTTGATATCCGAATCGGCTGGCTGCTGTATCTAACGAGGTTCGGGATCTGGCTGACTCGTATTGTGCTCTGGGTTCTGATGATCGCCGGGCATTTCGTCAGTGGGATTCTGCTGCGACAGATGGAGTTTGACGCAGATCGCCATGAAGCTCGATTAGCTGGAAGCAGAACATTTGCCACCACCGCTCGACAGCTTGCAGTGCTGGGTGTCGCGTACCGTGGAGCAATGTCTGATCTGGGGAGTTTTTACCGCGAAGGGCGACTGGGAGATAACCTCCCAAAGCTGATACTTCTGAATGTGGATCAGTTGCCGGAAAAGGTGCATGCAAAGATTGACGAGAAGATACTGGAATCGAAAACCGGCCTGTTTGATACGCATCCCGCTGACCCGGAACGCATGGCGAGTGCCGCCAAAGAAGACACGGATGGGATTTTTACATTGCGACTTCCCGCGGCACATCTCTTTCGACGATTCGATTTTCTTTCTCGCGCCGTCACGTGGGATTACTACAGAGAGATCTTCGGCGCTGAGTTGAAGAAGTCCGATCTTCATCCGGTTGATAAGTTGATGGAGATGCAGAAGCAACAGCAGGATGCCTGGAAGGCACTGCGGCGATTTTTTCAGGGGCATGTGGCTTGGTATCGCCCGATGCCAACTCCGACCGCTGCATTCAAGACGCCGGGCCGTCCTTCGGAGACTCTCGCATTGATGAAAAAACAGCGGGCTGCCATGCTTGCGGCCGCCGATGAGTACGGAGAAGTCTGGAAGAAATATGACGCTGTCGATACCGAGCTGATCGAGATTGGCCTTGCCGATATTCTGCTGAAGTCAGGCCTGCGGGTGCGTCGGAAGGATTTCTCGATTCCTCTGACAAGTCGTGATGAAGTTCAGAATGCTCGTGATACTGCAGAGAGACGAATTGGAAAGCTGGAACCGAAGCTGGTCCCTTTTGAGGATGCCGCAGCCGATCGGCTCTACGCAGCGCTGCAGCTCGCGCGGACGCCGCAGGTCCGTGAAGTTCTGGACGGGCAGGGGGCGACTGTCGCTAAGCTGGATCAATTGTTGGCGCTGTTTAATCATGTGAACGAAAGACTTGGGCAGCTTCTGGTGATACGGGATGCTCAGATTGCGATGGGGAAACTGCTGTCGCTGTTGAGTGAAAGCAATGACAATCCTCAACTGATATCGCAAATCACGGATCGCATGGCAGAGATGAAAGATCACATCCTGCATCTGCGCGAGTCCTTCGAAGGCATTCTGTATCCGTTTGACCATGCTCGAGCAGACATCAGCGTTGCCGACTACCTGTTAAAGGCGATCCCCGACGGGGAAAATCCGTTTGAGCTCTACGAAGTTGCCGACACGATCGGAAACGCCCTTCCACCGATGCAGGCTCGCGTTACGGGACGCCTGTGTCAGATTGCCGAGATGGTGGAGACTCACTTCGGATTACCGCTGCTCGAGGATCCTGAAGACGACGAGGAAGTCGATCTGGGTGATGGCGATGAGGATGAATAGCCGAGGTCTCTGGCGAGTGCCCAATGTCGACGCGTTTCTGCATAAATTTGGAGCGTGTAGCGGTTGCAAATTTTCAGGAAATCCCGGGTGGCGGGACCGCCTTCCTCGAAGAAGACAGCCTGGCCCGCTATAGTCTGAATCGCTTTCAAAGGCTCAGACTCCACAGAAATGAGGGGAATGGCAAATGATGGTTGCGAGAAAACTCTTTCATTATTCCTGAACGTGATTGTGCTCCATGAAGATTCATGAATATCAGGCCAAGCAGCTCTTTAAGGCTGCTGGGGTGCCAGTTCCTCAGGGTATTGTGGCGAAGTCTGCTGAAGAAGCGGCGGCTGCATTCACAACGCTCGGCGGGCCGATTGCCGTTGTTAAGTCGCAGATCCATGCGGGCGGGCGAGGGAAAGGGACATTCAAAGAGCACCCGACCCAGCGTGGCGTTGTGCTGGTGAAATCAGCCGCAGAAGCTGCAGAAAACGCAAAGCGAATGCTGGGCAGCACGCTTGTGACAATTCAGACCGGTGACGACGGCAAGCAGGTTAATACGCTGTTTGTAGAGCAGGGTCTGAAGATTGCTCGCGAGTTGTATCTCGGGATTGTTGTCGATCGCGAAGTTGGCGGGCCCGTGTTGATTATGTCGTCCGAAGGCGGGATGGACATCGAGGAAGTCGCAAAGCACTCTCCCGAAAAGATTATTGCAGAGCCATTCGATGCAGTTGCCGGGCTGTATCCTTATCAGGCTCGCAAGATGGCCTATGCGTTAGGTTTTGATGCGGTTGCTGTTCGCAATGCGGAAAAATTCCTCCCCCAGATCTGCAAGTTCTTTGTGACCTACGATTGCAGCATGGTTGAGATTAATCCGCTGATTCTTACTGAAGACAGCCAGTTGCTTGCCCTGGACGGCAAAGTGACCTTCGATGACAATGCCCTGTTTCGTCACAAGGATGTTGTCGCTTTGCGGGATCTTTCTGAAGAGGATCCAGCCGAAGTGCGAGCTGCTGATACGGGCCTGAGCTACGTGAAGCTGAACGGCAATATCGGCTGCCTCGTGAATGGGGCTGGCCTTGCCATGAGCACGATGGACCTGATCAAGCTGCATGGCGGTGAGCCTGCTAACTTTCTTGACGTGGGCGGCGGGGCCAATGAGGATCAGGTGACCGAGGCGTTTCGAATCATCCTGGCGGACAAGAATGTGAAAGCCGTTCTTGTGAATATTTTTGGTGGGATTATGAAGTGTGACATCATTGTGTCGGCTCTTCTGAACGCCTACGAAAAGGTTGGTTTTAATGTGCCTCTCGTGGTGCGTTTGGAAGGCACCAATGTGGAGAAAGCTCGGGAGATGCTGAAGGCCAGTGGTCGCGATATCATCTCCGCGACGGATCTGACGGACGCGGCTCAGAAAGTGGTTAAGTCGCTTGGTGCGTAGTGTGATGGTCGCTCCGGGTTGCTAAATCCGGTCCTCGGTCTCGCTGGATGCTGTTGTGAAGTGCGTGCAAGGTGTTGGTGCAAAGTCACCATCAACGCGGTCCTGACTCTCTGATCTCAAACTTGTGAATTCAAACCGATGAGTATTCTTGTTTCAAAATCAACGCGAGTGATCACTCAGGGGATCACGGGTAACTCCGGCTTGTTCCATAGTCAGCAGTGTCGAGCCTATGCGGCGGAGTGTCAGCCAGGGGTTGATGTATTCGTCGGCGGTGTGACTCCAGGGAAGGGTGGCACCACGGTTGACGGCTTTCCTGTGTTCAATTCCGTGCGAGAAGCCAAAGAGAAAACTGGCGCTAACACATCAATGGTTTTTGTTCCACCGCCGTTCTGTGCTGACGCAATCCTGGAAGCTGCGGATGCAGGCATGGATTTGATTATAGCCATCACCGAGGGCATTCCTGTCATGGACATGCTGCGAGTGAAACGTGGAATGGCTGGATCGAAGTCACGGTTGATTGGGCCGAACTGTCCAGGAGTGATTACACCTGGTATCGCAAAGATTGGGATCATGCCGGGCTATATTCATAAGCCAGGAACGATTGGGATCATCAGCAAGAGTGGGACTCTGACGTACGAAGCGGCCTGGCAGTTAGGGCGTGTGGGTCTGGGGCAGAGTACAGCCGTTGGTATCGGTGGCGACCCAATCAACGGGACGAACTACATCGAACTGCTTGAAATGTTTCAGAATGATCCGGGCACCGAGGGAATCCTCGTCATTGGTGAAATTGGGGGAAGTGCCGAGCAGGAGGCGGCTGAGTACATCAAGTCTCATGTGACGAAGCCTGTGGCTGGGTTTATTGCAGGCCAGACGGCTCCTCCGGGCAAGCGAATGGGCCACGCGGGAGCCATTATCTCCGGTGGTGGCGGCGGGGCGGCTGAGAAGATGGCGGCTCTGCGAGCGGCTGGTGTTATCGTGTCTGACAGCCCTGGTGGCATGGGCGACGCGATGAAAAAGGCGATGAAAAAGTAGTACTCAGTTGCTGAAGATGCGTTCATCTCCCAGCAAAACCCACGTTGCTGCCGAATTGGAATTCTGATACACCATAGGCCTCTCTCATCGGTGCTTTTTGCCGGATGTCTGGCAGAAATACTGGGAAATGCGCCTTCAGAAGCTCTCTTTCTGATGGTGATTTTGCGCAACGGACTGCATTCAGCATGAGGCTGAGTGCTTTGGCCATGGAGTCGGCGGTGGGTACCAGGAAACGACAAAGCCTGCGAGTTCTCTTCGTTGATGATGAGAATTCTATTGCAGAATTAATGCGATCTGAGCTGCCCCGAATGGGCCATGTGGCCACGGTGAAGCAGTCTCCGGGCGCTGCCATTGAGGCGATTCAAAAGAACGTCTTTGACGCAGCCATTATAGATTTGCGTATGCCGGGCGGCAGTGGCTGGGACGTGATTGACTATCTTCGTGAGCATTCTCCGGAGACCGTCTGCGTCATCAGCACTGGGCATGGTGATCGAGACGATGCGATTCGCGCCATCCGGATGGGGGCCTATGACTTTCTCCCGAAGCCGGTGTCGCTGTTCGAGATTTCGAATGTGCTGGATCGGATCGGGGAGCGGAAGGCGCTTGAAAATAAGACGCTGGCTCTTGAGAGCCGTCTTCAGAGAGTTGAAGGCCGCTCGGACCTTATCGGCAATTCTGCGCCGATGGCTCGTGTGCACAAACTGATCGCCAAGATCGCTCCGACGGATTCTGCCGTCCTGATTCTTGGAGAGACCGGCACTGGAAAAGAGATGGTCGCACGACGCGTTCATGAACAGAGTGATCGTCGTGACGCGCCGTTTGTGGCGGTCAACTGTGGTGCGATCCCGGAAAACCTTGTCGAGAGTGAGTTTTTTGGTCATCGCAAGGGTGCGTTCACCGGGGCGGACTCAAATCGAGCCGGTCTCTTTGAAGTCGCGAATCACGGGACTCTGTTTCTTGATGAACTTGGGGAACTGGATAAATCCATGCAGGTCAAGCTGCTGCGATTTCTGGAGTCAGGTGAAGTTCGAAGAGTTGGCGACAACGAACCTTTTCATGTCGACGTTCGAATCGTGTGCGCGACAAATCGCGAGCTGCAGCAGATGGTTTCGGCTGGTACTTTTCGCGAAGACCTGTTCTTCCGAGTTAATACGTTCGAAATTTATCTACCTCCATTGCGTGAACGACTTGATGACATTCCGAGTTTGGCGCTGCACTTGATTGCAAGGCACTTGAAACGCGACAGTGTTCCAGCAGAAATGCTTCCGCCGGAGACAATTCGGCTTCTGCAGTCTCATCATTGGTCAGGAAATGTGCGAGAGCTTGCCAATGTGCTTGAGCACGCTGCCATTCTGTCTGATGGAAAAACCATTCAGCCCGAAGATTTGCCGCGCAGCATCCTCCGCAGTTCCAACTCCGGTGTGACTTCTGGCTATGAGCAGGCACGTAGTTCAGCAGCCACTTCAAGTCATGCCGATGTTGCCGCAGACCTTATCAACTCAGAGCCCATCACACTTCGGGAAATGGAAGAGAGATTGATTCTGAGGGTGCTCGACAAATACCAGGGAGACAAGCCTAAGGCGGCCAAGGAACTTGGGATAGCGCTAAAGACCCTTTACAACCGGCTAAGCCAGATGGGCCAGCATCGGCATGCAGGTTGATTCGTGGGGTAAGGCGGCCTGACGATTCAGGCTGCCCTATTTAGCTCGAGTTTTGGTTGGCCACGAACTCATACGTTCGCATGGTTTCAGAAAAGATTAAGCCGACTTGAGTGCAGAATTGTCTGACTCAAGCCAGCTTTTTTGGCTGGTGTATTCACTTGGTGCTTTAGCGACTATTTCAGTTCGGTAGTTGTTGCGGCCACCGGAACAGTGGGGATTCGGAACTTTCGAATCACTCCTGTGATGACGCCAAGGACCTGGCGGGTTGTTGAATTAAATGCTCCTGCTATCGCGGGAACAAGATGATTTGTTCCTTCCTGAACGACACAGATGATCACAGAGTGACGATCGTCAAGTGCGGCCACATGGCATCCAGGCTGCACAGGGGCTTCTCGATTTATGATCAGGAAGTCTCCGTTGCAAATATGTAACGGGGCAAACAGATTGCCTTCGACTTTCAGGCAGCCAACGTCCACACCTTCAAACATCGCCGAAAACGAAATCAATTCGTCTGATGAGACATTCGGCTGTACCGGACCGCCAGAAGCTGTGCTGCCAATCAGGGAAACTGAGAGGCGGTTTTGGGGAGAATCAGCCAGCTGGATAGCGCGGGACATGTTCTGCTCTCGTGAGATCAGTCCTTTTCGCTCCAGGGCCTTAAGATGGCACATGACCCCATTGGGGGATCGGATTTCAAAGTGTTGTCCGATTTCACGAACCGTAGGGCCGTAGCCTCGATTGATAATCTTGTCGCGAAGAAACTCATAGATTTCGCGTTGCCGCCTAGTGAGCGAGATCTTCTTTCCTGTACCAGACATTCCAGACTCTTTCGTGTTGGATAAACGCTGAAATCAAGAACCTTCAACGTCAACCCGCTTCAAGATTCCCTGATGAATTAATGAAGGGCATGACTGCCGCTTCTTGGACTTTCGTGGCAGACCGCCAAGTACCACACAGGCCGTAACCGGTAATTGGAGTGGCAAAGATGAACGAACTATTCAGAACCAGTCACTCACGTGGTTACCCTGCTGACGATTTGTCGGGACCCGACCTGTTGAGCAAACTCGATGCCAACACTGTAGACATAAATACAGTATCTCGTCTAGATTTTCGATCTGCTTCCTTGTTTGGCTCATCCTGACGCAAAGCTGGGAGAGGTCTCGGCCAAAGAAATCGTTAGTAAGGCAAGATGTACTGGCCGTTTTGCGTTATGTCTTGCTTTTCTGTGGGATTCTATTCTCCAGAGAGCTGCTCAACGTGAACTGCCACTGCACTCGTCAACCATGCTGAGTTTTGCGACTCCATGGGCATTGCTTAGGGGTGTTGATAAGTACTGTAGTCGAAACGAGTCTGAAGTCATGTCGTCGGTGCCGGTTTCTTGAGATCAAATCAATAGGGAGCAGTTCTTCGTGTTAGTGAAACATGAAACCAGATGTATTTAGATCGCCTGTCTTTTCTTTTTTGAGTTGGCGTGCTTTGGAGATCCTCGTCCGTTGAGAGTTTTCTGTCTTGAGGGACGGTGGGGCTCGTATGGTTTTCGCTCAGAATCTTTCCAGACCTCTGATTTGACTCGAAAATGTTTGATTTTCCCGCGAACAGTTCAATTGACATCGACTTGAGATCCGTTAATACTAGCGTTGTCAGTCTGTTCTTGATCTGACGGGTGCCATCTCATGTTGGCACGAAAGTTGTGATGATGCCCGGTTTTGAGATGTGCTGAATTCCTTAGTGCATCGAGTGTTATTGCTCAGTGGAACTCTCCTGACGCTTCCATTTCGCTGACTGAGCTTTCCGGTTGGTGGCCTGTTTTCGGTCGCCATGAAGACCATGGTCGCAAAAAGACCTTTGTGTTTCCGGTCAGTTCTGGCATTTGAAGGCTGGATCGCTGTGGCCTCTTCCATTTTGAGGTGGCCCCTTGGAGTCTCGATGTAATTCGAGGTGTGTGAGTCAGGTTGTCACGCGAAGGCGTCGGAACTTGAATCACCGATGGTGGGCAGCGGTTTTTTCAGCAGGAGTGCGGTGAATGTCTTTTTTGGCAGGCACCGAATGACTCTACTGAGTCTCACATCCGATTTGGGATGTGCCGTTTCGTCCCTTTGAACGGGCGAACTCCGTGTTCTTTTCGTGTTTTCTCGGTCGCTATGCAGCGAGCAAGGTGCTTTCTGCCAAACCTCTTTTTGTGGCATCGTGCCCGAAATCGCAGGGTTTGTTGATACCGTGAAAATTAAATATTCGAGAGGTTTGAGGCAATTTCGCCTGCTGCCTCCACTTTTACCCAGGCCAAATCAGGTTACATCTATGCCGACCAGCAGTTCCGATTCTGAAGGAACCAGCGAACGACCACGTCGACGAACGTCGCCCCGTTCCCCATCGTCAGCTCCGGCTCGCCGACCATCAACACGTTCCAAAAAAATTGGCACTGAGGACAGCGTCGCACCGGCGCCTTCTGTTTCAGACGATGATTTCGGTTCGGGTGTCGTCAATGAAGAGCGTCCAGCCCGTCAACCACGGGAGCGGAAAAGTTCAACAGCGGCTGAGCCCAAGCCGTCCGTGCAGAGTCCCCCGGAAGAGCCGAGAGTTCCGAAAGCTCGAAGTGAACGTCCCCCAGCGAGGCGTGGATCTCGCAGCACACGTCCAGTTCCTTCAGATGCTCCTCCCGAATCGACCTCTGCCGAATCAGAGAGAAGCGAAAGAACATCAAGCCGATTTGAGCGACAAATTGCTGATGTTGAGCCCCAGACCGGAATGAGATACTTCAGCTCAGAAGAGCTGGATTTTGGGGATGATGACGGACCAGCGCCAGTGCGAGATGCAGCTCCCTCAAGAGATGGCGCGCCGATAAGGGATGGAGCATCTGATCGGGGCGGAAGATCTCCGCGTCATTCTGGCAGAGGCCGTTCGCCTTATCGTGGTGACAGCGATTTGGATCGAGGGCCCTCAGTGGATCGACGTCCAGATTCTGATCGGCCGTATGATCCTGATCGGGATTTCGCGAGTGATCGTGATCTGGACGATGATCGTGATCAAATGTCTGATGATTATGAGGGCGGAGGCTCTGGTGAAGGTGAAGACGGCGCGCCACTGCGACAGGGTGAATTGTTTGACGGAGATCGCCGGCCTCGCCGCCGCCGCCGTCGTCGTCGTCGGGGTGGTGAAGGAGTAGGTGACGGAGATAATGGGCCACGGGGACCAGAACCGGGTCGCAACGACCTGCGTGAACCTGGCCGCAGTGATGGGCGCGAACGTGGTCGCAACGACCTGCGTGAGCCTGGCCGCAATGATGTTCGCGAGCCTGGCCGCAATGACGGGCGTGAACCCGGTCGCAATGACCTGCGCGAGCCGCGACGCAATGATGGGCGTGAACCCAGCCGATTTCAAGGTAGTGGACGGCCTGAAGGTAACCGAGGCAGAAATGACGGGCCTCGTGGAGGCGATGGAAGAAACGACGGGAATCGTGGGCGTCGTGGTGGCCGAAATGACGGCGGTCGCAACGATGGCGGTCGTGGTCGACGTAGTGAAGGCGGACCACCTCGTGGTGGCCGGGATATGGGACGCGGACGTGATCTGGGAGGTCCGCGACGCGGCCGAACGATTCAGCCGTCCGGTGAAGTCGTTGAAGGGACGTTCGATGGCGTGCTCGAACTTCATCCAAGGGGATATGGTTTTCTTCGCGACCCAAAACGAAACTACGCTGCTGAAGATTCTAACCCATTTGTCTCCAGTTCACTGGTAGAAAAATACAAGCTGCGACAAGGCGTGCTGATTCGCGGTGACGTAGGGCAGGGCACGCGTAATCAGGGACCGCGACTCCGCGAAGTAGAACTCATTGATGGGTTCACTCCGGAGGAGTACTTGAATGTCAAAAACTTCGACAACCTCACGGCGATTAACCCGTTTGAGCAAATCAAACTGGAAATTGGTCCTAAGCCGCTGACGATGCGAGTCATGGACTTGCTATGTCCGATTGGTAAGGGACAACGAGCACTGTTGGTTGCGCCTCCTCGCACAGGCAAGACCATGCTGCTTCAGGATATGGCGAATTCTGTCAGTATTAACCATCCGGAAATTCATCTGATGGTATTGCTGATTGATGAGCGGCCTGAGGAAGTGACCGAGATGCGGCGAATGGTAAAGGGCGAGGTTATTTCGTCATCGCTCGACAGCGATGTTGAAAGCCACATTCGTATCGCGGAGTTGATCATCGAGAGAGCAAAACGTCTGGCTGAAGAGGGCAAAGATGTCTTCATTCTGCTCGACAGTATTACTCGACTGGCTCGTGCCTTCAACAAGGCCAACAATTCCGGACGGACGGGAACCGGCGGTCTGGATATTCGTGCCATGGATATTCCCAAGAAGCTTTTTGGGCAGGCACGTCGCTTTGACGAAGGTGGTTCTCTGACAGTCTGTGGAACGGCATTGATTGATACTGGCGGCAGAATTGACGAAGCCATCTTTCAGGAATTCAAAGGTACGGGCAACATGGAAATGGTGCTCAGTCGTGAATTGGCTGACAGACGCATTTGGCCGTCGATTGACATCACGAAATCCGGCACTCGACGGGAAGAGAAAATTCTTGCACCTGACCTGCAGGAAGGGATCACGATGCTGCGTCGAAGCTTGATCAGCCTCAGTCCTGTCGAAGCGATGGAGCAATTGACGAAGACGATGGACCGATTTCCAACGAATCGCGAGTTTTTGACGAAGATTAAGGCAGTGCTTTAACCTTCGTCACTTAAATGGCGATCAGTGATTTGTGAAAGCCCGGCTCCGAAAAGAGTCGGGCTTTTTTATTGGAATTTGATCCCCACGGAGTTCTGTTTTGCACCTCTGTCGCTCGGTGAATGGCTCCCCGGGATTTGGGTTGAATGCGAAGCTTTTGACTGTCGAGCGAAAAGAATGATGAACGGTTCACTGAATGCCGATTCTCATGAGGGCGTCGATTCTGCCAGCAAGGATGCGTTGCGCAGATTGTGCCGCTGGGCGTTCTGACCTGGCTTCAGACAGTCCAATTCTGAAAATATCTGCTTAACCGAGGTTACAGCCATGGAACGGCTCAAGATCGTGCTCATTATCGCAGCAATGGTTGCGACTGCACGGACCTCTCCCGGACAGCAGGCAGCCCAGTCTCCGTCCTCCGACGCGGATCACGCACAACCGACATTCGTGGTGATCGGAGATGTTCGAAACCATAACTACTTCGTACTTTCGCCGCATACGAGAACCACGATTCATCAGGCGGTCATCCAGGCGGGAATGCTTGGTGATTCTGTCAGTGTTTCAGTCGTACGAGGAAAACAGCAGAGAGCCGCGTTTACTCAGAATTTCTCGCGTGCGTCGACTGATACTGGTGAGCTGGTCATGGAAGGCGATATTCTTGTCGTGCAGTCCATGCAGCCTATCCAGGAAGCTCACCAAAAGAACGCCGCATTGCGAACCGACGGCGGTGTCGTTCCTGTGACCCTCGCCGATGAATTTATCGCTGTAGGTGATGTTCTTCAGGGGACAGGCGGTCTTCCATCGGCCGACCAACAAGTCAAAATCGCCTGCCGTTTCCGAGGACGTTCGTTATTGGAAAACGCTGCCCTTTCAGATCGTGTTGAACATGGCGATGTGATAACGGTCGTACACAGGGCTCAGGCAACTTCTCGTGGCTTTGGGAATATGGTCCCGGCATCGTCTGAGTGGAAGACCTCTGAAGTGACTCAACCTGCACCGGCCAGCTTAAATGCTGCAGGGAATCTTGTTCCTGAAGTAGCCCCGGCAACTCCTCTTGAGTTCCCTGTTGAGGCTTCTGAGGCGAGGACTTTTGATGATTCGCGAAATCCGTTTGCGGACCCTGCTGAGCCCGCAGATGATGCAGCTCTGGAATCGCATTCGGAAACGGAACAGAGTGAGTCGGAACTCTCTGTCAGATCCGTTTCTCAAGCCGCAGCAGTACCATTTGCTCCTGCAGAGAACATCGCACCTCCGGCTCCAGTGGAGATTGCTGTTCCTCTTGAAGCTGCTCGGCAAGTACCAGCCGCATCAATGGGACTGTGGAATATTTTGTTCATTGGTGGGCTGCTCGTTGCGGGATCGATGATTCTGATTGGCTCATTGAGAGCTGAAGACGAAAATCTCGGTTCCGAAAGCTCCGCAATGCATTACACCGCGAACTCTGGAAACGTTGTCAAGAACTTTGCGGCACCGGTTAGTTCATCGATTGAGCCTGCGACAGTCCTCACACCTTCTGTGCCTGAGAAGAAGGTCACAGCAACGGCCACCAAAGCAGTTGTTACTGCCATACCTGCAAAGCCGCTTTTGACAGCAGAGAATCTTCCCAGTGCAACAGAGACGCAGGCTTGGTTCGGTGGTGACTGGAGGAGCACACAAGCCGGGGCTTCTGTTTCTTCAATGGCAACAGAGCAAGCCGCCACTTGTGATTCTGTGATTGTTGCTGCCGGAATTGATCATCGCGGACAAGTCGACTCCTCATCAATCTATCTGATGGAGAAGATGGTTGTTGATTCGTTGAGTGATTCGAAATCCGCTCATCCTCTAATGATGACAGAGAGCGTTGCAGTTGAGCACAACGCCGTATCTGTCGCCCCCACAAAAAAGCCAATCGCCGCCATTCCCGCAGCTGGTGCCGTTGAGCCGGAAATGCTGTCTTCTACGCCAGTCCGACCTGTGGTGTCCGAGTCTGTCGTGAATGGTGCAAAAGACTTCTCAGATCTCGAAGATCTGCTTCAGAATCGACTGCCGATTGATCTGTGTCAGGTAGAGCTTCCTCTGCGAGTTTCTTTGTTCGGGCGTCCTGCTGGTCCGCGTCGGCTGCGAATCGATGCGGCGCATTCTCGAGTACCAGCTCCTCACATGAACATGTCATCCGAGCGCCGGCGTGATGAATCTGTCACGGTGTCAGCGCAGCGGTCAGCCTTTGAGATGCCATCGCAGGAAGAACAGGCAGGAGAGAAGAAGTCGGCAGCGACCTCTGCAAGCCTGGACCGGGCTCTCCACTATCTTCAGGATCGGACGGACATATGATTTGCGCCATCGACTTTGGCAGTTGCTGGATTCGTTCGGTGTTTCGCAATCCGCGGACACCGGACCGGTTATCGATGTATGCTGAGAAATCAGAGTACGCTTTGATTCCGGACACTGGGCATCATCGAAGATCTTTGGCTGATCAACAGATCCCGTTCGCGGAATGCGAGGGATCACTTGCGGTCGTTGGAAATAACGCTGCGAGAGCCCAGTGGTTAAGTCGAGTTCCCTGCACTCCTCTGTTCGTTGAGGGGGCAGTTCCGTCGGATGATCCTCCAGCTCGGCAGATGCTCAGCGTATTGACGGAAGCGATGCTGCCTCCGGTGGACGCGGAACGAAGTCTTTGCGTATTGACTGTGCCCGGCGTTCCTGATGAGTCACCGCGGGTTCAGAAGAATGCCGAATTTCTCTCACGCCTTGTGAGAATGCGAGGATACTCGCCGTTCGTCGTTAACCCGGCCGAGGCCTCACTTCTGGCGACTTGCCACGATGCCACCTTTACCGGCATCAGCATTGTGATGGGTGCCGAAACAACAAGCGTCTGCATCGCACGCTATGGAATTTCGCTGGCGAAAGAATCGATGGCGATCGGCAGTAATTGGATCGATACGGAAGTTGCCAAGCAGTTTCAGATACAGGTTTGGGATGAGGACGGAAATGCGTTCATCGACATGGAAAGCATCCGTCAGTGGAAGCAGCAAAGTTGTCCCCATCTGCGGAATGCTGTGGGAGATCGCGAGCGAATGATGTCACGATTGTACTCGGTCGTTCTTGACCGAGTCACTCGGACCGTGGCTCAACTGCTGCAGTCAACACCGGTCCGAAATGCACTCCATCGTCAGAAACTGGCTGTGATGCTTTCCGGTGGTGCCACGATGATCGAGGGCTTTGCCAGCCTGCTGACAGAGCGATTTATTGAGCACGAAATCGCCGAGCGAATCCAGTCAATTCGCCTCGCCCCCGATCCCGCAACGGCCGTTGTCCGTGGAGCTCTGATCTTCGGAGAACTGGAAGCGCGAGCCCTTGCAGTTGAAGAGGCTGCGTAACAGTTCAGAAATACCTGAGCAATCACATTCCGCTGCCCGCTGCATCGTTCAGGCGGCTGATATCAGAAATCTGCTGATCGATCGCTTTCTGTGACAACTTCTGAAAATCGCCTTCCATCAACGAATCAGACAGTTGACCGGGACGACCTTCCTGAACTCGGTCAAGCTCTGATGCGAGACGTTGCATCCAGTCGGGGGGTTCGATACCTGAACCAATGCGAGTACTCATAAAGTCTGCGATTTCCTGGCGCAGCGTCTGGAAGTTACTGTTCACTTCTTCCTGTGTTAGTCCAGCCGCGTCTGAGCAGGCTCGAGAAACCAGAGCCGCCATGCGGTTCTGAGCCAGTGCTCCGACAACTCGTTCGCCCACATGATCATGCAGGGCCGGAAGTCGGACTCCATAATCGGCTTCCAGTTGCACGAGTTCTTCGACAAATGAATTGGCGATGTCCCGGGATTCGTCACCGACATACTCTTCGACGCCGGCTGCGACTTCCAGTTCTCCTTTTCGGACCATCGTCTCGTGAGCGACCTGCCACGGGATCGTGTTCCATTCGAAGCGATCGTACAACGCTTCAAGCCGGAGAAAGTCCAGCAGACAATACAGGCGATTCCCGTAGTCCGAGTGAGTTGTCGTCGTGTTGTATTCGAGGAAGCGATCAAAATTATCGACGACGCACTCGTAGACAAACTCCGCCAGTTCCGCGGCATCCTCACGGTCCAGTTCGCCGCTTTCGAGATCTTCCAGAATCTTTACGTTCTGAGTTAGTGCAACAGTCTGCTGGAGTTCATTGAAGAGCGACTCCGCACCGTGATGAAGAATGGCTCGCGCATTGCCGAGCGTCAGCATTCGCGTGTGGAACAGATCTTCTCCATACGTTTCGATAAACTGTTTAACGTCTTCGGCATATTCTTCGTCGTGAAGATCTTCCACAACCGAGAGCCGCATGGAGCCACTGTGTCGAGTCCAGAGGTCTGAATAGGCATCGAGAAGCCTCTGAATACGCTTCAGGATATTGCGCACTTTTTGGCTCGATTCACCCTTCCATTTTACAGCAGACTGAAGAACGGCTTCGACAGAGCTGCTGAGCCCGATTCGGAACAGGCGATCAAACTCGGTGACGGCTTGCCCTGATGGTCGAGAAGTTCGCTCCATCTGCAGAGCGACCTGCAACAGTTCAAAAGTTTCTGACAACAATCCAAGTCGAGGGAGCTGACTTAACAGTACGCGAATCACAGACTGCAATGTGCGTGCTTTGAGGATCGCTGCGGGCTGACCACCATTTTCGAACGGAACATAGAGAAGTGGGCGTCGCTTCAGTTCTTTGCAGAGACCCGGAAAACACTGGCGAGCAGCTTCAGCGCTGCGAGCAAACACGGCACCAAACATTCGCGAGAGCTGTCGATCCAGCGATGCTGTGTCCTTGGTAATGGATTCTTCTGAGATGACCGCGCCAATGAGTCGCTCGGCCATCAGGAATTCGACCGTCGTGGAAAGAGCGTTCTGCATCAAGAGAAATCGACATTGCATCTGAATGTCGTACTCGATGTTGCCTTCCAGTCCGGAGCCCAGCGTTGTAATTTCGTAATCGCGGACCTCACGGACCAGTTCACCGAGTCCGTGCAGTCGTCCCCGAATCGAAGCCAGCCATTCTCGGAGGTGTTCTTTCTGATCGTCCGCAGCGGTCAAAGTGGCGGCTGAACGCGAAATCCAGACGGCGGCGATTCCCCACAGTGAACCTACCGTATGCAGGAACTTCAGTCGAGGTTCCATTTGGCGATAGAGCACTTCAAACTCTGTCGTCCCCGGAGCAGATGCACCATCCATCGTGTCTGATGCGTTGCCGTCATCGGTCGAATCCCGATAGGTGACGTCATCCCAGGCCGCTTCCAGAATCTTGTCTTCGGATTCGTCGCCGTCAAACAGATGTTCGATATCGAGGTCATCCTTGGCCTTGTCTTTTCCGCCTTTGCGACCTCGTTTGCGCTGCTCAGCAAATTCGCCAAGACTTGGAACCTCCCAGAACAGTCCCGCGTTCGCTTCGATGAACGCGAACAATCTTCGCAGATGATTCCAACGTTTCTCTGGTTCCGACTGATCGCAGATACATTGCAGCAATCGGTGCAGCATTCGGTGAATGGAATGTGGTCCGTTCTCCAAAGTAACTGTTTCCGCCTGCCCCAACCACTGCATCAGTAATCCCATCGCTGCCACATGATCTTTACGATCGAGCAAGGCAGTGACAACCTGAGCAAAGCTGCTGGTCGCATCGAAATCTTCGACATGTCGTCGCCAGAAATTAATGTCACCGGCCGACTCGCCGGCTGTTCTCCATTCGGCAAGGACTCGAGCAACCTGAGTTGCAGCTTCCACCGACTTCATGCCTTCGACCTGAGTCAGATCGTTGACCGTTGTCGTGGCATATCGATCCCAATGGTCGGCCAGATCGCGGAAGTCCTTCAGCACGGAATCATGCAGATCTTTTCGGCCTGTTGCCGCAGCTTCACTCATCGTGAGCGAACAGACGTCGAATATCTGTCCCATGATGTCCAGCAGGACTTCGACGCGTGAATCCGGTATCGAATCCTCACGAGTAAAGAACAGCGGAAACAAACCCTGAAATCCGAGGATGTTCCATGGGTCGACAAGACCGCCGCATTCGATGCCACGGTGCAGGAATTCAATGACTTCAGTAATCAATCGGCGCGCAGTATCCAATTGTCCTGCGCGCACTGTCCGAGGGACCATGACAAGTCGCGACTGGATTTCTGATTCAAACCGGGCGGAGAGGCACGGGATTACCGATGCTTCTTCGCAGCTGGCTTCCTCAAATCCCATCCGCGCGAACATCCACGACAAATGTCGATGCTGCACCTGATCAGCACCGTACTTTGCGAGGTACATATTGAGTTCATGGCGAACATGCCCGAATGGCTGACGCGATTCGTTTGCCAGCTTTTTCAGACGTCGCGCTCGATCTCCGGCTGCCGTGTCCAGCAGTCGCTGATAGAAGTGATCTCGTTGTCGAGCGACAATCGGCAGTAGGGACGTCAATGAGACGCTGGAATCATAAGTCTGCGGCCCGGATCCACTAATCGCTGACGCCATGAGGATTGTCCCGGCCAGCACGGCCGAGGCATCGTAGAGCCGTTCGGGATCGTCCGGACCGTCTCCGCGATTGATCCAGTCGATCAGCGAGTCAAGAATAAGTCGTCTGACGATGAAACGCCGGTAGAAACCTTTGGTGTCAATCTCATCCGGGTCCCATTCGCCAAACACATAGTTCGTGCGTTTATTGACTGGATGCAAATGATCGTGTGACCTCATATCCAGACTGAGTTCAGCAAGTCGCTCCAGAGCAAAGTGCGAACTGCCCACGAGATCTTCAGGGAGTCCTTGCATGAATGCGATCGTCGCGTTGACAATCTTCTCGTACGGGCCTGCAGCCGCTCCAACGTCACCAAAATACAGAGGCAGCGGGCAGAATCTCTCACCCGAGTAAACTTCTGAACGGCGATCGTTCTCAAGGACTGCAACAGGACGGTAGCCAACAAAATGGTTCAACCGCTTCAAGGCTGATTCGATAACTTTTGAGGCTCTGTCATCCCCAACCTCCGCACGTGCCGCAAGGACAGATTCAAACATTCTGGCCAGCAGAAACGGAGCATAGAAGTCTGGTTCTGACAAATGCCCAAGCAAGTCCGCATGATGAGATTGGTAGGCCGGGATAAACTGATCGATGGTGAAACGGATAACAGACTCAGCTTGCGCAGGATCAGCGCAGGCGGCATCACCCGACTTTGACAACCGCTGCAATTCCGCGATCAGGAAATCTCGAAGGACCGCCGGAGACGAGGATCTCTCCGGATCTCGAAACAAGCTGTTCAGTGTGGAACGAAATCGAGGGCTAATGGTTCCCTGTGAAAAATTCAGATACCCCAAAAGATCACGAAGCGCATCCGGATCAACCGGCTGGATTGCAGACTTTGACGTTGTTTTCCTGATACTCACGCGAGAATTATTCTGTCTAAACAAGAAAAATCGCAGCGGACGCCACGAGAATTGATTTTTCAGTGCGCGGCCACGATTGAGTTAATGATCTGAATGGTAGATCCCGCGAACACCCGGCCTCAATTTACGCCGCCCGAAAAAGACATTGCTGTTGAAGCCTGGTGCTCAGACTTCAACAGCATTTCGGCAACAAGTGTCCCGCAGATGCTTCATGGACACCGGCAAGTTGTTCAACGTAGGAGCCCACAAGCACAGGTCGAGTGAGTTTTTATTTTGCATACTCCACGTTGCGAGTTTCGCGAAGTACTGTGACTTTGATTTCTCCGGGATATGTCAATGACTGTTCAATCGCACTGGCAATATCACGACTCATTCGAGCTGCCTGACGATCGTTGACTCGACTTGAATCCACGATCACACGAATCTCACGACCGGCTTGAACTGCGAAGGCATGGTCTACACCCGGGAAGCCGCAGGCGAGCCCTTCCAGTTCTTCGAGACGACGAACGTATTTTTCCAGAGTTTCACGTCGAGCACCCGGGCGAGCAGCGGAGATCGCATCGGCTGCCGCGACAAGCACCGTATAGATGTGCTCCGGACGAATATCATCATGATGCCCGGCAGCAGCATGAACAACTTCTGAACCCTCGCCGTATCGCTTCAGTAATTCCGCACCAACTGCAGGATGGCCGCCTTCCATTTCGTGGTCGGCCGCTTTGCCAATATCGTGCAGAAATCCGCAGCGACGAGCGATCGTTCCGTCGAGGCCAAGCTGCTCGGCCATCATGCCAGTCAAATGAGCGACTTCGATAGAGTGCTGACGAACATTCTGGCTGTAGCTGACGCGGAAATGCAGGCGTCCCATAAGATCGACGATCTTTGGGTGCAAACCACGAACACTGGCTTCTTCGCAGGCCTGCATGCCCAGCTTGCGGATATGCTCATCCATTTCCTTCGTCGTTTCGGCGACGATCTCTTCGATCCGAGACGGGTGGATTCGACCGTCCTGAATCAGTTTGGCCAGAGACATTTTGCCGATCTCGCGCCGAACATTATCGAAGGCTGAGACGATAACAACACCGGGAGTATCGTCGACAATCACGTCCACGCCCGTTGCTTTTTCAAAGGCCCGGATATTTCGGCCTTCGCGACCGATGATGCGTCCCTTAACTTCGTCACTTGGAATATCGACGGTGGAGACAGTTGTTTCCGACGTGTGTGCTGAAGCGTATCGCTGAACGGCCATCCCGATGATTTCGCGGGCCTTTCGTTCGCAATCCAGCTTGATTTCCGCTTCATGCTTCAGAATCATCGCCCCGGTCTGATCAGACAATTCCCGATCCAGTCGCTTCAACAACTGCTCGGTTGCCTGCTCACGAGTCAACTCACTGATCTTATACAGAACTTCCTGTTCGTCCTTCAGAAGACGATTCAGTTCTGTTTCTTTAGATTCCATCGCCTTTGTGCGATCAGCCAGCTTCTGCTGAGTTCCCTGCAGCATTTTTTCCTTCTTGCGGAAGGAATCCTGCTGCTCTTCGAGGTGAGCCTGCTGTTTGTCCAATTCGCGTTCTCGGCCTCGCAGTTGATTGCGAGACTCCTCAAGCTTGGATTCCAGCTCTTCGCGCCGCCGGAGCATGTCTTCCTTGATCTTGAGTTCCTGATCCTTCCGCAGATTCTCAGCATCGCGCTGAGCCTGCTGGACAATTTCATCACGGGTCTTGTAGGCCCCTCCTTTGATAAGACGATCAACAAAGTAGCCAACACCAACACCCACGATCCCGGCGAAACTGCCGACGATCAGCGGATCTGCCATGGAAACGCCTCTCACTTCAATTCATAAACCAACTCTGCCCGCTCAGAAAGAGCAGTGAAGAGCTGAAGGCAGGATCAGATCCGAGGACTGCGCGGGGCTTGCCGCCTGACAGTCAGTCGAAATCATCGGCCAGAGAGGCAGCAGGGTCTGAACAGCCGAAATCGATACACAATCCGACACATGGCCACGATGAAGGAGATCGGGCTGTCGCCACACAGCCTGCGGGCCGGGCGGTCCCGTTGCAGAAGGCAACGAGAGGTCTTTTTCATCGACAGCCGGAGATTCTGTCAGGGAGCATTGAATGCCACTGACAGCCATCCAGAAATCGCGCGCACCGCAGGCTGGTCGCAGAAAAACTGCGACCCCCAGCATGCATGAGACCAGTAGAATGAGTAGTCCGAGTAAAACCATGTGTGTCGTGGGTCAAGAGACTCAATTGAGTCTAAAGCCGGATTCAGGCTGCGCAGCACTGGAGAACCAACGCCGAGCGATCATACTTTCAGTTTCACAGCAGGTCGGGAAGACCAAATCTGTAGACACTCTTTCTTCCCCGCAGAACAACTTTTCGACGAGTTCAAAAAAGAGACAGGGGAATGCTACCAAAGCGGGACTGCGAATCAACCGGTCTGAACAGTTTCACAGTAACCCCCATGGAACAGGGCTCTCCCTTCCTGACGGGATTGGTTGATGGACTGGATCGACTTGTTGCTGCAGGGCAGGGGATGTTGGTTGCAGTCTCCGGCGGTGCTGACAGTATGGCGATGCTGCATGGTTTGGCGGAAATTGGTTGCCAATCATTGTCGGGGAGGATTGCAGTTGCTCATCTGAATCACGGCCTGCGGGGTGAGGAAAGTGATGAAGACGCACGATTCGTCGAAGAAACGTGCTCAGCTCTGGGGGTCGAGTGTCTCGTTGAGCGACTCGTTCCGGGGGCGCTGGACGTCGATTCCCGAGGAAGCCTGGAAGAGGCCGCAAGGAAAGCTCGTTACGAATTCCTTGCTCGTGCTGCAGAATCACTCAATCTGTCAATTATCCTGACTGCTCATCACCAGCAGGACCAAACGGAAACCCTCGTTTTCAACATCCTGCGCGGCACGGGCCTGCGCGGATTGGCCGGAATTCCGGAGTATCGTGAACTGGTTCCTGGTGTTCGGGTGATTCGCCCGATGCTGAAGCTCAGTCAGGCGACAATTCGGGACTTCGTGTGTCATCGCGGAATCTTGTTTCGTGAGGACTCATCCAATGCCACATCGCAGTTTACAAGAAATCAGATTCGGCAGGTCGTTAATTCAATGCCGGCTGACGTTTCTTGTTTGCTTGGGGCAAGTCTACGGGCTCTGAGCGACCAGGCTGGCCGGACAATGAGCGTGATTGATGAGATGTCAGCTCGAATTCTCAGCAACTCAGTTCGGGAAGAGAGTGAAGCTTATGTCCAGCTTGATTGCAGGGCGTTGACCATTTGGCCAGAGCCCTTGATTCGGCACGCACTCATATTCCTGTGGGCTCGCAAGCGATGGCCCAGACAGCAAATGAACGCTGCGCAATGGATGAGGCTTTCTGCGGCAGCTCTGACAAGCCAACCGCGGCGGTGGACATTTCCTGGCGGAATCAGTTCGTGTGTCAGACGACGATTACTGACACTACAGCTTGAAAGAGCCTCTTCACCAGAGTGAAAATTGGATTTCGAGGTGCGATATCTTGTACCGTGAAAAAAACCGGCTGCGACGGCACGAAGAGACAGAACAATTTGCCATGCCGGTAATTGATCGGCGGCCTCTTCCAGTACACAATTGAATTTCGCTTCCAGTCCCTAAAGTGCCTGTCTCCATCTCTTTCCCTTCTAGTAAGTACTCGCAGCGAGAATCCTTTATGCAGATTTTCCAGTTCCTGAGTCGGCAGATCTGCTCGATCGGGAAATTACTGTTGTGGGTGCTGGTTTGCGTCCTGGCGATTTGTATTCGTGGTGATGCTGTCGAAGGGCAAGAGCTTGAGCGATGGGTTTACGCGCCTGTGAACTTTCTTGTTCCGGCCGAGGTCTCTCGCCTGGAGAAGTTGATGCGGGAGGCGAAGAGCCTCCAATATACGCATTTCCTCATTACCGATTCAAAGTTTTGTCGCCTGCATGAGTTAGACAAGAAGTACTTTGCACATATCGAAAGGGTTAAGGGACTCGCCCGGGAGTTGGATCTGAAGTTGGTGCCAGCTGTTTTTCCGGTTGGTTATTCGAACAATCTTCTGTCTCAGAATGTGAATCTGGCGGAGGGACTTCCCGTTCGAGATGCTCTATTCGAAGTTCGCGACAGTGAAGCTCGACTTGTGCCCGACCCTATAGTTTCTTTGCCATCTTTTTCTGAACGCAAAGAATGGCGGTTTATAGATGAGCCGCTCAAGCCGGATGGTAACGGTCTGCGAGTGACTGAACCGAATGGTGAAAACTGCCGAGCGATGAAGACGCTGACTGTGTCGCCGTTTCGGCACTATCACATTTCGGTGAGAGTGAAGACCGAGAACTTTCGAGGACAGCCGCAAATCACGGTTTTGGAGTCTGAAACGGGACGCCGGTTGACTCACACCAATCTGAAGGTCGCGCGGACTCAGGACTGGTCGGTTCAGCACATCACATTTAACTCTCTCTCGAACAGTTCTGTGAATATCTACATCGGTTCGTGGGGACCGACTGGAGGATCAATGTGGCTGGCCGATCCTGCGATTGAGGAAAGTGGACTTCTGAACGTATTGCGTCGACCGGGAACGCCTTTGAAGGTGACGACGGATGAAGATCGGACGCGCGAGCTGCAGGAAGGCGTTGATTATGATGTTGTTCGAGACGAGTTGTTGGGAAACGTACCATATTCAGGGGAGTATGAAGTCTGGCATGAGTCGCCACCAATCCGCATGAAGGGGGACTGGCCAAATGGAACTCGCCTGCGGGTCTCCTGGTACCATCCGCATGTGATTTATGATGGTCAGGTATGTGCCTGTGTGACTGAGCCTGAGTTTGTTCGGCTGTTGCAGGAGCACGCAGCGGGGGTTGAAAAAATCTTCCCGGGCACAGATCGCATGATGTCGCATGATGAATGGCGAGTGATGGGATGGGATGAATCTTTCCAGAGAGCGAAGAAGACCCCCGGAGAAATTGCAGCTGAAAACGTGCGACTCTGCACAAAAATTCTTCGTGATCAGCGGGCTGATTGCAGGATCTTTGTATGGAACGACATGTTTGATCCTCATCACAATGCGGTCGACAACTACTACCTGGTTAATGGGGACTTGTCAGGTTCGTGGAACGGGCTGGACAAAGCTGTTGTCATCATGAACTGGAACTTTGGCGTTCGCGCGGAAAGCCTGAAGTTCTTTGCTGAGCGAGGTCACAAGCAGGTCCTCGCAGGTTTCTACGATGCGGACGCTGAGCAGATCGGTAAATGGCTGGATACCGTCAGGAAGAACGATGTGCCGAATGTGCTGGGTGTCATGTACACAACATGGCAACAGGACTATTCGCAGCTAAAAGAATTCAGCGAAGTTGTTGATCGGTTTGAGGCGTCCTCACCACAATAGTTCCGGTCTGGACGCTGGATTGGGGCGGGGGGATTTCTTTGATCGTTGAAAGACTCCATGGAAGTAGAGATCCGACTGGCCGGCAACGGTTTAGCGGGTGTTCTCGGCTCCTCATTGAGTATCCTGAGTGACAGTCGAAAGCGCCCGCGTTAGAATCGGAGTTCTCTGACTTACTTCTCCGGAGCCTGTGTCACATGGAAATGCTGGCCATCGTCGGCTGTTCAGCAGTCGTTCTCACTATTGCGTACTTTACCTACGGCCGATTGCTGGCGCGATTGTTTCAGCTCAACGATGCCGTGCCGACTCCCGCTAATACGATGCGGGACGATGTGGACTATGTTCCGTGCGAAACCGCGCCTCTGCTGGGCCAGCACTTTTCTGCGATAGCTGCCGCTGGTCCGATCGTCGGGCCGATCTTTGCGGCACTCGCGTTCGGGTGGCTTCCAGCGCTACTGTGGATTCTGTTTGGTTCGATCTTTATCGGAGGAGTTCACGATTTCGCGGCACTGGTCGCATCGATCCGGCATCGAGCATCGTCCATCATCGAAGTCGTGCGAGTACACATCAGTCAACGGGCCTACTTACTCTTCCTCGCCTTCGTCTGGCTGGCTTTGGTTTATATTGTGGTGGCGTTTACCGACATTACGGCTTCGATGTTTGTCGGGGCTATCGATCTGCAGACGAACACTCCCTACAAAACAATGGCAGAGGCCGCTGAAAAAGTCGGTAATGCCGAAACGGCGATGTTGGTCAAGTCTGGTGGTGTGGCAACTTCGTCGTTGATCTATCTGATGCTGCCGCTGCTGATGGGAATCCTTGTTCGCTTTAAGGTCATGTCGATGGAGAAAGCGACATGGGTCTTTTTGCCACTCGTCGGGGTCGCCATCTGGATTGGTCAATTCATCCCGCTGAATGTGGATGCGATCTTTATGGCATGGATTCCGGGGCTGTCCGTGGCGGACGCGAATCTTTACGCCGTACGCACGTGGGATATCTTCCTGTTGATCTATTGCGTCGCTGCATCCATGACCCCGATGTGGCTTTTGCTGCAGCCTCGTGGACAGCTTGGCGGATACTTTATGTATGCCGCTCTCGGCACGGCAGCCATCGGCCTGGCGCTCGGAGGAAAGCCGATTCTGCAGCCTGCGACGCTGGGCTGGATGACACCAAAGGGAACGACGCTTTTTCCGTTCCTGTTCATCATGATTGCCTGCGGGGCCTGCTCAGGATTTCATGCGCTGATTGCATCGGGAACAACATCCAAACAATTGAACCGTGAGACCAATTCACGACCAATCGGCTACGGCACGATGTTGCTGGAGGCGATGGTGGCAATCGTTTCTCTGTGCTGCGTGATGATGCTGCCACTTGATTCGCCGTTGGTGACGGCGGAGAACCCGAACCCCAGCCTGATCTATGCGAATGGAATCGGTTCGTTCCTCAGTCTTGTTGGGCTTGCGCCGCGAGTGGGGATCGTCTTCGCGCTGGTAGCCTTCAATACCTTCGTGTTCGATACTCTGGATGTGTGTACGCGACTTGGTCGTTTCATCATTCAGGAACTCACCGGCTGGCGCAATGCGGGTGGGCGCTGGTTCGGGACAATTCTGACTGCGGGAGTTCCGGCATTCTTTGTGACTCAGAAGCTGATGCTCAACGGCAAGCCTGCACCTGCCTGGCGAATCTTTTGGGAACTCTTTGGGGCCAGCAATCAACTGCTGGCCGCATTGACGCTTTTGGGCGTGACCGTCTGGCTGTGGAGAACTCGCCGAGCGATCTGGGTTTTGTTTGTTACCGGAGTGCCGGCGATATTCATGTACATTATGAGTTCGTGGGCGCTGACAACGATGGTGAAGGCGAAGTTTGCGAATGGAGTCAACTCTGATCCAGTGGCGTGGATCGCCGTCGTGCTGCTGGTGCTGGCCGCACTGATGCTGCTGGAAGGTATTGCCGCGATGCTGCGGCGCGACGATCGTAACTCACCGCTTCTGCAGCCGGCGTAGGCTGAAGCGGCGGGTGCGGCAATACGCTTCTGCTTAACTGCATGACGTTTGCTGTCGCGGTTGTGTTCAACTGCGGATCGATGCAGATGTCCTCCGGGGTGGGCGGGGCTCGCATGAGCTTTCAATGGCGGTAGTTCACTTCGTGAACCCGGAGCGGCCTTCCATTGATACTGAAACGGTCACTCTGCACGAAGATTTTTCAAATGCAAATCCGACGCGCAGAATCTGCGTGAAAAAATTGTTAACGAATGACGGTCAACCTCAGAACACGGACAATCCATACTAGTTGAAAACTCACCTGTGTCCTGACCAGATTAACACGACTCTGATGCCTGTAGTGATTGTTCGGGCCGGAGATTCGCCTGCAGTTCCTCCATCTTCCATAACCGTTACATGTGGACCGAAAAACGGCGCAAGTAATTGCCTGGCAATCATCTGTGGAAACTCAAGGGAAGGAAACAGCTTCGACGATAGACCTGTCCAGCCCCTCGAACTGCAGATGGCAAACGTTGAGATCATGGAGATCTCAATGGCCCGAAATACAGATGAGAAATCATCGACTGTACAGCCAGTTTGGTTGTCCGTGATTCTGAGTAGCAGCGACGTGGTGTGAAGGTTCAAACCAGTCCCGCCGCAGGTCGAGGGAATCGGCAATGGTTTTGCCGACACGATAGTTTTTCACGGATGGTCAGGTTGGTCAGGGCGGTCGAAGGAACGATTTCCATGAGAAGGAGACTCTTCAAGATGAAATGGACTAGCGTATTCAGTGCGGTACTCGCACTGGCTGGAATGACTGCTTCGGCTGATGCCGGGCTGTTTGGTTCCGGCGGATGTAAGAGCTGCGGTTGTGCTGAAGATTGTCAGCCAGCCTGCTGCAAGCCAACGATTGCTCGTCCGTGTCACACGAATGTGTACACGTACCAGCGCAAGTGTTCAGACATTAAGCCGCCATGCTGTGATACATGCGGCGACCCAGGTTCAAGCTGCTGCCCGGTAACATGCAGTGCTCCAGCTGACGCTTGTGGCAACGGTTGCAATGCTGACCCAAGCTGCTGTGCTCCAGCCGCTTCTGGTAATGGTTGCAATGCTGACCCAAGTTGCTGTGCTCCAGCTGACGCTTGTGGTAACGGTTGCAATGCTGACCCAAGCTGCTGTGCTCCAGCTGACGCTTGTGGCAACGGTTGCAATGCTGACCCAAGCTGCTGTGCTCCAGCTGCTTGTGGTAACGGTTGCAATGCTGACCCAAGCTGCTGTGCTCCAGCTGCTTGTGGCAACGGCTGCAATGCTGACCCAAGCTGCTGTGCTCCAGCTGCTTGTGGTGACAACGGCTGCTGCGATGCTGGCAATACCTGCGGCGAAGGCTGCGATTGCTGCAACGATGACGCCTGCGAAATTGCTAAGCTGATCTATACTTCAATGACAGCTTGCCATGGTTCAGAACGCCGCCGTGCTCTGGACAAGCTTGGACGTAAATTCGACTGCTGCTGCCATCCGGAAATCATGAACGCTTTCGTCTACGGTCTGAACGACACGGACGAACGAGTTCGCCGGGAAGCTGCTGACGAAATTGGTGACCAGGTTCGTCGTAACAAGTGCTGCTGCAGCCCATGTGTTGTATCAGCTCTGACATGTGCTCTGGCTGACTGCGACCGAAGCGTTCGCCGGGAAGCAGAACAGGCACTGCGAAATTGTGGTTACGAGATTGTTGACGGATGCTGCGACGGTTGCTCAGACGCTGGTTGCTGCTCAACAGGCTGTGGTTCAAACGCCTGCGGTGCAACTCCAACTGCTGCTCCAGCAGAAGCTCAGCAGCCAACACCAGCTGCTGAAGCTGCTCCAGTAGCTGCTCCTCCAGCTGATCCACAGGCTTTCTTCCCTTCTCGTCTGCACAAGCAGTCAAGCAGCAAGAACGGTCTGGCTGGTTTGTTCGGAATGGCCCGATAATCAGGTCGACCTGAGGTGGGAAAGAACTGCTTCCTGTTCTAGCTCGTCCTCGCTCTAACTCAGAAACCAGCAGCTTCCGAGAGCACCCTCTCTCGGAAGCTGTTTTCGTTTACGCTGGCAAAAATTGCAGAACTGGTACCGGATAAAGTTTTCGACTCTCAGGAGACAAACCATCGTTTGACCACCAGAATGCAAGCGGTCTCATCGCCGATTCGAATTTACAGACTCTGCTCTGTTCAGAATCTCTGACGAGACAGGTTTCCGGAGATTTTCCATCGGCTATCCATTTAACGACGTAAGCAATAGGCGTCCTGAACTTCTGTAGAACGCTGGGCTTGTTTCAGATAGTTGGCGTTCTGAGGTTGTTCGTATGGAATTGTGATTGAATTGGCTATTGTTGTCTGACTGACCACATCGGAAAGGCATTACTGTTCTGAGCTTCTGTGGAGCCAATGTTGAACTCCGACTCTGCTAAACGAAAAGAAATACCACTGTGGTTGCGGATCATCGCCGCAGGATGCATGGTGTTTTTTCTTTATTGGTGGTTCCGGCAACCTCTTGAAGCAACCGAGCTAAAGAGGTCTGATCTGTGGTTGATGTTGGCGGACACCGTTCTGGGCGTTGGGGATTCGGGAGCCGATTCTGAAGCTGCGATGCCTGCATCCGGACTGCAGTTTCTGCCTCAAAAACTGCGACTGCTCGGTTGGGCGTTCGTTGTGCTTTGTCTTGCCTGCTGCCACGGTTTGGCGATTGTTCGCAGGCTGAATCTGGGTTTGCGGTTTTACAGAACTGAACGTATCGCGCTGATCGGAGGAATTGGGCTCGCGGTTCAGTCGCTTATCACACTCTTTGCTGGTCTTGCTGGACAACTCAACCCAATCGCAATTTGCCTTCCCTCGGTTGTGAGCCTGTTGGTGGCATGTCGCTTCGGAAGTTCTGAACCGTTGGTCCTGAAAAGTCATTCGAGCACTGCGGTTCCCATGCGTCCGCCCAGCCTGCTTGTGGCTATTGTCCTGATGGTCATTGTTCCATTTGCCATTTATCTCTTATTAGGCTCATTATCACCACCGACAGACTTCGACGTCCGTGAATATCATCTGCAGGGGCCCAAAGAGTGGTTTCAGCAGGGACGCATCTCCTGCTTGAGACACAATGTCTACACCAGCTTTCCTTTTCTCAGTGAAATGTTGCCTCTGACGGCCATGGTGTTGGTTGGCGATTGGTGGGAAGGCGCTTTGGCAGGGCAGGCTGTGCTGGCGTGTTTTCAGTTGTTGACGGCTTGTGTTGTCTTTGCAATTTGTACTCGCTGGCTCAGCGTTTCGGTTGCGTGGCTGGCAACTCTCATTTATCTGACAACGCCATGGACATTGAGGATATCCCTCATTGCTTATGCCGAGGGATCCCTGACCTTCTACCTGATCAGCTCGGCGATGGTTGCATTCTGGTTGAAGGAACAGATAGGTCATCGTCACGCAACATCGTTTTTGGCGGGCCTGTTGGGTGGATGCGCGATGGCTTCCAAGTATACCGGGCTCGTCTCTGTTATTGCTCCAACTGCGCTGATCATCTTGTGGGCATTGTTTTGTACATCAGTGAAGGATCCGCTGGGTTCGCATGGTGAGATCTCTCTCAGGGACAGGCTGCGGAGCCTGATTCCGGCGATGGGCTACTTCGCCGTGGGAGTATCGTTGATGATCGCTCCCTGGCTCTTCAGAAATTTATACGACACCGGCAATCCGGTTTATCCTCTGGGCTATTCGATTTTTGGCGGCTCGGAATGGTCGCCTGAAATGAATGCTCGCTGGATTCCCGCCCACTCGTCCCGTGAGCACAGCCTTGCTCTGCTTCCGCGCCACTTCATGGATGTGGCTGTTTACAATATGTGGACCAGCAGTCTTTTGTTTGGGCTTTCGATTCCGGCGATGCTGTTGATTCGTCGCATTCACACGGTACGTGCCAGCTTCCTTCTGATTGTATGGGGATTTGCGACGTGGTGGGCATTGACTCATCGAATTGACCGCTTCTGGATTCCTCTGATTCCTCTGCTGAGTATCACTGCAGCCTGCTCTTGGCTGCTGCATTCGTCAGGTCTCTGGCGAGGTTTTCTGTCCGTGTTGATTACCGCCGGCACAAGTTACAACGTCTGCTTCTGTACGTTGGCGCTGGTAGGATTTCACGCAGGCCTGATGGATCCGGATGCCGCGAGAAAGTTGACGATTCGATCTGATATTCAAACGCTAAACGCCACGCTGCCTTCAACTTCGAAGGTGTTGATGGTTGGTGACGCAGAAGTTTTTGATGCAACGTTTCCGCTCGTCTACAACACCGTTTTCGACGACAACATTTTTGAGGAATGGACTGTCGATTCCTCCGACATCATGACGCCGCTCCGAGAGCGCAGAATGTTGCCCCCTGAAGAGATCCGTCATATTTTGAAGTCACAGCGGATCACACATGTCTTTGTTCATTGGGGTGAGATACTCCGTTATCGCCTGCCTGATTCGTATGACTATACGGCCTATGTGCAGCCGAATCGATTCAGCGAGCTCGTATCAGCAGGAGTTCTTGCGCCGCCACGAGTCATGCTTGAGCGACCTTGGGCCTCTCTCTCGGCTGTGGAGCAGAAGACCGTCAGTTCGTGGGTGGGATACGAGAGCCTTCTGAATCATAACGCGTTCTCAATCGTCCAGTTGTACGAGGTCGCTGAATAAAGCAGTCCCTCGAGTTGTGGTGATTGAGGAGGCGAGAAATCTCTACGATAGGCGCCAGACTCGTCGCATGATCCATTCAAATGCCAGCAATGTGACCAGCAAAAACATCAGCCAGCCTCGATCCCATAAGGTTCGCAACTGCTCATCAACGATGATTGGTTGACTTTGATCAGGCAGCAGAGAGGGCAGTGTCGAGATTTCCGAAAGGCTTAGATAACGCCCCTGAGTGTCTCGAGTGAGATTTGAAAGAAGCTCAACGTTCTGAGTCGGGTTTTGAGCTTCCAGATTTGGGACAACAACGTCAATTGTCGTCTGAAGCACGTCTGAAGATTCCGGAACCGGAACAGAGATACGATAAGCGCCTGACAGGGGCGGACGAAAGCTGTTGACATATTGTCCCGCGCCGCGTCCATCCGCGTTAAGTCGGTCTGGAACGTTAATTGTGCGACCTTCCGCATCAACAATAGACATCGGAACCGAATCTGTTACGAGCGGCTGAAGTCGAGCATCATAGAGTTGTGCGCGAATACTTACGGGTTGACCGGGAGCAACCTCTGTTCGATCCAGCAGCAACAGTCCTTTGGCGGTGCCTCGGCTTCTTCGTCCCTGGCCAACCTCCCGAATCAGGCTGGTCCAAAATCGCTGATGTCCTTCAGGAGAGATTTCTCGCAGACGCCATGTTTCTGCCGAGCCAACAAATACTGTTCGTCCAGTCCCGTAAAACTGAGATGCCAGGAAAGGAGGTTGGCCGAGTTCAGTTCGAGCTCGAGGATTTCCGTATTCAATGAGTACGACGGCACCATCACGAATTCCCCGGACGGGGTATGATCGATAGATGCCTTTGAATGTGGACCAGAGGTCTACGCTGGCATTTCCTGTTGCGTCAGCGATCTTAAGAAATTCTGTGGTGCGCCCTTCAGGAGTCAATGTCACAGGCCAAGGCTCATCAGCAAGTTGCGACAACTGCATATCCGGTAGCATTCGATTCAGGAGCACCGGGTACAGCACATTCACATCGCGAAACGAATCTGGCTCCTGAGCAAGTTTTGGGGTGAAGATTTCACCAGCGATAACGACGAGACCACCGGAATGTTCAGAGACCCAGCGATTCAAAAATGTCTGTTGTTCTGCAGACAGTCGACTCCAGTCCGGGTCGAATGCGACGATGACGTCGTAACCGAAAAGTTCGGCCTCGGTGGTTGGAAACTTTGTCAATAAAGTTTTGGCTTCCTGCGATACGAAGCCTACATTTTCCTCCGTCACAGACTGCAACCAGACATCGGACTCAATCCCACTGTGCCGGAACAACGCGTTTCGAACGAATTGATAGTCTCTCATGGGACCGCTGGAAATCAGCAGTACTTTCATCCGACGGTCAGTGACTTCGATGGTACGACGACGTTCATTGTCGTCAGTTGTCATCTCGGTAATGCCGGTCGGCGATTCAATTTGAACGACAAACTCATATTTGCCGGGCACAGTGAGTTGCTGATTGAATCGCAGTGAGATGGGTAATGTGTCTTCTACAAAATCGATCGACTGTTCACTCAACTGCCGCCGGTCTTTACCATCACTGTCTGCTGATTGTTGAAACAATCGGACTGTGCCTTTCTGGCCAGCAGAGCCGGTTCCCTGCACTATGACGTTGATATCAAAGGGGTCACCCTGGTGGACGTCCGTCGGTGATTGCATTCCAGCAATCCATAGGTTCATTTGGGGCTTCTGGCTGCCAAGTCCGACCGTGATGAGTCTTGTTCCCGAGCGTTCCGCGCGAACTCGAGCCGGTTCTGTATCGAGGCCTGCATTAGTCCGACCGTCTGAGACAACAACAACTCCACTCAGCGTACGCCCTGATAATTGACCAATCATCTGATAGAGCGATTCACCAAGTCGAGTTTCTGCACCTCGTGGCTGGAGGATTGTGTTCCATCGAGTGAGAGATGCAGGGGCTTCAATCGCGTTTGCTGCATCTGATGTTGGTTCATCCAGATTTACGGTCGCCAGAGAAGAGCTATCGCCAGACCCAGGACCTTTGTTTTTTGAATCGACGAAGCGAACCGTTTCATCATTGGCAACGGCCAGTGGACCTGCCAATTGAGAATCAAAAGAGTAAACCGTTACCGCGTGAGTTCTGCTCAGTTCCTTCAGGACGCCTGATGTCACAAGCGATTGAAGAGCAGCGTTGGCCCGGGAATTGACCTCAGGATTTGGAGTGGTTGATGCAGGTTCCGCTTTGCTGTCTGTTTTCTCTGGAGTCGAAGTTGCGTCCATGGCTGGAAACGCCATGGACAATGAGGTATCCAGAAGAATTCCAACGCGAGATTTCTCGACTCGACTGAGTTGTGTTCGACGCTGCGGATTGAGCACGATAAACAGGACGAGGGCCAGAACAAACAAACGTGGCACGAGCAATACGATCCTTGCCTGTCGACTCAGGAATCGCGAGTCTCGCAGTGAGGTTCTGACCGTCAGGGCCAGCAGCGAAATAAGGCCGACGAACAGCAGCAGAATTCCCGCGGTCGATTCTGGCAAGTCCAATTCAGTCGTCTGAAAAGATTGCGAATCGACCTGAGTGCCGACCTCAGTTGGCGAAGGCGAGGCGGCACTGGCAGCGACGGACGGCACTGCCGATTCAGGTTCAGGTTGCTGAAGTAAAATCATCATGATGGAACTTTAGCGAATGACAGTTCCGGATTGAACCATCGCAGGGGCTGATTGCCAGCCGCAAAATCAACAGGGATATCGTGAAACTGGACAAGAGTGAGGTCAGAGGGGCTGTGATGCAGGCTGTTTGTTTCTGGCTCGCGTGATTCGTGACCCTGCAAGGTGAGTGTCGTCCTTCTCGACACCATTCCCGGCAATTGGTTTGATCGCGAACCATCGTCGATTGACATGGCTCTTTCGGAATCGTTCAATCCCACCGGCTCGGAGTCTGAACTATGCCTGTCTCCGATCTTTGATAACTCGGCCATCGACGGAATCAGTGCTGCGGCGGAAGATGTATTCGCAGTGTTTCGCATTCCCGCTCCTCCTGCCCCTATGATTCAGCCATGCCACGTTTTGAATTGATTGCCACGACCACTTTTGGTCTCGAGACTGTCGTTTCCAGAGAACTCGAAAAGCTGGGCTATACCGAGCTGCGCGTTCTGGATGGCAAAGTTCATTTTTCCGGAGATGAACGAGATATTGCACGCTGCAACATGTGGCTGAGAAGTGCGGATCGATTGTTGATCAAAGTCGGTGAGTTTCAAGCTTCTGATTTCGGTGCATTGTTTGATAAGACGGTCGATCTGCCGTGGAGCGATTACATTCCCGTGGACGCTAAATTTCCAGTAGCGGGCCGAAGTGTTCAATCAAGACTGCACGCTGTGCCGGCAGTGCAGGGGGCTGTCAAAAAGGCGATCGTTGAAAGTCTGAAGAAGAAGTACAACCGATTTCGCTTTGAAGAAACCGGAGCTGAATTTCCCGTGGAGGTCTCCCTGCTTCGCGATGTGGCGACGCTCACGATCGACACCTCGGGAGAAGGGCTGCATAAGCGAGGGTATCGAGAATACGCCGGACCTGCTCCGCTGCGAGAAACGATGGCCGCCGGCTTGATTCAATTGAGCTACTGGAACCGCGATCGCCAATTCGTTGATCCTTTTTGTGGCAGTGGAACGCTCGCCGTTGAAGCTGCAATGATTGGGCGCAATATTGCTCCAGGTTCAGGGCGTTCCTTTCTGGCCGAAGACTGGCCGTGGATGGACCGCAAGATGTGGAAGGATGTTCGCAGCGAAGCTAAGGATTTGCGTTTGCCAAGAATGCCAGAACCAATTATGGGCTACGACCATGACCCCGCCGCCATGCGGCTTTGTGAACGCAGTGCCTCGGAAGCCGGGGTGAGTGGTGATATTCAGTTTCGCGTTCAGGAGATTAGTGAGTTCAAATCAAATCGTGAGTATGGCGTTATTGTCTGTAATCCGCCTTATGGAGAACGGATGGGCGATCAGCAGGAAGTTGAGGCCGTCTATCGCGAGCTGGGACGGATTTGTGATTTGCTTCCAACCTGGGGCGTCTATGTAATCACGTCCAATCAGTGGTTTGAGAAACATTTCGGTCGTCGAGCTCCGCGTCGCAGAAAACTTTATAATGGTCGGCTTGAATGCCAGTACTATCAGTATCTGGGACCAGCTCCACCGAGATTAGCAGACGGTGCGACCGGCGTAGATGTTGAAGAGAATAAACCGGAGTAACTTAATCCTCCGGGATTGAATCGTGAGTTCCCGGGACGATGCAAACTGGTACATCGCAGGATTTTTTTCGCGCTGACTCTTGTTGGAATACGATAGTCTATGTCTGCTGCACAGCCATGGCTTGAGAATAACTGGGTAGAGCATACTCAGATCCTGTTGAACTCGTTTCGGCGATTTGTCGGAAGAGATTTGATTGAACGGTTGGGTGATCCGATCGATGAAGCACGAGCCGTGTTTGAGGCGCCGTTCGTTGTTGTCTCGCATGCGACTCAGGACGATCCCATTTTGAACTACGGGAATCGGACGGCTCTGGGGCTTTGGGAAATGGATGTTCCCACGTTGACCTCAATGCCTTCGAGGTTGACCGCTGAACCAATGCATCGCGATGAGCGTGCTCAATTGATGGCTCGTGCTGCCAGAGATGGTTACGTTGACGATTATCGAGGTGTTCGCATCAGCAGCTCTGGAAAACGATTCCTGATAGAAGAGGCGATCGTCTGGAATCTGGTTGACGCCGAAGGAAATCGGGTTGGGCAAGCGGCCACGTTTTCTCAATGGAAACCATTGAATTAGGCTTGGCGAGCAGCAGATATTGGACGTTTCGGCAGTCGATCTGCAGGAAGAAGTTCCGATCGGTCGATTCTTATGGTAGGCTTTTCACAGAATGCTGCCTCAGGGCGGTATTGCCTACCAGCTTCTTGCCCACCCATAACATCGAGAGACCCTGCTCATGCTCTCAATCTTCGGTCATAGCCGCAGTACGCTTTGCGATGGATTGACTCGTCGAGATACGCTCCGCCTCGGAGCTTTAACACTCGGCGGTCTTACGCTGCCTCAGTTGTTGCAGGCCGAACAATTGGCAGGGATCAGGAAGTCGCACAAAGCAGTGATCATGATCTACATGTGCGGTGCTCCTGGGCATCAGGACATGTACGATCTGAAGATGGATGCACCTTCCGAGATTCGAGGTGAGTTTCAGCCGATTCCGACAAATGTCTCAGGCATCGAGATCTGCGAACACATGCCACGCATGGCCTCGATCATGGACAAGTGCGTTCCGTTGCGGAGCGTCTACGGTTCTCCTGATGGAGATCACGATTCGTTCATTTGCTACACCGGACATTCCAAGCGAAATCAGCCCGCCGGTGGATGGCCATCGATGGGTTCAGTCGCATCAAAACTTCTGGGGCCTAAGAATAAAGCGGTGCCTCCATTCGTCGGGCTGTCGCCGGACGCGGGGCATCCACCGTATGGTTCACCCGGGCTGCCCGGGTTCCTCGGGGTTGCCAATTCTGCCTTTCGACCTTCGGGACCGGCCAGTGCTGATATGAGACTGGAAGGCATCAGCAGTGATCGCCTGAATGATCGGAAATCTTTGCTGAGCAGTGTGGATCGACTTCGCCGAGATATGGATAACAGTGGCACGTTGTCTGGTCTGGACGCATTGTCACAGCAGGCCTTCAATATTCTGACCAGCAGCGAGCTTGTTGATGCTCTGGATATTTCCAAAGAGCCAGCGTCTGTCCGAGAGAGATATGGAAAAGGTGACCCAAATCGATTTGGCGACGGGGCTCCTCGCAATCTTGAACATTTTCTGATGGCTCGACGTCTTGTTGAAGCTGGCTGTCGAGTAGTCACTCTGAACTTTGGTCGCTGGGATTTTCACAGCGACAATTTTAACGGCATGAAGAATACTCATTTGCCCCAGTTCGATCAGGGGCTCTCGGCATTGATTGAAGATCTCCATCAGCGAGGCATGGATAAAGATGTGGCCGTGATCGCGTGGGGTGAGTTTGGCAGAACGCCTCGAATCAACCCTGATGCTGGTCGAGATCATTGGCCTCAGGTCGGTGGTGGATTGCTGGCTGGCGGTGGTTTCCGCACGGGGCAGGTGATTGGTGCGACTGATAGACTGGGAGCAGAAATCGCGGATCGTCCGGTGCACTTTGCAGAAGTTCTTGCGGCCTTGTACCGTCATCTCGGGATTGAACCCGAAGCCACCAAAATGAACGACCTAAGTGGGCGACCTCAATACCTGCTGGAGAAAACCACACCGATGCCGGAACTGGTGTGAGATCGATAGTTGATGTGGAGCCAAAAACGATTGAGGCGCTGGAGATGATTGACGCTGTTTGTGTTTCCGTTCGGCGGAGAGTGATGAGATAGCCTTCAACGGGGATGGGGGTCTGAGATCTCATTGACGCTTAAACAAGTATCTCCTGAATAAGTCCCGCACGCAAAAAAGGGCCCGACAAAGTCAAATTTGTCGGGCCCTAAACTTTTGCACTACTTCAGACTGTCGAGCGATCTTTGCTAAGATGATTATTCATCATCCTCACGCAACTTCGCCAGCACATTCAGGTCTTCCAGAGTGGATGTGTCCTGAACTGATTCGCGACCAGCAGCGATGTCACGCAGAAGACGTCGCATGATTTTTCCGCTGCGTGTTTTGGGTAGAGCCGCCGCGAACTGAATCTTGTCAGGCGTCGCAAGAGCACCAATCGTCTGGCGAACGTGATTGATGAGCTCCTTCTTCAGTGCGTCGTCGCCGGAGCCACCTTTCAGTGAGACAAAGCAGCAGATGCCTTCGCCCTTGATCTCGTGGGGAAATCCGACAACTGCGGCTTCGGCAACCTTAGGATGAGCCACCAGGGCACTTTCGACTTCCATTGTGCTGAGACGATGGCCCGAAACATTCAGTACGTCATCGACTCGGCCCATGACCCAGATGTAACCATCTTCGTCATGGCGAGCACCGTCGCCAGCAAAGTAGCACCCGGGAATATCATTGAAGTAGGTTGTCTTGAAGCGATCATGGTCGCCATAAAGAGTACGCAGCATCGATGGCCATGGCTGTCGCATTACGAGCAGTCCACCCTCGTTCGGGCCGAGACTTTGACCGTCGCGAGTTACAATGTCCGGTACGACACCCGGCAACGGACGAGCACAACTGCCCGGCTTTGTCGCTGTGACACCCGGCAATGGGCTGATCATGATTGAGCCCGTTTCCGTTTGCCACCAGGTGTCCACGATCGGGCAGCGTTCCTGGCCGATGATTTTGTGGTACCACATCCATGCTTCCGGATTGATCGGCTCACCAACGGAGCCCAGCAATCTCAGGCTTGACAGATCGTACTTCTCCGGCCATTGATTACCCCACTTGATGAATGCGCGAATGGCGGTAGGGGCCGTGTAAAAGATGCTGACTTTGTATTTCTCGATCATCTCCCAGAAACGGCCTTCATCCGGCCAGTTGGGGGCACCTTCATACATCACGACGGTTGCCCCGTTGGAAAGAGGGCCGTAGCAGATATAGCTGTGGCCGGTGATCCAGCCGATGTCCGCGGTGCACCAATAGGTGTCATCGCTCTTGAGGTCGAAGACCCACTTTGAGGTCATCGTTGTGCCCAGCAGATATCCCCCGGTTGTATGCATTACGCCTTTTGGCTTACCGGTTGAACCTGAAGTATACAGGATGAACAAAGGATGCTCACTGTCGAGCTGTACGGCATCGCAATCGGCCGACATCCCTTCCATCAATTCATGCCACCAGAAATCGCGATCCGGAACCATATCGACGTCGCCGCCGGTGCGGCGAACGACGACAACCTTTTCAACAGACGGTGATTTTTCAAGGCTGGCATCAACAGCAGCTTTCAGAGGGACCTCTTTCCCTCGACGCCATCCCCCATCAGACGTCACGACGACCTTCGACTGTGCATCGTTATTGCGATCGGCGACAGCATCAGCACTGAAGCCACCAAAGATGATAGAATGTACGGCACCGATTCGAGCACACGCCAGCATCGCAATCGTGAGTTCTGGAATCATCGGCATGTACAAGGTGACTCGGTCGCCAGTTTGCACGCCGAGCTTCTTCAGCACATTGGCGAACTTGCAGACTTCACGGTGAAGATCCTGGTAGCGGAGAACTCGAGTGTCTCCGGGTTCGCCTTCCCAGATGATCGCAGCTTTGTTGCGAGATGGTCCGTTCAGGTGGCGATCGACACAGTTGTAGCTGGCATTGATCTTGCCGCCGACAAACCATTTTGTATCAGGCATATGGCCTTGAACCACGGTGTCCCATTTACGGAACCATTCCAGGTTGCCTGCCATCTCGCCCCAGAATCCTGCCGGATCATCCTTGGCCCGATTCCACATTGCCTCATACTGCTGTTCACTGCTGATATGTGCATTGGCGGAAAAAGTGGCTGGTGGTGCAAATGTTCGAGTTTCTTTCAGAACGCTTTGAATGCTCTGACTTCCCGGTTGAGACATCTGTCAATTTGCTCCTGGGCAATAATGGGCGTGGCTGGAAGAGGAAGGAGTGGTCCACAGACCAAAATCGAAGTTCGATTCGAAGCTCCCAACTGCCAGCGTCGGAAGTTATTCTGTGGGGTTCGCATTTTGTGGACGTTTCGTGCGATTGTCCACCAGACTGCCCTGGTTTGCCGGGATGACTCGAAAATGTTGCTTGGCGCAGGGCGCAATTGTCGGTGAATTCTGGTTTTCTTCAGCCTCAGGCTCATGTTTCTGTTTGTGGCATGATGGGGAACGCGCAGGGCCCGGCGGTCAGCCTGAGACGGAGGAGATCTTGATGGCAACTCTTGAGGCCTCAACTTGGCAGGATTCCACAACTACCGGCACGCACACATCGATCTGGAGGAAGAATCGGCTCCGCTTCATGAATCAGGTTGCCGGTTACTCGATGCTCATGGGATCACTGGTTCAGTGAATTGCTTGAGTTGAGTGCCGACCGAAGCTGGGATGCCCAAGGCCGGCCGGTGTTTTCCGGGGGCTAAAGCTATCAATTTTGGAATGATTATTCTTAACTCGGAAGTCCTACCGATTGCGAAATCATCACCTTGACTCGTTTTTCATTCAGCACACTTTACAGACTTGGC
>Ga0255094_1000012_pt1 | contig 147045 bp, 129 predicted proteins | sample Colum_Law_RepB_8_2_FD_188434 | JGI IMG/M metagenome (GOLD analysis project Ga0255094, IMG submission 188434) | Freshwater microbial communities from Columbia River, Oregon, United States - Colum_Law_RepB_8d | ecosystem: Environmental > Aquatic > Freshwater > River | place: USA: Oregon...
TAACTCGATAGCTTTAGCGTATGCCTCATCATAATTAGCTCCATGTAGAACCACTTTCGCACCCAAAGCCTGAGTATTATGAACCTTTACCAGTGCTGCATCCGAAGGCATCACAATCGTTGCCTGTACCCCTAAATGCCGAGATGCCCATGCCACTCCCTGCGCATGATTACCTGCACTGGCTGCAATCACTCCTCTTTTTCTTTCACTTTCGCTGAGATTAAGAATCTTGTAGGTAGCACCTCGAATTTTAAATGATCCAATGGATTGCATGCTCTCAAGCTTTAAGAAAACCTCACAATTAAATGCCTCAGAAAGCCATTGATTAAAAACAAGAGGTGTTGGCTTGACAAAAGTTCTCAAAGCCTCTCTTGCCTTCTGAATCTTAGACAGACTGACTTCTATTGAATCTTTTTTAAACATACTCATCTTCCCCTCACTCTACATATCCAGATTAGACTCGACCTGAGATAGGTATCAATGCGCCGTGAATAGCCTTGCGCTTCTCAGTTGTCAAATCGTAGATCACATCTGCTAACTCCTCAGGCTTAACCCAAGTAGAAAACTCTGCCTGCGGCATATCCTTGCGATTAGTAGGTGTGTCAATAATGGTGGGTAAAACTGCATTTACCTGAATGTCATACTTCTTCACTTCATCAGCCAAGGATTGAACCAAACTATTAATTGCTGATTTCGTTGCACAGTAGGCAGCCATACCAGCACCAGGATTCAGCGTACTTTTAGAGCTGATCAAGAGAAGCCTTCCATAATTTTTTTTCTTCATGACAGGAATCAGCTCGCGGGCGATATAAAAAGAGGACTTTAAATTAGAATTGAGCAGAAAATCAAAGTCTTGATCACTGAGTTGATCTACGTATGAAAATCGAAATCCTCCAGCACAATGAATGCAGACATCAACATCTAAGCCTTCAAGGGTGCGACGTACCTGAGCGGAGTCAGAGACATCGAGCTTCAGCCAATGAATCTGCGCTTGAGTTTGAGGACTCATATCTTGTGGAAGAGCATCAATGTAGGTTCCAATGACCTGATCTCCATGATTTAAAAAAACTTCACAGACTTTTTGACCTAAAACACCTGCTGCACCCGTAATTAAGACCCGCCTACTTTTTTTTTGAGTACTCATCATGCCATTCGGTATAACAGATTTTAATTGATGCAATGAGAATGTTTTTAAGCACTCCCCCACAAAGAAGATGCACCTCCGAGCTTCAACGTACTGACTCAAAAAATATCAGAGCTGAAAACCTATCCATTCATTCCTAAACCAAAAAGAGCATCCCCTCGATCGCCATTAGAAGGTGCCCATAGCAAACTCTTCTGAAGCACAGACAGGATAAGTTTGAGCTTCTCCACAAATGAGCATCTAGGTTGACCCTTTTTTGAAGTTCTAACTCAACAAAAAAAACTGTTTGCTCTCTGACTAGGCCAATGTTATATACAGTGCTCTTCTATTGATCTGATGATGTGGATCGCTAGCTCAGTTGGTAGAGCAGCTGACTCTTAATCAGCGGGTCGCAGGTTCGATCCCTGCGCGATCCACCATTTTTTCAATCATTTCAATAAGTTAAAAAAACCCACCTTAACATCTAATTTCCATAACTCATAGCTCAAAGTCCTATTAGACTTCTAAGCCCATAAGAAGTCTTGTGGTACTTCACCGACCTGAACTGCAGCGTTCTTTTCAAGACCCCAGAAGTAGGCTTTAATAGGTGAATCAAGGGGGCAATGCAGCCATGAAATTATCGCAACTCTTCTCTTTAGCGGCACTTACATTTATCCTTACTCAAGAACCACTCTTGGCCACAACCTTCCTCCCCGTTCCCTTCCCTGATACCGTGAAAGAGGCCCCTCTCATTGTTCGCGGTAAAATCGGAATTCATTACTCCGACTGGGATGAGGACTCCGAGGGTAGCCGACGAATCTATACCTACTATGAATTCATCCCCTCAGAGGCACTGAAGGGTTCGCTCCCTTCTCAACCCAGCATCACGATTAGAGAACTTGGAGGAGAAAAAGATGGAATCGGGATGCAAATCCCTGGCACTGCACAGTTTGAAAAGAACGAGGATGTAGTCATTTTTTTAAAGCCCAAAAATCATGACGGCGTGTTTGATGTTCACGGAATGATCATGGGCAAGTTAAACATTTTTTTTGATGAAAATAATGAGGAGTACCTCACTGGAGCAGCCCTATCTCCTCGATCTATTCATGAGGGAACAAATCGCTGGACATTAAAAGCCTTGCGTCAGCTACTCAGAGAACAAAAATCTAATCCCCCTACAACAACTCCAAAACTATTATCGCCTCCACCCGTAATCAAGTCTCAAGAAAAGGCATCTGAATTGCACCCCACGATAAATCAAACAGCAAGTCAAGAGGGGAAAACATCATTATTCCCGACTCTCTGGACTCTTGCTCTGATAGTCATAGCAGGAGCCTTGTTGTTATGGGCTATTATTAAGACTCTGCAGAAGTCTAATCAACCTAAGCGAGATTAAGACGCAAGGATTAAGAACTTAGCAGAAGAAACGATCTTGCAACGATGGGGAATGAGTACCTCAGCCTGCGTCAGCTACTAACCCCAGTGCCTCTGACATTAGTCTTATCCTGGAGCGCATCAACTTCGCATGCTTTCGTGAGGTGTCAAACTCGCGAGGGTGTCTTCATTCATCACGACACATCCCCCACGCTCTCACTCTTTGCTCACTCTACAAGTAAAAGTAGCATTAACTCTGAAGAGCTTTTTCTTTCCGTGAGTAGAAGTTTTCAGAGATGGGAAGAAGCCTCTCTGCATGAAGCGAATTTTAACTACTGGCAGGGAATCGACTCATCCCTCTTTCCTACTACAGGAGAAAAGGATAGCATATCTTCTCTCTTTTTCCTTTCTCAAACTCCCCCAGACTCAGCCCTTAAGTCCTATCTCTCAAGAAATACACTTGGAATGACTCAACTTTGGTATGATCAAAAATCAGGACAAATCAGTGAGTTTGACATCATACTGAACGATATTGACTTTGAATTCACAACTCACCCTGAAGACAGCTCTGGTTCAGGCAGCCCAAAGAATCACACCCACCCCAACAGGCCTTCCGTCTTCATTGAAAACGTCATGACTCACGAACTAGGCCATGCCTTAGGACTCTCACACTCTGCTGCCCTGCAATCGACCATGCTTTTTGCAGAATCTCCCGAACAAGCTCACCTGGGATGCGATGATCAGATTGGAATCCAAACCCTCACCACCAGGTACTCTGTCATTCCCCATCGAGGTAAGATCATAGGCAGAATTCGATCACCTTCAGGAGATCCAATCCTAGGAGCCCATGTCATAGCCATCTCTATCAATCGTGGTACACTTTTTTCAACAACTCTGAGCAACCCTGAAGGGCTATATGTACTTGAAAATCTCGAACCTGGCCCCTACACCATCCTCATTGAACCCTTCTTTGCAGGACCAAAAGTCCTTCCCGAATACTACGAGAAAAGCAATCCACTTGTTTGCCGCTCTCATTCCGAGGAATTACAGCCCTTTAATAGAACTTTTTTATTTAATCACAACTCAACTGAACTCAAGACCATAGAAGTCAAAGCAGAGTCACTCACGACCCTTGAAGACACTCAGGTTGAATGTCCAAAATCGATTAAAAGAACAAAAAACACTCATGAGCAAATTCTTTCAGCAACCTGGAGCTCAGTAGAGAGTCCATCCCATTTTGGACTGAGCTATCAAAACTCAAACACATCACTTCAAATGATCGATCTAGGAAAACTCTCTGGATCACTGAGAATTCACGGACTGAGCTACAGCTTGTATTCTCCAATTCGAATTCAACTCATGCTTTTTGATGAGAACAAGCAACTCATTCCGGCTCATCTCAAAGCTCCCATTGACTCTTCAGATTCCGGATTCACTAATTATGATATCGAACTTGAAGCCCATGATCTCCCTATAGGAAGATATTTCCTTGAAGTCCACCATGAAATACTTTCTATTCAAGACTATCCTGCAGGACTTATTTCTCTTGATTCAAGACCTTTTGTCGTTCTTTTAGGTACCCTCAATCGCCAGCCCCTTGAGCTAGAGGATATTTTACCTGATCACCCTCGATGCAAAAGTACTGAAAACTTTCCCCCTTATCACAGCCCTGCTCTCGCCAAAACAATGCCACCTCACTCACCTGCATTCTACACCTCTTACACTGAAGCAAGTCCTGGATGTACAAGAACTTTTTTACCACAAGACTCACCTTTTTCGCATTTCTTGCAAATGATTTTGAGCTGGATTTTTTATTTCATAGTAAATTATTTTATTCTTAAAATATTTAAATACTTGCTTACCACAAGACCAATCGATAAGCTTAAACTATGGGATTAAGCCTGAAAAAACATCAAGTTTTATCTCTCCTTCCTTTTTGTTTACTCTTTTTATCTCCCACCTCATCGCAAAGTAAAATCATACCAGAGAAAGTACACACCATTTTATCTGGCACATCAGAGAGCAACTCTCCATTCTGGCAAGAAGGCCTTTTTACAGGTGGCGATCGCTCCATGAACGAAACCGTCATCAAGAATATTCGCTATTCTGTTCATCCCCAACATGAACGCATGGTGATTGAACTCAACACCACACAAAATGGAGAAATTGCAGCAATCCCTAGACCTCCCTACTATCAATTTGTTCTTGATCCCAGACTGAGTCGCTTAACTTTGACATTCTGGGGAGATCCCAAGCTACATTTTGATCCAAAAAAACTACATCAATTGCTGCGCAAGAGTTCTTTAATTTCAAGCCTCAATTTACTGCCTAAGCTTGAGGATGAGCTCTGGTCATTTGGTTTGAGCATGAAGAATCGAGTTGAAATTAAGGTATTTGAACTTGATTCCCCTGTGAGAATCATCATAGATATCAGAGCTGTGAAAGGTTAGCTCAGAAAGAGGGCACAATGGGACTCATCTCACGAAAACTCTTTGCCTCTATGGGGGTAGCTTTAGTCGCCTATTATTGTGTAGGATGCTCAAGTTTTCCTGAGGTAAGAACACTAGCATACGCAAAACTCAAAGCAGAGGAAGTTTTTGAGTATGATTTTCCTGTCGTATGGAAAGCCATTGAGGCTTCCATCAGGTCATACTCTGTACTAGAGAGAACTCCTGCCGAGATTAGCCCCGTCGAACTGAAGCAGCTGAATCAGAGAACTCTAAAAACGGATTGGATTTACTCCCAATCAAGAAATAAATATCAAGAATACGTCATCAACGGAATTCCAAAGAAGACTTATCTACAGTCTCGTCATCGCTTCACAATTCTAGCCCATAAAACCCTGGGGGGAGTTCGTGTCTCCATTCGCCTGGATGAAGAAGTGCAAAAGCTAAAATATGACGGCACAACCAGCGACTACTCCCCTGCTGGCGAGGTAGATACTTCAAGATCCAGTGAACTCCTCAATAAGATTAAGTTCAGTTTACTCTCGATCTCAAATCAGTAATTTGAACCCTCTCGACCTAGCACGAGCTCAACTCATGAGCTCCAAGTCAGCTGAGAGCCAAGCGACCCATCTCAAGGTCGACCTTCCAAATCAACAAACTAATGACTCAACTTGCTCAATTGACTTTTAGATCTCTGAAAATGAGGTGCATTTGAATCTAAGAATCTCAAATATTGACTTGCCAAGTTCTGATCCATCCCCATTTTTTAATCTATGAAAGACGACGCGCAAAAAAAAGAAGAGCAAGCAACCCCTTCCACTTTGGGCAATCTCATTTTGCCTGACCAAATCCTTCCACCAAATCTATTTATTCTTCCCATTAATGCTCCTATTGTTTTTCCTACTCTTCTAGCGCCTATTCTCATTACACACCCCCGTTTTATTGGGATGATTGAAGAAGCATTAAATCGCCAGCGCATGATAGGCCTACTACTCACCCGCTCAGGAGAGGTTAAGGAGGATATTAAGCCAGAAGAGCTCTACGAAGTAGGGGTGGTTGTCAAGATTATCAAACGACTCAAGATGCCTGATGGATCGATCAACCTTCTTGTCCACAGCATGAAAAGGTTTAGAAGTAAGCGCGTTTTATCCGATCACCCCTATATTGTTGTTGAAACTGAATATCTCGAGGATATCGCAGATAAGTCCATGGAAATGGATGCACTCACTCGATCTGTGATCAGTCACGTAAAAAAACTTTCCGAGGTCAACCCATTCTTTCCAGAAGAAATGCGTCTTGCCATGATCAATGCGCCAGGACCAGGGACTGTAGCCGATTTAGTCGCTTTTGCCTTAAGCCTGAACAAAAATGATGCCCAGGACTATCTAGAAACGCTAGCTGTTCAGACTCGATTTGAAAAACTCCTCGTTCATTTACGGAGAGAACAGGATGTAGCTAATCTTCAGAAAAAGATTAACGATGAAGTAAACACCAAACTCAATAAGATGCAAAGAGAGTTCTTCCTCAGAGAACAACTCAAATCTATTAAAAGAGAACTTGAATCGGGCGGCGAAGGAAAAGACAAACCCTTCAAGAATTTTCGGGATAGAATTGAAGCTGCAGGAATGCCTGAGGATGTTAAAAAAACTGCTCTTGAAGAACTAGAAAAATTTGAGTCCATTTCTGAAAACTCCCCTGAGTATAATATAAGCAGAAACTACCTTGAGCTGATTTGCTCACTTCCTTGGAGTAAGGAATCAAAAGACAACCTTGATTTAGAGCACGCAGAGGATGTTTTAAATACTGAACATTATGGCCTGGATAAAGTGAAGGAGCGTATCATTGAGTTTTTAGCCGTGAGAAGACTCAAGTCAGATCCTAAAGGCTCAATCATTTGTTTAGTAGGACCTCCTGGCGTAGGAAAAACATCGATTGGAAAATCCATAGCAAAAACTCTAGGAAGGTCTTTCTTTAGATTCTCACTAGGAGGCATGCGTGATGAAGCTGAAATTAAGGGTCATCGCCGTACTTACATTGGAGCGATGCCTGGTAAAGTTCTCCAAGGACTGAAGCGTGCAGGCACAAAAAATGCTGTTCTCATGCTTGATGAAATTGATAAATTAGGCCAGAGCTTTCAAGGAGATCCTGCAAGCGCTCTTCTAGAAGTTCTGGATCCAGAGCAGAATGAATCTTTTCTCGATCATTACCTAGATCTCCCGTTTGACTTATCTAGAGTTTTATTCATTACCACAGCCAACTCAACTTCAACTATTCCAGGCCCACTCCTCGATCGTATGGAAGTAATTGAACTTCCTGGATACACGCTTGAGGAAAAGGAAGATATTGCAGTCAAATACGTTATTCCAAAAGAGCTGCAAGCAAACGGTCTTTTACCCAGCCAGCTTAAAATCGAGAGAGCTGCCCTGAGAAAAATGATGACTGATTATGCAAGAGAGCCTGGATTGAGATCCCTTCAAAAACTTGTAAATCGAATTGCCAGAAAAGCTGCAGCAAAGATTGTCAAAGAAAACCCCACTCACAACATGAGCTCAGCGAAGAGACCGACTAGGCGCCCACCTTTGAGCATTCGAGAGGAAGATTTAACTCAATGGATCGGCCCAAAGAAATTCTACAATGAACTTGCCGAAAGAATTGTATCTCCTGGAGTTGTGGTCGGTTTAGCGTGGACTGCCATGGGTGGCGATATTCTTTTTATTGAAGCTGCTGACTTTCCAGGTACGGGAGCACTTAAACTGACCGGACAAATGGGCGAGGTCATGACAGAGAGTGCTGCTATTGCATGGAGCTATGTGAAGAAAAAAGCTGCAGCATCTGAAAAACTCAAAAAAAATTACTTTAAAACAAAGGATTTTCATCTTCATATTCCAGCAGGAGCAATCCCAAAAGATGGGCCATCTGCTGGAATCACTATGGCCACTGCACTGTACTCACTCATCACAGGAAGAAAGTTCAAGCACAAACTTGCCATGACCGGAGAGCTTTCTCTTGTAGGAAAGGTCCTTCCTGTGGGAGGAATTAAGGAAAAAATTCTAGCTGCAAAAAGAGCTGGAATTCATACTATTATTCTTCCAAAACTAAATGAAAAGGACATTTCAGAGGTTCCTGAGTATGCACTTAAGGGACTCACGCTTCATTTCGTAAGTCATATCGAAGAAGTATTTTCTCTCGCACTTATGGAGCAAAAATTACAAGATGGCTTGAACGACAAGAAGACCTCACTTGTTAAGCCTTCTCAAAAGCAGGATCGAGTCGTAAGTAAGAAACTCACACCTACCAAAAAGGTGCTAAAAAGAGGAGTTAAGGTACCTGCACGTACTGCTCGAGGAGTCGTCTCTATTTAAAATGGTTTCGAGATGGATTTGAAGAAACTCTCAAGAGATCATTGCGAGTGGGTTCTCTATTCTGGTCCTGATCTGAATCACAAAAAGAATAGCTGAGAGTGGAGTTATAATCCTCCACCTCCTTTTTTAAGGACTCTCACTCACACAATGAGATTACAAGCACTTTCGCTTTAATTTTTGACATGATCAGAAGATCAGGGATATTTCATCATCTCCAACAGATGATCCATTAATTCTCAGGCAAAAGCTGCCTTATCCTCGCTCACCTCATTTCAACCTGATCAAAGGGCTCAGATTTCACCCATAAACTCCAATCAGGTTGCCACTGATCTGAGCTTTTTCATTAAGAAATACTGTCAGCTTCATCAGGACGAATTGATGCACACTGCATTGATAAGGAGAAATTCCTGTATTCAATGTTAAGTTCTATAGAATCTATTTTCGTATTTTTCTAATTTTATAATTTTTTCGGAATCATTTCCTGACTTTATCTATCAGACGATTGATTTTTTATCACACGGGTTCGTATAATATTATTCGACAATTACTACAATAAAAAGTAATAAACGAATCAGCATGCTTGGTGTGAGTTTTTGGGGGATAGATTGACCATGAGTGATTTTGGATGGATTAAGCTATCTGAGAGTAATTCTAAAACCTCTTCACAGCTCAAGCAAGTTCCGCACCTGCCGTTAATACACAGGGACTTGAGTTGGCTACACTTCAATGAGAGAGTACTTGCCGAGGCAAAACTCAGAACCAATCCCATTCTAGAGCGTTTAAAATTTCTCTCCATATCATCATCTAACCTAGATGAATTTTTTGTGATTAGGTTCCCATCTCTGCTGAAATCAATTCAAGATAGCACACACGCGGAAAAAACTCGAGCCCTCAATTTATTAAGAATTAAGACAAGCATCTTAACCTCAGTTCAAGGTTTTACCAAAAAACAATCTGAGATCTTAAGCGATCTGCAATCTCAACTCAGATCTCATCAAATCTACCTCGGGCAGGAGTGCCCTGCAGATAGCGTGGGAGCACAGATTCAGAGACGTATTTTTCTGGATGAGATCTTACCCCTTCTACCCAAGCCTGAGCCGTTCAACCCCGCCTACATCGGCTCCCTTGAATCTCTACAAATGGCTGTTGTAATCCAAGAAGGGTTTTGGATGAGAATTCCCACTCATCTGCCACCGATTTTTTGTAGATGGAACGAAATCACTCAAGAGCTCTATTGTTTCTTTCTCGATCAGTTACTGATGAAGTACATGGGAGATCTCTTTGGAGTTGAATCCACTGCATTTATGCTCCGGATCACTCGAGACGGAGATTTCTCAGTTCAATATGGAAACGATGACACCGAGTCCATTCCTGATCATATACGATTAGGCCTTGGTAAAAGGGAGCATGGCAAGCCCTCAAGGCTTCAGATCTTGGGTCGGCCCTCAAAAAAGATGCTTCAGGAGTTTTTAAAAAGCCTTAACCTATCCTCACATCAGGTTCTTGAGACACCCAGTACTCTCTGCCTTCATGGCCTCTGTGATATTTCAAGGAACTTACCCTCCACTGTGAGCTATAATACTCAGCTGAGCCACCTCCCTCTTAAAAGCATGATTCCTCATGCCTTCAGAAGACCTGAGCAAATTTTTGAAATTCTGGACCGAGAGGACCTCCTCCTCCATCACCCTTACGACTCGTTTGAGTGCTACATTCAATGGCTTAAAGCTGCCTGTGAAGATCCTCAAGTCATACAGATTGAACAAACAGTCTACCGAACCGATGCCATCTCGCCCATTATGGATGCGCTTAAGGTTGCAGCTCAATCAAAGACGATAAAAGTGATCATTGAACTCCGAGCACGTTTTGATGAGCTCAATAACCTCAGACTCGCAGATGAACTCAAGAGGGCGGGAGTTCATGTCAGCTTTGGCTCAAATCGACTCAAATTGCATGGTAAAGTAACGCTCATCACACGTCAGAAAGCAGATGGAAGCACTCAGAGGTATGCTCATCTTTCCACAGGAAACTATAAGGCTGCCACTGCACGTCTGTACACAGATCTAGCCATCTTAACTTCTCATCCTGACATCTGTGCAGATGTCAGGCATTTCTTTGATCGAATTTGGGGAGGACAAATCCCGCAGGACTTTAAGCAATTAGTGCCGGCACCGGCAAAGCTGCACCGCAGACTCCTTGCTCACATTGAGCATGAGATTCAAACTGCTCTTAAGGGTCGTCCCGCCAGAATATTTGCTAAGGTTAACGCACTCGTGGATGACACAGTCATTCAACATCTCTATAGAGCTTCGCAGGCAGGAGTTCAAATTGACCTCATCGTCAGAGGTGCATGTTCGCTCGTCCCTGGCGTGCGAGGATTGAGCGAGAACATTAGAGTCATCAGCATAGTAGATCGATTTCTAGAGCACAGTAGAATCTATTACTTCGGTGATGCTCAGGTGATCTATTTATCGAGCGCAGATTGGATGCCCAGAAACTTCTTCTCTCGTCTTGAGATTGCCTTTCCTGTCCTAGACCCAGCACTTTACCGATACATTGAGCAAGTCGTGATTCCAATTTCCCTAGGAGATACAGCAAAAGCAAGGTTCTTATCAGCAGATGGGAAGTGGAAGCGCCAACGACCAGAATCTTTTGGGAATGAAAAAAAACCATTGAGATCTCAGTTCATTTTTGAGGAACTTGCCTTAAGGGAATACAAAGGTACACCACTTTGGAAGAAAGGAATCCGGCATGAGCAACATCAAGGGCAAGAAACTCATCTTCATCAGACACGCTCACCGTGATGTGTTTGATCGAAGCTCTGATAACGGCTTAAGTGAGAAGGGAAATCGACAGAGCCTACTCATCAAAGAGCAGCTTTCTTTAAAATACAGCCTTAATCAATGTGTCATTTATTCAAGCCCAAAACTGCGTTGCATACAGACGCTCACCCCTCTTGCAGATAGTCTAAATAAAGAAATTCATATTCATAAACTTTTGGATGAAAAACAGTCTTTTGAATCAGAGCCTGAGTTTAAAAAAAGGATTCAAACATTCCTAGATGAATGGAAAAAAAGTAACAATGCTCTTACCCTAGCTTGTTCACACGGTGACTGGCTTCCTTTTGCTGTATTTCAGCTCACATCAACTTATGCAGATTTTGAAAAGGGAGAGTGGGTAGAAATTATTTTTGATCAGACACAATCTCTGCTACGCTTTAGAGACTAACTCAAAAGAGAGCGATACTGTGAGAATAGGCATCATTGATTTAGGCACCAACTCTGTCAGATTTGATATCCATGCGTTTCACCCAGGTAAGCCACCTGTGCTACTTCATCGAGAAAAACTCATGATTCGACTGGGTCAAAAACTCTTTCTCAATCAAAAACTTGATCCAGGAGCTACAAAACGTGCCATAGAGGCTTTCAAAAGCTTTAAGCACCTATCTCATCACTTCAGAGTCCAAAAAATTGTCGCATTTGGGACGAGCGCACTCAGAGAGGCTTCAGATTCTGAGAGCTTGATTCAAGGGATTCTCAAAAAAACAGGGATTGATATTCGAGTCATTTCAGGAGAGGAGGAAGCTCAACTCATCGCCCTAGGTGTATTGACTCACGAGAAGAATCTTGAGGGCAAGTATGCTCTTGTAGATATTGGAGGAGGGAGTACAGAGATCAGTATATGTAGGAACAGGAATGTCTTATTTGCTCATAGTTTTCCTCTGGGCACAGCTCGTCTACAACAGCTTTTTCTATCCGATTACGCTTCTCTCAATACCAAGACTAAAGGCTTAAAAAACATTACTGATCTAAGACACTACATACAGAGTGTGATCCTTCCGCGAAAAATCTCTGAAAAATGGCCACAACCCCAGTACATTATCGGCTCAAGTGGCACTATCCGTGTGGTTGAGAAAATATTAAAAAAGCACCACAATCAGGATGGCGTTGCACGCAAGGATCTGAGGAAACTTGTTGAGATGATGTCCAAAATGAACCGTGCTGAACTTCTAAAAGTTCCGGGCATGGAACCCAAGCGTGTAGACATGATCCTGGCTGGAGCGATCTTAATTGAAGAGTGCATGGATGCCTTGGGAGTGGAGCAAATTCGAACCACTCACTTTTCGCTCCGAGATGGCATTTTGGATCGTGAACTGGAACGGCTTTCCAGCTCTAGCTCTCTTGAAGGACAATTTGATTTGGATGAAATCCTTCAAAAATCAAAATCCATGGGATTACCCGAAAAAATCCAACGATCTAAGATGGAAGCTGCTCAAAAACTATTTCGAGAAACTCAGCACATTCATCGTTTAAAGCTCAGTTGGGAGAAATACCTTCTTGCCGCTCTTATTCTCCAGGATACTGGAAAAGTCATAAACCCAAATCACTATGAGACTCATACAGCCTACATTATTCAAAGCGCAGATTTTCTCGGAATGGAAAAATGGGAGAGCGAATTTATCTCTGAACTCTGCCTCAAGTATAATACCTCAAAGCTATCCAAAAAAGATCTAGACTTTATCACTAGCAAATCAGCAAGAGATGCTTTTTTAAAGCTTCTGGCTCTACACAGAATTATCTTAGCTCTGCACGAGGAGCAGACACAAGCTTGCATCATCGATCAAGTCTTGATCTCACGTACTCAACTCAAGATTCAACTCAAGGGAAGCTCGCACTCTGAACTCAGATCCATCCGAGTTGAGAGAAGAAAAGAGCTCTTGGAGCTGCTCTTTAAAAAGCAACTCATCTTAGAGTAATGTGACTACTCCCACCGCCAAGCCTTAAAAGGCTATGGCGAGGGCTTCTAGGGGCTTAGACCCCAAAGACTCTAATCCAAGTCTTCTGATGTTGTTAGCAGCATTTTTATCTACATTTTCATTGTGCCCGCATTGTAGACACAGAAAATCTGCCTGAGTTTGACGATTGTCCTCATGCGTATAGCCGCATTCGCAACAGCGCCGGGACGTATTCTTGGGACCCACTAGGATCAGGTGCGAGCCGTACCATTTGGTTTTGTACTCCATCATGATCCGAAAGTTGCCCCACCCTTGCCTGAGAATCGCCCGATTGAGGCCGCTCTTTTGGGCAACGTTTTTGCCTGGATCTTCTTTGGTCCCACTTGCGGACTTAGACATGTTCTTCACTCGTAAATCTTCCATGGCGATCACTCCGTGGTTTTTGGATAGTTCGCATGAAGTTTGATGAAGAAAATCTTTTCTTATTCTTGTGATTCTGGAATGGAGCTTAGACACGATTCGCCCAAAGTACTTCCATCGATCCGAAAACTTCTCTGCCTTCGCCTTTCTTTTCTGAAGTGTTGCAATGCGGTTTTCAATTCGTTTGATCTGCTGTGTTGGCAAGCAATGATCTTTATTGTCGCCACTTATTGCTATTGTCTTTGCCACTCCAAGATCAATTCCAACTGTCTCTTGAGATGTATTTGCATGCTGAATAGGAGTTTCCTCGACTAAAACGCTGATCTGCCATCCTTCACCATGAGAATATGACACTGTCGCACTTTTGATCTTGCCTGCGAATTTTCGATGATGAACGAACTCTACTTCTCCAAGCTTTGGAAGAGCGATCTTGCTGACTTTCTTGGTTTTCTTTTGGATCTTCAGCACACTACCTTGAGGAAAATAAATCGAGTCATGAACCCCTTTCTTCTTGGGCTGAGGATATTTTCCTGTACCCCCAAAAGAAATTCTTGAAAGCGTTATCGAGATGCCTGAGAGCCATCTGAAGACTCTGAGAGGGAACTTCCTTGAGCCAACTCAACTCAGGGTCACGTTTAACCTCTGGAAGTGCATCTCGCTGGTCAAAATATGAAACCGACCTCTGCCCCTGCTGATAGTTCATCGATCGATGAGTAAGGCCACAGTTGTATACAAAACGACATGAGCCCATCCAGCGCTGAAGTACTCTCTTCTGCAGAGTAGTAGGTCTGAGTCGATATTGATATCCCCTGAGCAACATTGACAACACCATCCCCCATGAATTAGTTAGTGTCACTGACCAAACCTAAACTCAAAAGCCATTTCCACTGTGTCTATAACCTAACATATCACTTGGTGTTAGTGACCAAATATAGACGCAAGTGCTTCAACCCTCAAATCCTGGCCTTCCTCAAAGAAACAAGTGAGGAGCTCTGCCAAAAATGGGATTGCTCTCTCGTAGAATTCAGAGGAGAGGATGACCATATTCATATGCTCATCTCATGTCACCCCAGCATGCAGATGAGTAGATTCGTCAATAATCTAAAAACAGTAACGAGCAGACTGACCCGGAAGAGGTTTGAGGCGCACCTCAAGAGGTTCTATTGGAAACCTGTGCTATGGACAAGAGCCTACTGACAACAGGTGGCGCCACTATCGAGGTCATCAAGAAATACATAGAAAATCAGGGGAGGCACTCATCCCCCTCCTGATTCTAACGAATCTAGGAGGTGGAATTCTGCCGAAGATTTTTAAATAGATCTCAGACGTCTTAATGCTTCAGGAGAAGCCTTAGTTAGCCATAGGAGGAAGTTCGTTATCCAGATCTTCCTGGGTACGAACTTGAGGAATAACACGACCTGCTGCGATTTCCCGCAAAGCCGTCACAATCACACGGTTTTTGCTCTTCACTAAAGGATCTGCGCCCTTATAAAGCTGACGAGCACGCTTCGTAGCCAAATGTACTAACTCATACATATTGGTAACATTGTCTAAACAATCTTCGATTGTTACTCGTGCCATATTTACTCCTTTAATACTTAAGCAAACTAATCCTCTAATTACCTGAATTCTCAATCTGAGTCAAGGGCAACTCTCGGGGAATCTAAATACATGCTATCCAATTCGGACTGATAACGCTTGTTAATCACGTTACGCTTCACCTTCAAGGAAGGGGTTAACTCCCCTGTCTCGACCGTAAAGTCCAGGGGCAAAATCATAAACTTCTTCACGGTCTCATAACTTGCTAAATGATGATTCACCTCATCAACAATATCCTGAACGAGATGAATAACTTTAGGGTGCTTGATGAGCTGCGCATACTCACTGAAAAGAATCTGGTGCTGATTGGCGTACTGGATCACCTGATCGCGATCAAGAACAACTAAAGCAGTCAGGTAATTTCTACGGTCCCCATGTACTACGAATTGGCTAATCAGCTTGTGAGTCTTCGCCAAGTTTTCAATCTTTTGAGGAGCAATATTCTTACCCCCACTCGTCACGATTAAATCCTTCTTGCGATCTGTAATCTGCAAAAAGCCTCTAGAATCGATCTGACCAATATCGCCCGTATAAAACCAACCCTTTTGTAAGGCTTTTGCAGTCTCAGCCTCCATCTTGTAGTAGCCTTGAAATACTTTCCTGGACTTAATCAAGATCTCACCATCTTCTGCGATCTTAATACTCACCTCAGGAAAAGGCTTCCCTACAAACCCAAACCTCACATCTTCAGGGGTATTCACTGAAACTGGCGCACAAGTCTCCGTCAAACCATAGCCTTCTAGAATCTTGATTCCTGTAATTTGAAAAAACTCTCCAATTTCACGTGGCAGTGGAGCCCCTCCACAAACAGCAAATTTGAGTCGCCCACCAAATCTCTCTAAAACTTTCTTAAAAACAACACGCTTTGCGGCCTCATACTCCAGAGTGTGAATTAGAGATGGGTTTTGATTCTTCCACAATGCTCCATAATATTTCTTGCCTGCATCTAACCCTAAGTAAAATAATCTCTTCTTTAAGGCAGGCCCATTATCAATGGTGACTTGAAGCTTAGCGTAAGCCTTTTCAAAAATTCTAGGCACTGAAAAAAGCAAAGTAGGCGATACCTCTCCAATATTGGTCATCAATTGATCAATATTTTCAGCAAACGCTTGTTTCCATCCAAACGCGTAAACTGCCATTGCCTCAACCTTACCAAAAATATGAGAGATCGGCAGAAACGAAACTAAAACTTCCTTCTCAGACTGCAAATGAAGACCGAGCGTAGAAACACAATCTTCAAGCACACTCATCAAGCTATCGTGAGTGAGCATCACTCCTTTAGGCAATCCTGTAGTTCCAGAAGTATAACAAATGGTGAATAAATCCTGTGACTGCGCCGCTAAAAGATTTTGATCAAATCTTTGAGGGTTCTTAGACTCTTCTCGCTTTCCCAACTCTTTTAATGCCTGAAGCGTAAGAATATTCTCAATCTGCTCAGGGTACTTTTTTCCCAAACTCATTGCTGAAGGCTCAAAGACAACCCATTTCTTCAGGGCAGGGAATGAACTAGGATCTTGCTTTCGAAGCTGTAAAAACTTTTCAAGCTGTTTAGCATCCTCGACAAATGCAATTTTTGCTTCTGAATGATCCGAAATATACTTTACATCTTCAGGAACATTAGAAGCATAGATCGGCACTGTAACTGCCTGGGCCCCAAGAATTGCCATATCCGATAAGGACCATTCATAACGAGTATTGGAGACGATGACGGCCCGGTCCTTAGCTTGAAGTCCAAGACTCATCAACCCATAAGAAACCCACTTACATTCCTGATAGAACTGCTTAAAAGTGACAGTCTTCCATTCCCCAATACGCCCCATGTCTTCATGAGTTGGCTTGAACTGAAACCCCACAACATCAGGAGTTTGCTTTACACGCTCAAGAAAGGTTTCTGTAATCGTCTTTTTTGTAATGAATGGCATATCACCCTGAAGTATAACTTACCTCTCAAAGATAAAGCAAGCTTAAGACTTAAAGGACTCATCTTCTCTTCTTTTCCATAAAAAGTAAAAATTTATCCAAGAAATAAAAAAAACATGAGCAGACTTAATAGAGATGGAAATTCAGTGCTGCACTAATAATAATTTAAGAATAAAATAATGAGTTTAAAGTTTTCGTCATATCAAACTCAAGACGTTTGAGCTTCGCTCATGAATCGTGAGAACTTCGAGAGCGCTTCATAGCTTGGGCTACTTCACGATCTGCTGACTTTTGCTTGAGCGTATCGCGCTTATCGTACTTTTTCTTTCCCTTCCCCACCCCTAATTCAATCTTTGCTCGGCCTTTTTTGAAATACATCCGCAAGGGAACAATGCTCATTCCTTTTTGAACCATTGCTCCATAAAGCTTTTCAAGTTGATGTGCATGAAGAAGGACTTTTCTTCGGCGCAAAGCCTCATGATTCCAAATATTACCATGAGAGTAAGGGCCAATGTGAGCGTTTACTAACCAACCCTCAAATCGATCTCTCTTAGATTCAATCTCAACAAATGCATCTTTGAGATTAGGAGCTTGACCCCTTAGGCTTTTTACTTCTGTTCCGGTGAGCACTAAACCTGCCTCAACCACTTCCTCAATGAAATAATTTGAGCGTGCTGATGGGTTAGATGCAATGAGTTTTTCACCCGAATGATTCTGATTTCTTTGATGACTCATCCCACACTCCTTGATGAATGAGAATCAGACGCTTGAGCAATTCCCAGTGATAAGAGAGTTTTAAAGGCCTCTTCTACACTCATATGTGCATCCCTCACCTCATCTTCAGGAACTACGAGATAAAATCCTGAAGTTGGATTAGGAGTCGTAGGTACATACACACTGAGAAACTTTCTCGATATATTTTCAGGAGCTGGCGCAAAACCAGTGACAAACCCTAATGTCCAAACCCCTGTCTTAGGAAACTCCAGATAAACCACTCTTCGAAATTGAGAGCCCCCACCAGCAGCAACTGCTCTTAAAAGCTGATCTAATGCACTATACACACTTCGAATCACTGGAATTCTCTGAATTAAGCTTCCAATCACTTCTAAAATCTTCTCACCCAGATAATGCTTAGAAGCCCAACCTAAAAAGGCCACGCCCATCGCAAAAATTAAAATAAGAAGTGCAGTGGAGGAAAGATTAATAAGGAATGCAGCACTCGTATCACCTAGGTAGTGCTCAGGCTTCCATGCCTCAGGTACAAACTCGTGCATCTGCCAGATCACTTGAAAGACTGCAAAAAGCAGCCATCCAATCACACTGAGCGGCAATATCACCAAAAGACCAGCAAAAAAATGTCTTCGAACAAAGTTAAAATTACGCATAATTTAAAACAGGAGGGACAATGTTACCGCACCTCCGTATAATTTTCCACCTGAGTCATAGCCAGGATATCCAATCTTCTGATCGTTGGATACACCTGCTTCATTAGTTCCGGGTGTCTTGATCACATGGTCCTTTTTCAAGAGATGGTAAGTAAGAGCCACATCTACTCGGGCAGGGAAGTCGTAGGAGAGAAACCTCTTAAACTCAAAACCCATGCCTAAATTCAGCTGGTGCTTTGAGGGATCAAGATAGTTGCCTGCACCGGTAGGTAAGTCTCTTAAAATCGAAGGTCGATAGGCATAACCTAAGCGAAGAGCCACTCCCTCAGAAAGCTCTTTTTCCACGCCAAGCCTAGGCACTAAAATGTTTCTATAACTCTGGTCAGGATTGGCGCCAGGATTGATTTTTAACCCCCCCCCTGGACAATCTGCAGGATTCGAGGAAGTACATCGTGATGTCTGAGCTTGAGAGATGATCAATGCGGGGGTTTTGTACTGTGACCAAACCTGGTAATCCACCTGTCCCATCATCTTTAACCCTGACGAAGGAGAAACCATCCCCCCTAATTCGAATGATAAGGGATCGTAAAAAAGTGTGGATTTTGAATCAAAATTAAAATCCACAGCGGCAAAACTTCCGAACACTCGTGCACCTGAAGAAAACTTCAAGATATTCTCAGAACTCATCGGTGCCCGAACCACTGCACCTAATGAATAACTCTGATGTTCTCGCTGCTCCTCATGAGGTGAAAAATAAATGCCAACGTAGGGAGCAAGCTTAGGCTTCATACTTGCCGTAAACCTCATCGTTGATACCGTATTGTTTTGAGTGGTAATAAATAACGTGCCGTTACCAGTGAGATCAAACCCGGAGTGAAACCCCAGACCAAAGGCTAATCCATTTGAAAATCGAGCTCCCAAGCCTACATCAACTTGAGGTCTCTGAGTTCTTGAACGATAAAGGACGTACTCAGGTTCAAAGTTATGACCAGTATCCATATAGGCAAGCTGCTCAATTGGAAAAAAAGTCACTACACCCACAGAGAGATGATAAAATTCTGGCGCTAGTTGATAGGTGAACCCAAGAGTTTGACCAAATGTATTTCGATAGGAAGATGTATCTCCATCTCCTAATAGCGAGGTTTGAGGTTGAGCAGATGTTGGGTGATAGGCCTCATCCGCTATGTATCCATTTTGAAGAAGGATATTCTGAATCGAGAGGAATTGAGGATGAATAAAAACCAATCCCCAACTCAACACCAGTCTTCTACCCTGACCTGAGTCAGTCGTGGACTCTGATAAAGCGGCTGGGTTGTGATACCCGGCAAAACCTTGAGTATTCCAACCTACTCCAGCCCCTCCAAGCGACATGACTTGAGCTCCAAACCCAAAGTCCTGTCCTACGTTTGCATGGGCCTTGAAATGACCCAAAAATCCTTGTAACAAAAGTAAAACAGTTAAACCAAAGAGAAAACTCTTCATCGCAAACTGACTCCCCTCGTAGGGCGAGTTCTATCAGCCGTTTTTCAGAAGGTCCATTGAGTTTTGAAAAAGCTTCTCCCACTGAGGCCAATCTAAAGCCTCAGCTCTGAGTGTAGGATCAACACCAGAAGCTTTCAGAACTTCCGGCCACGGAAAAGTTGACCTAAGCATTTTTCTTCGATGAGCAAAACAAGCTTTCAGTAAGCTCTCCCATTTTTTCTCATGCACAGGGCTCTCAAATACAGCGATGTGAGGCAGAGCTCTACGCGTGAGAATCACCACCTCCGAATCCACTTGAGGAGGAGGAGAAAAAGCCTTGGGTGGGACATGCCTGAGTGAGGTTACATCCCAGACATTTTGAATCCAGACGGATAAACTTCCGCGCCCACTCTCACTGGGACCAGCCATCAAACGCTTTGCCACCTCAGCTTGAAACATGAGTACCATCACGGGTATGTGAACAAACTCTCGAGCGAGTCGGACCAGAATTGCTGTTCCTGCTGAGTAGGGAAGATTTGAGACCACAGCCAATGGTTTTTGCCGCATCCACTTTTCCTGAGCGACTTCAAGAAAATCTCCTAATTCAAGTCTTGTCGATGACCCTCTCAGTTTTTCTATCCAAAACTGAGCAATTCGAGGGTCACGCTCAACAATACAAAACTGATCTGAAAGTGAAGTTCCTTGAATTCTCTCAAGCAATGGCTCAGTAATCGCTCCCTGCCCAGGCCCAATCTCTAACAAAGCTTTGCATTGATGCTTGAGTGCTTGATCCACTGCAGTTTGAGCAATTTCGTGCGAAATACTCTGATCCTTCAAAAAATGTTGTCCAAAGGCACGACGCCTTCCTTGAGTAGCCATTTGAGGTCATCTCCTTTTAGATCTCTGGGTTAGCAATAGCATTGAGCGTGAGATATTGAGACTGGTTTAGAAAATGCCCTTGCCTAAACCTGAAAGCCCCAGCTCCTGCAATCATGGCAGCATTATCAGTACAATAGGCAAGATGAGGAAAAATAGGAGGCTGAGCAAGACCTTGAATTTTCCATTCATTTTTCAGCCGACTTCTCAATCGCGAGTTTGCAGCCACCCCTCCGACAATAGCCAAGGAGCGACACCCTCGATCTTTAACAGCAAGAAAAATCTTATTCAGCAATGCATCTACAATAGCCTCTTGAATGGAGGCGCAAAGATCGGGCAATTTTTCATCCAGAGTACCCTCTTTTCTGAGTTTTTCTGCAAGGAGGGATACTGCCGTTTTCAAACCACTGAATGAATAATCATAAGTTGCTTTTTGAGGAAGGGCTCGAGGCAATGAGAATGAAGAGGATTGAGCCTTCTGAGCCATTCGATCAATCCAAACCCCTCCTGGATAGGGAAACCCTAAAATTTTTGCCGTTTTATCAAAAGCCTCCCCCGCTGCATCATCTCGAGATCGACCAATCAGACTCTTTTTCAAAAAGTCCAAAGACCAACCCTCTGGCAAGCTCTGTACTTCGTACAAATTAGTATGCCCACCTGAGACGATCGCAAGGAGCATAGGAAACTCAAACTGAGGAGCATCTCCCTGATCTTTATTCTCTGTTAAAAAAATGCTGCTTGCGTGCCCCTCCAAATGATGAACGGGCACCAAAGGTTTTGAATAAGCATAAGCTAGAGCTTTTGCTGCGCTCACACCGACTAAGAGGGCTCCTACGAGTCCGGGCCGATTCGTGACCGCAATGGCCTCAAGATCAGCTGGGTTCACTCCTGCCTTTGAAATAGCCTGATCGATCATTTCATTGATAGTCTCAAGGTGATTTCTCGAGGCTATTTCTGGAACCACTCCCCCGTAAGGCTGGTGAATTTTGATTTGTGAAAAAGTTGCCACACTAAGAACTCGAATACGAGAGGAAGATTCGTACTCCACTACTGATGCGCTACACTCATCACACGATGTTTCTATTCCTAAAATCATGAACTTAGTTCTACTTCCACTCTACTTAAGTTTTTTTTTTGCCTTTACCGATTGCTGAGACTTAGGGAATTTCTCGACGAGCTCTTGATAAAATCCCTTTGCATCTTCCTTCATTCCTAGAGCATCAAAAGAAAGAGCTATCTTGTACAAAGCTTCAGGCATATAAGCTGACTTGGGGTACTTTTCAGGAAACTTTGAGTACTCAACGACTGCTTTTTTATACTCTTTCAATCGATACAAACACTCACCCTTTAAAAACAAAGCATCTTGCTGCTTCCTGATTTTAGGTACTTTCAAGTAGAGAGTAAATTTCTCTTCAGCTTCTTGATAATTCCCATCATCAAATAAATCTTTAGCTTGTTGAAATATTTCCTCAGGCTTCTTCACTTCGTTAGATGCAGCAGAAGTCATGTGAGCTTCGGCCTTCGGCATACTCTCTAATTGCTTTTCCAACTGGGCAATACGCTCCTCAAGACGTCCTAAACTCTCAGTAAGCCCTATAGAAGCGTCAGGGAGCTTTTGAGTGCTTCTTGCTTTCTCTGCTCTTTCCAAATCCTCAACTCGTCCAGCCAAGCGAGTTAACTCATCTTTTAGCTCTTCAAAAACATATCCGCCCTCTGGTGCAACCTCTTCAATCGCTTGAGCAGGTACTGGTTTATACTCTTCAGCGTTTTCAGTATAGATGGGCTTATCCTCTTTCATCTGAGCGCGAGTCCTCAGACATCCAGCTTGCATAAGGACTAGAACCAAAAACCCTGATAGAGCAAATCTCGATTTGAAGGTCATTTGACGTATTTCCCTGACTTAAAAAATAAATATCACTAACCTCCAGGTTCTACCATCGCAACAAGTTCGCTGTCTAGGCTCAATCGAGCACATCCAAGCGAACACCCCAAAGAGAAAAGAACTCAACCTATTCATTTTACTGGGAGGATTGATCAGGAGGAGGAGGAGGCTGAAGCGTCGTAGTCAGGGGATCTGGCCCTGAAGAATCATGCCGGGTGGCTCCATTACGCATTGCTTCAAACTCGGCTCTCTCAGCATATTTTCTTGAGTACTGCGCATAGGTCTCAGCTAAATCAAAGTTCTTGTATCGGTACTCTTTTTTTGCTCGATCAAGCCACTCAATAGCTTGAAGAAAAAATACTGGAGAATGTACGTCTGCTTGAACTTCGCGAGCGGCTCGAATAGCTGCAGCCGTATTAGCCATTTCTTGAGCAGGGCGAGTAGCCATCAAAGAGCAGCTAGAAAAAGTTATACCTAAGACTAAACCTAAGAGGGTAACCCAAAACAAAGAGGGCATATGCAAGAGATCCTTTTGTATAGATTCTCTTCCGTATGCCCTCAAATTAGCAACTTGATTTTTTTAGGATTACTTGGAAGTAATCACAAAATTTGAACGTCGATTCTTTGCATATGCCTCTTCAGAGGTCCCTAGATCCATAGGCTTTTCCTTACCTAAACTGATCACAGTCATTCTGGATGCGGCAACACCGAGGTCTACCAAATATTTCATGGTTGCATTTGCACGCTTCTCACCTAGAGCAATATTATACTGAATTCCTCCGCGTTGATCGCAGTGACCTTCAATTTGAATATGAACATTCTCGTTGCTCTTAAGAATATCTGCATTAGCTTTCAAAGCAGAGCGAGATTTCTGATCTAAGGTAAACGAATCATAAGGAAAAAAAACAGTCTGTAAACCCATAGCTTTTCCAGAGTCAGAATCGCCCATGATGTTTTCATCAGCTGCAGCTGCAGCTGCAGCTGCGGCTGGAATCGCACCCTCATCATCACTTTTTTTCTTTGCACTAGAGCATCCGGTTGCCATCACAGCAAGGGTTAAGCTTAGCGTTAAAACAAGTCGAGTCATTGCATTTTTTGAAATCATAAATTTCTCCTCAAATCTTGACAAGAACCACGAAGTCGTTTTCTCGTTCAGCCTGCTTATTTACACTCAATTAATCCGTGGAGAAAGACCTTTCTCATGCTGAATCTCGAATTTTGCACCATTTTAGGATAGGATGGAATCATGAAAGTCACTCTTAGTCGCACCTCTTTTTGCCAGGGAAGGATTCATGTTCCTGGAGATAAATCCATTTCTCATCGATCTTTATTATTAGGTGCCATAGCTCAGGGAAAAACCCGAATTGAAGGACTACTTTACTCGGAAGATGTCCTTTCGACCTGGCATTGTCTACAGAAGCTTGGAGTTTCCATTCAGAGGGATGGCCAATCCATTTTGATCACGGGAAAAAATCAATCTGGATTTTATCAACCCCAAGGCGCTCTTGATTGTGGAAATTCAGGCACTACAGCTCGACTTCTTATGGGAGCTCTTGCAGGCTACCCACTGAGTTGTCAATTCATCGGTGATGCATCGCTTTCTCAACGGCCCATGAAAAGAGTTGCCACACCTCTAAGGGAGATGGGTGCTAAAATCCAACTCACTCATGAGGATAAGCTTCCGCTTTTACTCGAGGGATCCTCCTCTTTACACGGCATAAACTACTCCTTGCCTATAGCTAGCGCCCAACTCAAAAGCGCAGTACTCCTTGCTGGACTCAAGGCCCAGGGCAAAACAGTGATCTCAGGAGAGACCTCAAGCAGAGACCATACAGAGAGAATGCTGCAATACTTTGGCGTGAAGCTTAGATTTTCTTCAGTTCCTGGACAAACCCACCCCATCATATCTATTGATGGTGGGCAAACTCTTCATGGCAGAGATATCCTGGTCCCAGGAGATATTTCCAGTGCCGCTTTTTGGATCGCTTTGGCATTACTCACACCCAAGAGCGAGCTGCACATTGAGAATGTTCTACTCAATCCATCAAGACTAGGCATCATCCATGTCCTCCAACGCATGGGTGCAAAAATCAAAGCCCAGCTCACCTCATTAGATCCAGAGCCCATGGGAACTCTCAGCGTTTCTCACTCACATTTGGTCGGCACAGAGATTCTTCCACACGAAGTCCCTAGCCTCATTGATGAGATTCCCATCCTCTCTCTCGTAGCATGCCACGCCCATGGCTTAACCTCACTCAGAGGAGCGCAGGAACTAAGATTTAAAGAGACTGATCGAATTGAAGCCATTGCCCACAACCTAAGAGCCATGGGTGCAAGAATAGATACCTGCCGCGACGGGTTTGATATTGAGGGCACTCAACAACTTAAAGGTGCCCAGCTCAGATCTTTTGGTGATCATCGCATCGCTATGACTTTTTCTATCGCAGCTGTATTGTCAGAAGGGGAATCTACCGTGCACGATACGGAATGTGTTTCAATCTCTTATCCTCATTTTTTTGAAACCTTAAATGCACTGACCAAATCACCCACCTCAGGCTAAAACCGGAGCCACAATTGACCCACGGAGAAAAAGTATTTTTAGATAGATAGATAGATAAAAAAAGGAGAGGTTCTCCCTTGAGATTTCCTCTCCTCCAAGCACGAGATTCAAATTCTCAATACTTTAGAATAAAGTAGGCAAAGAAACGGGGGTGCCATCTTCTCCTGAATCACCTGCACTCCAACCCTCAGCACCCATGACACTTTGTTCAGAGCTTAAATCAGAAACCTCGAGAATGGACTTCTCAACTGCCCCTTCAACACTTTCTCCATCCAACGTAAGATAAGCTGCACGAAGGGCTCGCTCTGAATTAGCAATTCCTCCTGACGCCACCTTGCCGACTAGGAAATCCTTCTTATCAACGGTTTCCATGAGAATTTTCTTAATCTGGGCGAAACTTAAAGATGGATTAGCATCCTTTAATCGTCCCACAATGTTCGTAATAAAAGGTGCGGCTTGACTCGTGCCACTCAATGGCATGACTTCCTCACCTGGAATGGAGGACTGAATTCCAACACCAGGAGCTGCAATCTCAACCATCTTTGCGCCATAGTTTGAGAAATTAGCTAAACGATCGTATCCTCGTGAGGCCGCAACTGAAATTGTATTATCCATCTTCAAATTAGCAGGAAAAACTGCCATCTCGTCATTATTCGTTCCATCATTTCCAGCAGCCATCACGAAGAAAGTCTGAGGAGCTGACTTGACAAACACGGACCCCTTTTCAAGCACTTGCTGCATAAATACTGCGCTGTACTTTTTCAACTCTTCTTCACTCAGGTCCTTCTTCAAAAGAGCCTTACCAATCATACCTACTACCATCTTAGCTTGAACCATGCTCGTGCCAAACGAACAATTGGCTACTTTCATCTGAGTCTGATTGAGATACTTACCCACAGTCTCTAAGGCCTGAGTTTGCTGACCAGCAAGAAAAGACAAGGCCCCATTCATGAGCATATCATCAAAAAAGCCTTCAAAAGGCTTAAAGAACTGAAGACTGAACTGATGAGTCAGACGATCTAAGATTTCAGAGGCAAGTCCTACACCCGGACCTTTCACTTCAGTAGGGATGATCTTGGCAGCCATGATTCGAGCTTGATCAGCATCTCTCGCTGCAATTCCAGCAACATGAGTTCCATGCACAAAGTTTCCGAACTTCATCAACTCCTGAAGGAAATCTTTGTCCTTCCTCTTTTCCTCAACCCATTTTTTATCTGCATCCGTAGCACTGCCATCAACAACCTTAAGTTGAATATCGAAGAATTTTCTCACATCTGCTGAGAACTTGCCTAAATAACTATAATCAATAATCTCATTATTATTCTCAGCAAAGTTCCAGCCGTGAATATCATCTACAAATCCATTATTGTCATTATCATTACTATCTTCTGATGAATCTTTTGAATTGGTCCAAATCTTAGCCCTGAGCCAAGCATGCTTCAGGTCTGTACCTGAATCTACGATGCCAATCGGTGCTGAATACGCAGAGGTGCCAGCTAAAGCAAGAGTAGCAGGAAGTGCCCATCTCAAGATGCTTTTCTTCTTCATATGAATGATCCCCCAAATGTTAGGGACCCATTGTTACAGATATTTTTGGAAAATCAAAAATTTTGTTCAGACTGCCCTGCGGCACAAATTCAATCATTTATGACTTAAAAGCACTTGCAGCCTATTGAGTTAAAGAGACTAGATCAGCGGTTGGAATATTTTTCTTCTGCTCTATTAATTTCTCACCAGGAGAGACTACCTGAGATGTCTCCTGAGACTCGATCCTTTGATCTACCTTTTTTATATCAGGGATTGCAGAGGTGCTATCAGCGCGTTTACTCAGCTGCTCGACCTTTTTTGAGTCTTCTCGCTTTGGCTGGGTTTCTGCCGCAGAATGGGCTTGTATTGGCTTATCTTTCTCAGGAAGAATTTGAGGAATCTCCTGACTTCCCAGTACTCGAATATAGTCTCCCACCATCACACTGAGAGGAGAAATAGAAGGGGTGCTTTGTAGGGGAAGCATTTTCTCTAAACGACATATCGCAGCATTTGATTGGACATGGATCACTTTGAGAACTGCAATTGGAAAAATCAGATCTCTGGAAAACTCCTGATCCATCAAATCATAGGAGGGTAGTCGCCTCAGGGCTTCAAGAAAGTCTCCTTTTTTTAAGCCCTGATTCGAACCCATATTGACATAATAGTCTTTGAGACGAACCTCACCTGGCGTACCCATAGGGATCGAGCTTGCCACATTGTACACACTGAAGTCTCTTGGACTGGAGAACCCCAGAGTAGTCACAAAGAAATTAATGCATATCAAGAGAGTGAAGTTCAATAAACGCATCATACTCAAGAGATTTATCGGCAAAAAATTCTTGACCTTAAGAGCCGGAGTCAAAAAAAAGTCATACCTATTGCTCAGTCCATCTAGTCAAAGTGAACTCATATCTAACTTTAGGATTTTACTTAGGATAATAATAAAATTAATAATAACTCAGTGCGTTACTCTCTAAAATACTGATTCCAAAGACAAACCAAACACCTAGCTCATCTTTCAACCGAGATGACTTAGGAATTCCCGTTCAAATACCTTTTCTTCATCTCAGGATCGATCTTGTAATACTTGAGCTTATTTAAAATTAACTTATTCGCTCTATAATTTTTTACCCAAGGATGTGACAGATCATATTCAGCTTCATAGTAACCTAAAACCCAAGGACATTCCTCTTGAAGAATGTCATCCATCTTTTGAAGAATCTGGGCACGCTTCACTCCAGGCTTTAGACTTTCAGCCTGCTCATAAAGCTGATTAAACTCCTGATGATTAAAGTTTGACTCGTTTGGACCGGGTGATGAATTAGGTCCGTAAAGCAATTGATAGATATTATCTGCATCAGGAAAATCCATAGACCATCCTCCCGATGAGATTTGCAAATCACCTTGTTTCGCTTTTTCTAAGAATGCAGGAAAAGTATTAGAAATGACCTCAAGCTTAACTCCAATTTTATTAAACTGCTGCGTGATGAACTCACCAAACTGCCGATCCGTACTGGATGCTCCCCTGAGATCAAACTTGAGCTGAGGAAGCCCTTGTCCTCCAGGGTACCCTGCCTTGGCCAGTAACTCTCTTGCTCGATCAAGACTATAATCAAACTTAATCTGCTGAGTCTTCGGGCGATCTTCAATTCCAGGAGGTACAGCGCTCACCATCTTTTTACCCGTTCCATTAGTAAAAATGGTAATCCACTGCTCTCGATCAAGAACAGAAGAGAGTGCCTGCCTGAGGAACTTATTTTTACCCAAGACGGGGTCCTTCATATTGAACTGAAGGTATCTAATCACGGCTCCAGTCTCGATACTCAGGTGAATCCCCTGCTTCACAAGATCGGGTGCAAGATTGACCTGATTCACAATCGCCTGCTTAAAGTTATCCTTCGGCAGAGGTATAGAATCAACTTTGCCCTTTAAAAAATTAAGCCATCGGGGCTGATCCTCTTTGATGATTTCAAATTTGACCTCATCTAAAAACGGAAGAGCACTACCTGCATCTGCACCCATACCCACTTGTGCAAATGAAGGAGCTACAGAAGAAGGATAGTCTTCTCTCCTGAAGTTTGGATTTTTAATTAAACGAACTTGGCGATTTCTATCCCACTGAGCAAGTTGAAACGGCCCTGTTCCCACCGGGTGATCCAATAAATTACCCTGAGGATCTCCATACATCTCAATGGCCTCATGAGGAATAGGGGAAGTGAAATTCATCGTCAAGATGTAGATCAACGAAGGATAAGGTTTATTGAGCTTAATCTGCAGCGTATAATCATTCAAAGCCTTCACTCCCTCAAATCCTTGAGCAAAGATCTGAGCAACTTGATCTTTAGATGCCTTAACTAGAGAGTCATGAAATAGATTCGCTCCGACAATATTCCCGTCTAAGATCCACCACCCCTGCGACTGAAGAGAGGGAAGAGCAAGGCGCTTGATTCCATAAACAAAGTCTTGCGCCTTGAGCTCTCTGCCTTGTCCATGGGTTTCTTTAAAACACGGGTCATTCTGAAACTTAATCCCTTTTTTCAGAGCGATTGTGATGGTTTTCTGATCAGCGGAGTACTTCGGTAATTCGGCAGCAAGTAAGGGCTCAATCTGATAAGTCTCTGACAAGTACGCATATTGATAGAGCGTCTCATAAATCAAAGGAACCATGTCCAAGCTCACAGAATCATAAGCATTAACAGGATCCCATGTCTTCACATCATCCTTCTCAAATCCATGAAAAATTTTTTGATTTAGATCTTCTCTTGTTCTTGAACAGCCTAGCAGCTGCACTGTAAGGACCAACCCTGTGATTAATGAATAAATAAACGGATAGTGAACTCTTTTTGTTTTCATGAAATTGCAACCCCACTTGATCTTGCGAAGATCTATCCCATCTCAAGAGTGATTTCAATCTATGAAAAAAAAGAAGGGCGTCTCTTGCATCCCAATTATTGGAATGAAATCAACGCCCTGATGCTTTATAAGCCACGCTATTGAATGAAAAAAATAAATTAAATCATTAATTCTTTTCTTTATTCTTCATCGAAGCTGTTGCTGCAGAAGCTGGTTTCTGAGGAGCAGCTTGAGAAAGCGGCTGCTTTTGCTTTGCAGAATCAGCTACTACTGGAGCTGGTTGTGAGGCTTGAGCCTGAGGTACTGACTTTTGATTGACACCTGCTTTTTTTAAGACCTCCTCACGGATCTCAGAAATTCTTTCAGGATGTTCCTTGAGATAGTTTCTAGCGTTCTCACGGCCTTGACCTAAACGCTCATCTTTATAAGTGTACCAGGTTCCACTCTTTTCAATGATATTATGCTGAGTTGCTAAATCGAGCAGATCCCCTTCTTTTGAAATTCCTTCACCATAAAGAATATCAAACTCAATTTCTTTAAAAGGTGGTGCCATTTTATTTTTTACGACTTTAATCCGAGTTCTGCTCCCAATAACGTTCTCGCCATCCTTAATTGCAGCAATTCGGCGGATATCGAGTCGAACGGATGAGTAAAACTTTAATGCATTTCCACCCGTTGTGGTTTCAGGGTTTCCAAACATTACACCAATTTTCATACGAATTTGGTTAATGAAAATCACCAATGTCTTACTTCGATTAATCGTCCCTGTGAGCTTTCTCAATGCCTGACTCATCAAACGAGCTTGCAAGCCCATATGAGAATCGCCCATTTCTCCTTCAATTTCAGCACGAGGAACAAGAGCAGCAACAGAGTCAATGACTAAAAGATCAATTCCACCTGATCTGACAAGCATGTCAGCAATTTCAAGTGCCTGCTCTCCTGTGTCTGGCTGTGAAATCAAAAGATCATCTGTTCTCACTCCCAGTTTTCTAGCATAATTAACGTCTAACGCATGCTCAGCATCAACAAACGCAGCTACTCCACCTTGCTTCTGAACTTCTGCAATTGCATGTAAAGTCAGGGTTGTTTTACCAGAAGCTTCTGGTCCATAAATCTCAATGATACGCCCTCTCGGATATCCACCAATACCCAAAGCAATATCTAAACTTAAGGAGCCCGTGGGAACAGTTGCAACATCATTTGCAACTAAGTTCTCATGAGCACCGAGTCTCATGATTGAACCCTTCCCAAACTGCTTCTCAATGGCTTGCACTGCAAGATCTATCGCCTTGCCTTTCTGTCCTTGAGAAGCTGACTCCATTCCATTTCGTCTCTCCATCATGTCCATACTTTCTCTCCTTAGGAATGTTTTTCTTGCAACGTGTAAGCAACGACCGTACCACAATTGGAATCAAAACTAAACACAACGTAGCTCACTCACTTGCATCCGTGCTGCAAAACACTCACGATTTAACTTAAAATTTTTAACCACTGTAGAAGCAAAATTATGCTTAACGCTTGAATTGCTGCAACAATATCATCAGCAATCACACCAAACCCACCCCACCAAGGTGAAGATTGATTTTTGGACCAGGTATCCACTTGTCGAACTGGAGGAGGCTTAATCATGTCAAAAATACGAAAAAGCACAAAAGCTGCAATCCAGTTCTTTGGATCAGACCCTGCAGTCCAAGCCGTAATTCCCAAACCCACCACCTCATCAATCACAATGTTTTGATTGTCGTGAGTTTCCATCATCTCATCAAACTCTTTTGCTGCCCAAGTACCGAGCAGAGTGAGCCCAAGCCAGAGCAAACCTTTCTCAGTCCAAGCCCAATCTCGAGAAGCATATGCCAAAGGCACAGCAAAAAGGGTTCCCATGGTGCCAGGAGCGATAGGAAATAGGCCAGCCCCTAAGGCTGTTGCAACACTAAAAGCCGAAATCGCTTTAAAACCTTTTACTCGCTGCCAAATAATTTTACGACGACCTGAACCAGGACCAAATTTCAAGCAAACCTCCTTATCATGCGTAGATCAGGGATGAGAGCAAGCCTACCCCAGTTCAACCTTCATTTCTAGATTGATGCTGCACCTAGTGTTCGGATAAGCTCCAGGGAAGATGAATCGAAATCAATTAGACCTGCTTAAGTCCAAGTACGACTTTAAATCGGACGTTTTAGACATCATCATTGGTGGAAAATCCTCACTAGATGCTTCAAACCCTTTCGAGATGAAAGACATGACTGAAGCAAATCGATTTATCCTCAGTTATGGCTACGACCTTGAAAATCCAATTGAGCAAGCTGAAATTCTTGGAAACTTTCATGAGGCGATTCATTTCATCCGCAAAACGTTTCTTCAGCCTGAGAATCCTACAGGGCTTAGACTTGAAATCCCAAGAAAAATCTTAGAGATTACCCATATTCAAGAGCTTTTCTTAATGGTGAGTAAAACTCATCCCAGCCAAAAGGGCGACTCAAACGATAGACTTCTCCATGACTGGTCCTGCAGCATCCTCAAAGTCATGCACACGATTGCTCACATCGATAAAGACTTGAGAAGTGCGTACTTCAGCGATATCCAAAAACAAATTTTTGACCGATTCTATAAACTGATTTATCGTGACGCCGATGGGAATCTCTACTTGGGCGAGAATCCGAGTGATCCTCTTCGAATCCCATTAATTGCATTTGAAACTAAGCCTAAAAAATCAAGAGAGTCGACTATTCTCAAACTTTTGCACAAACCTGAGAATGTTGCCGAAGACATCTTTGATCGAGTTGGGATTCGATTCATCACCGAAACTCCGCTCTCAGCGCTTCGAGTGGTCAAGTACCTTAAAGATAAAATGGTGGTCATTCCGCCTAATATCAAACCCAGTCGATCTCGTAATACATTGATTCAGATTGAGCCTCTGAAGAAAAAACTTGAAGAACTCTTTCATCGCGATGACCTGAGTTCATTGAAAGAACCTGATCTAGAAAAAGCCTTAGAACACCTCACCCACATACCTGAGTTTAACCCAGCCAACCCGCACTCAAGCGAGTTTTACCGTGCCATTCAATTCACGTGCAGACAGCTTATCAAACTCAAAAACCCCCTGTACGAAGACTTAAGAGAGCTCAGGAGCCTTACTCGCGAAAAAACTCTTCATGAAAATATTCTCAAAATATTAGATCGAATTGATTTTAAAAACATTCAGCGTGACATCCGCTTCTTTTATCCCTATGAAGTTCAAATCATGGATCAACAAAGCGCAGAGGAAAATGAAAAAGGTAAGAGTTCACATACAGCTTACAAGAAAGCTCAGGTTCAAACTGCTTTACAGCGCGTAATGGGGAACCTTGCTCATGCACCTGGATAGCGAGATCATCCTCATTGGAACAGGTATTGCTCCACTTGCAGCTGCCAGTCATCTTTTATCTCAAGGAAAATCTCCACTCCTCATTAATCCTGACTTAGATTTCTTTCTTGAAAACTCAGAACTTCCTTTTGATCCACTTTTGAGTCAGTCGCTTTCAAAAAGAAAACTACTCAGCAACTCCCCCCAACACGCCCTTCAAGAGATTCAGCCCATATTCCCTGGAGCCATAGAACTTTGGCCCCACCCCAGTAAGGACAGAAAGGGATATTACGACCCCACAGCTCCCCACTTCAGACAAAGGGGTCGATTATGGATCGCAGACTCTACAGACGAAGGCCGTGAGGAGTGGGAAAAGCTTGAATCCCTTTATCTTGAAACTTCTGATTCAGGGTTATCTCCTCAGATTTTAGATGGACTACCGGCTATTAGGCGCTTTCCCGGCGCCTCCTCCTACACAGACCTTTATCGCGGTCTTTACTTACCTAAACTCTGGGATGTGGATTTAAATCGTTTCAGACTAGGGCTGCTCGATTATCTACGAGAAAAAATCCCTGCTCACCGAGTAATACCTTCTGCCTCTCAGCTAGAGATTACTCCTGAAGGACTCAGGTTTTACTCACAGGGTGCGCAAATGACCGCAAAGGCAAGTCAAGGCCTGCTCATCTTCTGGACTCCAAGACTCACGACTTGGCTCATACATCAAGCCAAGCAACACGACTTTAAGCTCAACTCTCCCCTAGGAGTTAAACTCTGGGAACAATGGTTTCTGAATCTGACTGAGGCTCCATCTCCTAACACTATTGGAATTTATAAGGACATGGCTGTGTGGGCTCACTTTGAGGGGTCGCCATCACAGAATGAACCGGAACGTTTTGGATCTTCACTCTTTCCTCATACGACTCAGGCAGAACTCACAGTTTTGGCAGCTAATCAGTTTATCCCATTCAGAAATCTTGATTCTGCTCTCTCAAATATTCAGTGGGCTTCAACAGACTCCTTTAGTGATCTATCTCATCTGTGTCTAGATTTTCTGAAGTGGGATCTTTTCACTATTCGATCTTTTCATGCTCGTGCTCTCTTTGAATGGAAAGAGAGTCAGGCTCTTGCACAAAGCCTCTCGCCTGTTTTTCCTCGTGTACAGATCATTTCCCGATGTGATGGTCCCCTGGTTGACGTATTACAGACGGTTAGGCAAGTCTGCGAAGCACTCCAGGAATAAGAAAATGACGCTTTAACAACGGTGGGCTGCTAAAATGAATATTACCCTTAGAGAAGGCAAACTAGATGTACTCATTGCTTCAGGTCCTCGACTAGAGATTTGGCCGTCAGTGGGAGTCAGAATCATCTCTCTGCTGTGTGCAGAGATGGGATTAAGTGTAGGCCAGTTTGGAGGAGAGTCTTTGACGGTTCGAGGGGTCATTCCTTCGCCAAGCACAGGAGGAACAGCATTTATTGAAGATACTCAGAAAAGAATCCATAGAGTACATGCCCGAACTCTGATCCGAGTCAGTCCTGAGGAAATCCTACCTGACCCATTTCCTGGCTGGAAGTCTCCTGCACTGATACCCATCCATACTGCAGAAAAGCTCCTCAGGGAGGGACAATTGGATTGGGACTTGCCTATTGCTATCTTAGGAACTGGAAACAAAGCACTTAAATTAGGAAGCAAACTCCTTGAAACTCGAGGTACGCCTGAAGTTTATTGCATTGAGACGCAAAGCTCTCTTTGGAAATCAAAGCCAATAGCAGGCTGGGAGGTTGAACAACGCAGGTTTGAGTCCTTAGGTGGAAGAATTATTTTTGGAAGGCCTCTACAAATTTCTCAGACACACCCTCTTTTATCTCAATTACGCGTACAGGACGCTCACGGCATTCGCATCCTTGAAGTCAGGCGAGTGATTTCAGCGGGTCCTTTTTCAGAGACTCCTCATTACCGAGAACATCCTCCCGGATCTTTTCTTTTTGAATTTACCCAAACTGCTCCTTCACTCAAGAGGGAGGATCCAGAGGGTTGGGCTATGGAGGAGGAGCGAGCCAAGTGGTTAGCCGGAAAAATCATTAAGTCCCTCACTCCTGATCTTGGCGCTAAACGAGAGGAAGTAGATCGATTAATTCGCCGAGCTAAGGCCAGATTAAAAAAATACCTCTCCCACTATGATCACCCCCTCCTTCTCAAGTACCAGGGAAAATGGGTGTCTCCTGAGGAGTCTAAGCGAATGAGATCATTCTCTGGAGTTCCTCAGACGAATCACCTCAATCGTCCCGTAGCCAGCATTGAGTGCTTTGAGGAGATTTCCTGTCAGCTTTGCCAGAGTGTTTGTCCTACCCAAGCAATTCGTTGGGATCGTCCTTCTGAGAAACCTCACTTGATCCTAAATGAGGGCTTATGCACGAGTTGTGGAATTTGCCTAGTCGAGTGCCCTTCTAAAGCTATTTCCATAATTCACGAAGAGGAGAATAAATCTGTTTCTCACTTGACTCTTCCTTGGAGAGGAACGCAGCCTTGGCAAACGGGAGAGTATGCTACCTTGGTCAATCGCAGGGGCGAGTCTTTAGGGAGTGCACGAGTAGAGAATATCCATGCCGCATCAAGCGACCAAACTCAACTCGTCCAACTCGCCGTGCCCACGCACTTACTTTGGGATTGTAGAGGATTGAAGCGACCTGACAAATTAAATTCAACTGATCCTGACTACATTGCTGCTGAGAACTCAGCAAGTGCTCCTGTAGACAAAGTTGAATTGAGTTTCAATGGTGAAAAGCGCCTCATGAGGGATCGCATTCTCATCACTACAGCACTTTTTGAAACGGGTAACAATAGAGAAGAGGATCAACTCTTTTGCAAAGATGGAAGTTGTGGATTGTGCTCTTTATCAGTAGATGGCGTTCAAAAGCTAGCATGCCAATCCAAGATTCATAAGGGAATCTCTATTCGCTCAAAGAGCAAACCTACTCACTCCTCCACTCTAAACAACCCATCACCCTCATCCACTCCCACATTTTCATCCCCCTCAGGTGATCGACTTGAGTTTTGTCCTTGCTTAAATATCACTCAAAAAATGATCTTAGATCGAATCAGTCAATCCAAACTCAAAACTATTGAGGCAGTGCTTTCATGCACACCTGTAGGGGAGGGCAAGTGTCACGGCCAGCACTGTATGGCAGCATTTAAGAGGTTTCTTGCTCAACATGGTTTTGAGACTCAGCACTGGATTGATTGGAGATTTCCGTGGAGTGACTGGAAACTTCCGCATAAGTAATTTCAGATAAGAACTTTTCAATTCTGAGATTTACAAGATCAGGAAGATCCATTTGCGGACAATGGCTCCCATGCCGAATCACTTCAAGTTGACTTTGAGGAATCAGCTGATTCATAAGCTCTTGCTGCTCAAGTGGAATCACAAGGTCATTTTCTCCTGAAAGAATCAGAGTAGGAGCAGCAACCGTGTGTAGCCAAGCTCTTGCATCATAGGAATTATAGTTTTCAATCAAATGTAAAAGAAGAGCCGGATCGGTTTCAGAAACCTGTTGGATGTACAAATCTATATCGGCCTGAGGTGTGAGATGGGGATTAAATCCACCCATAGCAACTAAACTTCGAGCGATGGGGTTTGATTTTGAGGATTTCCAAATCAAGGAAACGAGATCAGGGGAGTAGTCATGAAGCTTTCTCAAGAGCTGAAAACCACTCTGAATGGCATTGGTGCCAAAGATAGTCTCCAACGGTCTTTGTGCAGTGCCATTAGCTAGAACCATACCAGCTACTCTCTTGGGTTGTTGCCGGTAGAATTCTAGAACCACATTTACACCCATGCTGTGCCCTAGAATCACAGCATCCTTAAGATTCAGTTCATCCATGATAGAGCCCAAATCTCTGGCAATATTTCCCAGAGTGAGGCTAGTCAGATCTGATGGGACATCGGAATTGTGGTGACCACGGTAATCAAACCAGATGGTTTGATAATTGGATTGAAAGTGTTCAATCTGATACGTCCAGTGTAAACTTGAGCAAATCAACCCGTAACAGAAAATCAGAGGCCTGCCCTGGCCTTCAACACTATAGAATAGCCGTGTACCATCAAAGCTCTTGATATAACCGCTACGAATGCTCGTACGATGAGAAGGAGTGAGTCGCTCACTCAGTCCTTTTTTTCTTGCGCCTACAGGCCTGGGATTTTTGATCGATGGAGATTGCATAGAGCCATCCTTCATTATTGGAGGGGACTATACTCTTTACTGGTGCTGAATCCAAGAGAAACGCAGAGGACTGAGAGCTAAACTCAGCTCAGAAGAAAAACGAGGAGAAATGACAACAAGAGAAGTAATGGGCGTTTACGCAATCTTCAGAATATTTTTGCACATCTCAACGAAGGAGTGCTTCTGGGATGCATCAGCAGAGCTATAAGCACTGTAGAGCTTCTTCATGAACTCTAAGTGCTCATGGTCCACGACTAAACTGGAACCTGCACTTAAAGCACTTGCGTCATGATCCAAACCTACGACAGTACCTAAGCGATTACTAAGCTTCAACGCATACTCTCGCTCAAGAAGAGCTGCAATTTCTGCCTCAGTAGTCTGAAGAGCTTTTGCAATCACTGCCACATGGGAGTGTGGCAAAGGCGTCACACCTCTTTCGAGATTTGAGATGAACTGGGTTGTAACTGGAGGATTGAAAGCAAGGCCCAAAGACTTCTGAGAGATATTTAGAGCCTCTCTTCGTTTCTTAATAAACTCACCAACAATTTTAGGTTTACTTTGTTTTTCAATCATACTTATTTATAATAATGCATTGTGTTAATTCTGTCAATTTATACTTACATTTTGTTTAATTAATTAAAATCACTGCGTATTTATATCTTTTCATTTAGATCAAGAATTATTCATTTCTGATAAATATTGATGACTTAATTCATATTCATAAAAAAATGAATTGACTCATTTACAAATCCCTAATACTTAACGGCGCTATGGGGCCTCAATTTATGAGGTTAATACAACTACTTGGAGTGAGGATCGATCCTACTATCCAAAACAGAAAGCAGAGCAGGTGTTCATTCCAGGTCAACGTTACATAAGAGGGACATCTAGATGAAAAAACTTACTTTATTATTAGCAGGCTTGACCATGACTAGTTCAGCATTTGCGGATGTCACCGCAGTTTGCACAGAAACAACACATAGCCTTTCAGCTGGCTATAAGAGTTCTCCTCTTTTTGAAGGCTCTCTTGCTGCTGGAACCAACTATCTACCTAGCTTAGTTCGCAGCTCCGAAACCTACTCCTTGAAAGTAACAGTTCCAGGTGAAGACTGCAGCGGCTCAACCATGCTCAGCAACCCAGTTGCAGTTAGTGCAGGCCAAGCGAAAGGTAACGAACAAGCTCCTGCTCACCAAGCAGCTCCTGCCCAACAAGCAGCTCCTGCCCAACAAGCAGCTCCTGCCCAACAAGCAGCTCCTGCCCAACAAGCAGCTCCTGCCCAACAAGCAGCTCCTGCCCAACAAGCAGCTCCTGCCCAACAAGCAGCTCCTGCTCAACAAGCAGGCCAAGTCAGTGGTGCTGATCAAGCAAGTCAAGCAGGCCAAGTCAGCGGTGCTGATCACGCAAGCCAAGCTGCTCCAGCAGCCCCAGAAATGGCTACTGTAACCCTCACAAAAGCAGGTGAGTTTACCTTCAGCCACATTGATCTTCCACACTCCGCTTCTGTCTCTCTCAACCAAGGCGAGACAAAGACTGTAGAGATCAAGTACCACAACCACGTATTTGAATCAGTCACTGTATCCTGCGCTGTCTCCTGGTACTAAAAAACGCTTAAAACTATGGATTACAAGATCAATCTCCTAAAGACTTGCAACTTGAGTTCATAGAAAAACAGAAGAGCCGAAGAGTTTAATCCTAAATTCTTCGGCTCTTTGTCTCTTCTGATTTATACTTCAAATGATTTCGCTCTTAAAAGCTCAAGACTGAAGACCTAAAAGGTTCCCAACCGACCAAACTGCAATGTGCCTTCTCTCTTAAAATACTCTCTCAAGGCCAGATGATGAGGCATTTCAAGATCAGGATCTTCTTTTAAAACAGCCAGTGCATCATCTCGCGACTCAAGCAGAAGGTCACGATCACGAACGAGATGAGCAATCTTAAAAGGTAAGCCTCCTGATTGCCTTGTTCCTAAGAACTCGCCTGGCCCACGAATCTCAAGATCAGCCTCTGCGATCTTAAATCCATCTTGAGTTTCTTCTAACACTTCAAGTCGCTGGGAGGTGGCACTTCCCTCTTTTGTCTGGCCTGCAAAGAGGAAGCAATGAGAAGCATGTACGCCTCGCCCTACCCGACCTCTTAATTGATGCAACTGAGAAAGACCAAATCTCTCTGCATGCTCAATCACCATTACCGTTGCATTAGGCACATCCACCCCAACCTCTACGACTGTAGTGGATACAAGAATATGAAGGAGCCCCTGCTTGAACTGATCCATGATAATACTTTTTTGATCAGCTCTCATTTGTCCATGCAGTAGACCTACTTTAAACTCCGGAAAAACTTCCTGCGCTAAATGCTCTGCCTGTGAAACTGCTGACTTGAGATGCGTAAAACCCTCAGCCTCGCTATCGTTCACCAGAGGAAAGATAAAATAAGCCTGACGCCCCTGTCGCAGTTGATCTCGAATCCTCTCATAAGCTCGTAGCCTCTGCGTACGATCTCGAACCACCTGTGTGGTGATCGGGGATCGACCTGCAGGTAGCTCCTTGATCGTTGAAACAGTGAGGTCTGCAAAAGCTGTGAGCGCTAAGGTTCTTGGAATCGGAGTAGCAGTAAGAATAAGTGTATGCGGAATCAGAGTTTTTCCTCTAACTGAATGCAAACGATTACCCTTATCTTTCAGTTTCTTTCTCTGATCCACACCAAAACGATGCTGCTCATCAATCATGATAAAATCTAATCGAGAAAATACCACTGGATCCTCAATTAGCGCATGCGTGCCGATCAACAAAATTGGCTCCCCAGATTGGAGCCTTTGCAAGAGCTGATTCCTCTCTAACTGAGAAGTTTTTCCGGTCAGCAATGCTACATTCAGCTGGCCTGCAAATAGTCGTTTTGCATTCACTAAATGCTGCTCAGCTAGAATCTCAGTAGGAGCCATGAGTGCTGCTTGACTACCTTCTGCAAGGACACAGGATGCAGTGAGAAGCGCCACTGCAGTTTTTCCAGACCCCACATCCCCTTGCACCAGACGATTCATGGGATGAGGCTGCTTGAGGTCATCTAAAATTTCCTGAATCGATTGAATTTGCCCACGCGTCAGTTGGAAGGGAAGAGATTGAATGAGTTCTTTCACTCGATTCACCCCTCCGCCTTGACCAAATGCTTGAGCCGAGGCTCTTGCAACATTGAGCTTTTGGCGCATCATGAGAAACTCAAACTTAAAGAACTCCCCATAGATGAGCCTGCGATGAGCAGGCGTAGTAGCCTCCATCAGAGCCTCAAGAGTATATTCAGGAGAGTCAGGAGGAAAATGCAGGTTCCAAATGGATGGGCCCACCGAAGGCAAGGATCGCCTTTGAAGGAGATACTCCGGTAAATCCTCCGGAACTTGCTGACCAAACTTCTCTAAAGCTTCCCAGAGTACTTTTCTCAGCGTACGACTGGCTATACCTTCCAGCTCTACATAAACAGGAACGACTCGACCCACATTGTGGTGATCTTGAACAGAGGAATCATCGTCTGAAGCCCCCCCTACCCCCCAGGTAATCTCGGGATGAACGATTTCAGGACGACCCTGATAAAGCTTCACTTTTCCTGTGACCATGAACTGCGTACCAGGAGTGAACCGCTTCTCCATTCCACGTGGCGCATGAAACCACTTTAAACTGAGCGTCCCAGTGTGATCAGCGCACTTCACTTCGAGAAGTGAACGACCAAAGCGAGTAGGAATCAAACGCTGACTCACAACCCGCACCGTAACAGTAGCTTTCACTTCTTCCTTCAACGTAGAAACCGTAAAAATCTGTGACCGATCTTCATAGTCTCGGGGAAGAAAATAAAGAAGCTCTCCTACAGTTTCAATCATTCGGCTTTTAAACATGGCCCCAAGCTTAGGGCCTACGCCTTTGACAAACTGTATCGGGGTATCCATTCCCGTTGAAAACGTAGAATTTAAATTCGTTTTACTCGTAGTAGACTTTGATGATGTCGTAGTGGATTTGTCCTTTTGGAGCATGCACAATGACCTCTTCACCTTGAGTTTTTCCAATGAGTGCACGTGCAATAGGAGAAGTGATTCCTACTTTGCCATTTTTAATATCTGCTTCATCCACACCTACAATCTTGTAGGTCATGCGTTTACTGTTCTCTTGATCTTCAAGCACAACAGTGGCACCGAACACAACCTTATCTGACTTAATTGTAGACGGATCAATCACCTGTGCACGAGCCAGCTTCGCATTAATTTCTTGGATACGACCTTCGATGAATCCTTGGCGCTCTTTAGCAGCCGAGTAATCAGCATTTTCAGAAAGATCCCCATGGCCACGAGCCACTTCAATTGCTTTTACAATGGTAGGTCTTTCTACGGTCATCAGGTGCTTAAGCTCTTCGTCTAAAAGCTTTTTGCCGTAAACTGTCATGGGTACTTTTTCATCTGCCATATGCTCTCACTAGCTAACACAATCACAGATGAATGCAAACCTTTCGCTTCGCTTTGCAAGCGCCTCGTAGGAAATTTACAGTCAGCTAGGATAACACCAGAAGAGACCTCAAGCATTTACCGGTAACGTTAAAGGGGTATCACTTTTGACAGCCACCCTTTTGAGCCCCTAGTTGGAGTAGGTTGTATTTTTAGTCTTTGTGGCTCCCGCTGCTAAGGTACTGGGCTGAGCAAAGCAACCCGGATGGCCTGGATAATCTCCAATTCTCACGTGAAAATGATTGTGATGCCCTCGTGCATGAACAATGTAGGATCGATACCTCGCCCAATCTGGATCATTTTTAGCAACCTGAGCTAATTTTTGAATATTTCTCTGATCTAAAAGCACGAGCTTGATGCAGACATAAGGATTTTTAAAAATCTTTTTAAGAAACCACCAATTGACCTGGGGGTCAAAACTCTGATGAAACTCTACTGGAGAAGATTTTCCAGACTTTACCCAAAGGTAACCAATATCTGCATCTTGACCATTTTTATGGGATCGATGAGCCACTCTTTGTGTGTACCCCCAAAGACAGCCTCCCTTGGGAGCAGAAACATCACCCACCACAATTTTTACTCCCTGATATTTTCGCTCTGAATACTGAGAGGCAACTTCGTGCCCTAACCATTCAAGGAGTGATGCCATAGAGTTGGTTCCAAAATTGGTGCATCTAGAAGGAAACCTTAAAGCGATGCGATTAAAAGGCGTAGGTATAATTCGTCTTCCATGAGCTAAAAAACCATCGTTGACTGAGTAAATAGCTTGCTCTTGTTCTCCATCAGATGAAATGAGCTTAAAAACTTCGTCTCGATGAGAGGACGAAATCAATTCAGAGTACCTGATTTGAGTGGGAGTCATTTCCGAACAAAGATCCGGAAGTCTTCTTGCAGGATTGCATGAGCGAGCTTTTCTTACACAACGATTACCATTGAACTCAAAATCTGGATTCCACTCCTTGCAAAAATCTAAGGAGTACTCAGAGTGTCCCCGATGAAAACTGCTTCTGGAGCAGCCCACAGCAAACAAAACCACAACTACTGAAACAAGCTTTAACCACTTCATCCCACTGCTTGAATCAGCAAGTCTAGTGCCCAAAGCTTCATTCAAAAATACTGAACAAGATTAGATCTTTATTCTCAGTCAATGGATATGATTCAGTTTTGATGTACTGACAATTGATTAATTTTTAGACAGTAAGCAGAGTAAATCCAGATCAGAAAAAACGAGTGATCTATCCCTTTTTTTTGAATAACGCTTCAGCTGCCGCTCGAGCTGCATCACGAGTAGATCCTCCTTGAGCAGTCAATTTGGAGTGTGGCTTGAAGTAATCACAGAAATTACTTCTTTCTTTATCAACGACTCTTTCTGCTTGCGACTCACGACACTCATTGTTTGAGTTTCGGTCATAGAATACACATGCTTTACACACGCGGGTATCTCGACCACATTTTTTGCACGTATCGCCTCGACCAAAATCAAGATGCCCTAGACTCTCTCCACAGTACCAACAATTTCCACCCACTAAATGACTTGTCATATGCTGAACTCTACTCCTCAAATCCATCAAAAGTGATGTCCTCCCCTCTCTCAAGTGAGAGACATCCATCCTCTTGTTAAAACAAGAGGGATTTTGCTTCAACTGACTAAAAATGAATCCCTGTACTAAATAGTGGCTCAATGGGCTTTTCAGGATGAGCTTGATTATAATACTTAATGGCATGCTCAATATGCAGATCATTCGTCGCAAGAGTACTAATCAGATGAACGATAGTACCAATTCCTAGAGTTGCGCCTGTGAGAATGAGATAACCATTGGGCTGGATCACACCTGAGTTTACATCTACAGGAGTACGTTGCATCATCAGACCCGTTCCCAATAGGAGTAAAGCCGCAGTACCTAAGTAGGCACTGGTACGCAACTGAGCTCGATTATTCTGATAAGTTTGTAGTTCACTCATAGCTTGAGGGACATCCTCAAATACTGGCTTTAATCGCTCGGCATCTACTGCAAGAAAAGAATCCACCTCAAATTTCCTATGATTCAAGATACAAAATCGAGCACAGGGTGGAACAAAGTGGGGTTCTGGTTTGACAAACATAGGAGGTTGAGACGGTTGTGTAGGAATCTGCCTCATCTCAAGTTCAAACGTTGAGACTCCTGCGTGGCAAAGATAGGGAAACCCCAAAATCAATGGAAGCAGCCTTCGAAACATATCCTTCATTCATCCCATAGGTTGGAGTGGAGCTCAATCTGGAATTGATCCTTGAGCGGACTCAGTGTAGTGTACTAAAAAGGTCAAAACCTAGTGATTAATTTACGACAATTCCTTACTCAAGCTGAAAACCAGTACCATCGCTCTCAGTACTTGAACTCAGATCCCGTAGAGTACGTCCATCATTACAGCGACCCCTGGGATCAAGAAGCAGTTGCTGTTCTCTGTGCAGCTCTTGCTTATGGAAACGTGAAGCAAATCAGACGCTCCATTAAGTTGGCACTGAGTCACATAACCACCCTAGCATCCTCTCCTCAAGAGTTTGTCAGGAGCCTAGAGCAAAAGCCCTTTAAGACTCGGGCGCTCAGAGAATTTAAGCCCTTTGTCCACCGCTTCAACACAGGGGAAGATGTCATTCACCTTTATGAGGCATTATCTCTCAGCTGGAGGAAATACCAATCTTTAGGTGGACACTTTTTAACTTTGCTCTCGCCCAGTGACACTACGATTGAGCCTGCATTAAACACCCTGCTGGGGACCTGGAAACTGTGGCTTGGCCCTCAAAAAACGGAAGGATCTACAGCCTTTTTCTTAAGCTCACCTAAAAGCGGCAGCGCTTGCAAACGGTGGTGCATGTTTCTCAGGTGGATGGGCAGAAAAGACGAAATCGACCTTGGGTTATGGACCCACACCAGCCCACTGAGAGAATCCTTCCCTTCAGGCCATGGATTAAGAGCACATCAACTCATCATGCCCTTGGATACTCACACGGCTAGAATTAGTCAAACCCTCCGATTGACACAGAGAAAAAGCGCAGACTGGAAAGCAGCTCTTGAGGTAACAGCTACTTTAAAGCGAATGGACCCAGAGGATCCCATTCGATATGACTTTGCATTATCTCGATTAGGCATCCTCAATCTTTGGGATAAAGCAGCGCAGGACCCTTCCCTTAAACGCTAGACGTGTTTGATTTTAGCATGCTACATTACTCCTCATGAAACATGTGATTGTAACAGGAGGATCTGGATTCATCGGATCCCACCTTTGTGAAGCCCTTCTCAAACGAGGCTATGCGGTCAGTGCCATAGACAATTTTTTAACAAGCGACGGCAGTAACCTGAACGACCTCAAGCATCATCCCCATTTCTCCTTCTTCAAGCATGACATTTGTGAAGCTCTTCATGAAAGTAATCTTCCTCTCCTTCAAAAGTGGGGACTGCACGGCATTCTACATTTTGCTTGTCCTGCAAGCCCTGTAGACTTTGATCGGATCCCTTTTGAAATATTGAAGGTTGACTCTCTCGGCACTCTACAAACTGTGGATCTTGCGCAGAAATTTAATGCAAGATATCTCCTTGCTTCAACCTCAGAAGTCTATGGAGACCCTTTAGTCCACCCACAAGTAGAGTCCTATTGGGGGAACGTTAATCCTATTGGACCGCGCGCTTGTTATGATGAAACCAAACGTTTTGCAGAGGCTTATGTCAGTACGGCAACCCGATTAAAGGGATTAAATGGAGGGATCGTTCGAATTTTTAATACCTATGGCCCGAAGATGAGAATTGATGATGGCCGCGTTGTGCCTGAGTTGTGCAGACAGGGCTTGGAGGGCTTACCTCTCACCATCCATGGAAATGGAAAACAAACGAGAAGTTTTTGCTTCATCACAGATTTAGTAGAAGGCATCATGCGGCTTTTCGAGAGCACGATTCATGAGCCAGTCAATCTAGGTAACCCCACTGAGTATTCAGTTCTTGATTTTGCACAAGTGGTGAGCAGACTCACTGAAGGCCGATCACCACTGGAGTTCTTACCTGCACGGCCAGATGATCCTAAGGTCAGAAGACCTGATATTACTCGAGCAAAAACTTTGCTAGGATGGGAACCTCAGGTAGGATTAGAGGAAGGATTAGAGCTGAGTTTAACCTTCTTTAGAAAACAACTCTCATGAAAGTTGCACTCGTTCACGATTGGCTCACTGGGATGCGAGGTGGGGAGTATGTGTTTGAAGCGATTGCTGAGCTTTTTCCTCAAGCCGAGTTATTCACACTGCTTTATGTCCCCGGAAAAATCTCACCTCTTTTGACGACCTTAAAACGCCACACAAGTTGGCTACAAAAAGTCCCTCAAGCAGAGAAGAGATACCGTCACTTCCTACCGTTCATGCCATCCATGATTGAGTCATTTGATTTAACAGGCTTTGACCTGATTATTTCCTCCTCTCATTGCGTTGCTAAGGGCATACGAAAGCCTAAGGATGCAGTTCATGTGAGCTACGTTCATGCTCCAATGAGATATATGTGGGATCGCTATGATGAGTACTTCGGACCTGGACGAAGCTCATTACCTGTGAGTTTAGCAGCTCGCATCCTAAGAAAACGTCTTCAACAATGGGATAAAAATTCGAGCCAACCCAATCGCATTGACCATCTCATTGCCAATAGTCAATTCATCGCAAATCAAATTCAAACAGCATATGGACGAGAGGCAGAAGTCATACATCCCTTTGCTCAGTTAGACCGCTTTCATGGGCACCGCAAAGCAGGTCATCACTACTTAATAGTGACTGCGTTTGCTCCTTACAAGAGAATTGACCTAGCCATAGAGGCTTTCAATCAGCTCCAACTCCCCCTATTGATTGTGGGCTCAGGACAGAACGAATCTCAACTCAGAAAGCTAGCAGGCCCCACAGTTGAGCTCTTAGGCTCTTTATCCAACGCTGCAATTGCCGATCTCTACTCTAAGTGTAAGGCTTTTGTTTTTCCTGGAGTGGAGGATTTTGGGATCACTCCGATAGAAGCGATGGCGGCAGGAGCCCCAGTGATTGCACTGAAAGAGGGTGGCGCTACAGAAAGTGTTACTGAAAAGACTGGAATTTTCTTCTATCCTCAAACAGTTGAGGCATTGAAAGAAGCCGTTTTAAAGCTTGAAACTGGCTCAGTGAGAATTGAGGAAGCACATTGTCGCCAAAGAGCATCGGAATTCACAAGAGAGAGATTTAAGAAACAACTCTCAGAGAGCATTCTCAACATTTGGACTTCAAAACACAAGAATAAGGAAGACTTACTTAAGGTTATGGAAGTTTAAAAGTTTCGCTTTGATATCATATTTTATTCCAACATTCAATAATTGAACTTGCTTCTATTATCCTCCAAGGATAGATCGATCCTGATCTTTATTGGTTCAAAACTAGAGACGTATTTCAATATGAACAAGAAACACTCACTCCCTCAGAGCCGCCGCCAATTCTTAAGACAAGCAGGATCAGGACTCATTACTTTCGGATTTTTTGGATGCGCTCACTCCCTCAGTATACCTTCACTCTTTAATCAAAAGAGTGAGATACTAGATCACAACCTAACATCCTCATCACCAGTGGACCGCTCACATCAAACGCTCATGAGGCAAGACTTCAGCGGAGATGAGCCTCACCGTGCTCATAGTACGATTTGGAATAAAAAAGCGATTCTGGATCAACTTCAATCTCTTCAAAAATCAATCCCTACCGAGGAGAGTGAGATAGTAATCATTGGCGGTGGAATCAGTGGTTTAATGTCGAGCTACTTCCTTAGAGATCGCGCGCCTATTCTCCTTGAGCAAGCCCATCAATTTGGAGGTAACTCAAAGGCTGAATCCTGGGAGGGTGTGGATTACGCCATTGGAGCAGCCTATGTCACTACTCCAGAACCAGGCTCTCCCATTGATCTTTTTTGGAAAGAACTGGGCATTACTCAACGTGCAAGAACATGGAATAATGAGGAACATCTCTTTATTGATGGCAAGCTTTATTCTGAGTACTGGAGCAAAGGAACCCACTCCTCATCCCGTAGCCAATTCCAAAAAGTAGCGTCACATTTTAGGCAACTTAAGAATGAAGAAAAAGGATTCATCTATCCAGATATTCCAACTTACCAATCAAAGACTAGATCGTTCCTCAATCAACTCGATCAAGTCTCTCTCCTTCAATACATTGAAAATCTCCTGGATGGACAGTTGCACTCTGACCTTAGGCAATTCATCGAGTATTATTGCTGGACTGCATTTGGTGGCTCTGCTCATGAGATTAGCGCAGCCATGGGCTTGAACTTCTTAGTGGGAGAACTGGATTCAATCACTGTATTTCCCGGCGGAAATGCAGGAATTGCTGAAGCAACTTTTGAGAGTCTCAAATCCTACTTCGATAAGAACAAGATGAAAAATCGCCTCCGCCCCTCAAGCATTGTCTTTCATATTGAATGGGGACCGAAATTAAATCAGGTTTTTTACATCGACGAGAATGAGCAATTGAGACGCATCCAAGCCAAGTATGTCATTCTCTCATGCCCAAAATATGTCGTTAAAAACTTAATGACTGACTTGGAGCCTGAGAGAATTAAAGCCATTCATTCACTTAAATATCGCTCCTACATTGTTGGCTCAGCGTTAGTTGAGGAAAAACTAAAAAGACGTTTTTTTGATACCTACTTCTTGCCTGGCCGTAAACATCACTCTTCTGAGTCCATCAGACAAAGAGCAAAAAATCAGGGTGCCACTGATGTGATTCTAGGAAGCTTTGCTTCAACTCAGGAAAACCGCACAGTACTTACACTCTCCCAAAGCCTTCCCTATGATGATACCCGACAAGAACTTCTCAATCCCAGCGCTTATGAAGAATACCGTAAAAAGTTTGAGTCTCAACTCAAGGAGCTCATTCTTCCAGCCCTTCACCTTGCTCCAGAAAATCTTCGAGGAATCAAATTAGCTCGCTGGGGTCATCCTTTGCCTTTGTCAGCCACGGGACTGATCTCAAATCAGGTCGTGGATTGGTTGCACAAGCCTTATCGAGACTCCATTTACTTTATTGAACAAGATAACTGGGCACTCCCCTGCTTTGAAACAGCCTTCTTTGAGGCCAAGAAGTGGACATCTGAAATTCGATCCAAACTTCAACCAGTGTAAATCCTATGATGGCAATCAAGATGACTCTTCCCACTATCAAACCTTTAATAGGTTGAATAGGACACACCCCGAGCCCGTCTCTACTCTATTATTAGAACCCACTACGCCTATGAATTTATTCATCTTTTATCATTCAATACGAAGCATCATTTGACACATTACTAATAGATAAAATTAGTCAGAAAATAAGGAGAGCTCATCTAGAATAAAACCAAGATGAGAGACAGGAACTCGAGGCAAAAGTGTCAAAGAGACTTTTAAAGAGAATCTCGAAAAAAATCGCAGAGAGAGTCCAGTTTAAGCTTAAAGAAAAACCTTATCTTCTTTTATTTTCGGCATTCACTGCACTGAGTATTAGCATAGCCATCCTCTTCACTGGACCACATTAATCGACTCGAATCATCCTCATCAAAGTCTCTTGTCTTTCAACAAGATCAGAGATTTTGAGTTGAGTTAGCCTACGAAAACTAAAATCTTCAACAGTAAAGCTTGCCATCACACAACCTGCAAGCACTGCACGCCTGAGAAGCTGTTCCCAGCGCACAGGGTCTTTCTGTGCTAAATTCCGATGAGCTCCTGCTTCTGCAAGGTACCCCATGAAAGCTCCTGCAAAGCTATCTCCCGCGCCTGTAGGATCAACCACATGAGCTGTTGGATAAGCAGGCGCAATAAAAAATCCTTGAGAGGTCATGAGAAGCGCTCCGTAAGCACCTCTTTTTACAATTACAACAGAAGGACCCATTTTTTGAATCGCCTGTGCTGCTTTTAAAATATTTTTTTCCTCTGAAAGGAGGTAAGCTTCTCCTTCATTCAGAGAAATAATATCGACACGTGCTAACGTTTTTCTGAGCTCTTGAAGCTTTCCTGCAATCCAAAAATTCATGCTATCACAGGCAACTAATCGAGGCTCTTGCACCTGATCTAAAACCTTCTGCTGTAACTCGGGGTCAATATTCGCTAAAAATACATAAGGTGCACACGAATGTTTATGACTCAGTCGAGGATCAAAATGCTCAAATACATTCAATGCTGTTGAAAGTGTTTTTGCATCACTGAGATCTTGCCCATAGGAACCTACCCAATGAAAAGTTTTACCTGGAGCTACCTGCACTCCACTCACGTCGATTTTTCTCTGAGAGAGCCACAGGAGGTGATCTTTCGGAAAATCCTCTCCCACTACTCCAACAATATCTACAGGAGCATAGATTGAGGCAGCGATGGAGAAGAAATTAGCAGACCCTCCTAAGACTTGATCAACCTTACCCGCAGGGGTTTGAATCGAATCAAAGGCCATGGAGCCAACAGCTAGGATAGAATTTGGGTGTTGAGTCATAACTCGAGCAGTAAAACCTGCCCCTAGCACCCTGTCAATTAATAAATGATTTCACGCGGATCACGATATGTGGCTTTTCTCGTTTTCTTAACCTTTTTAGACTCGGGAGTGGAGACTAGCACACGAGGCTTTTTCTTCTCCAATACCCGTAAGACCTCCTCAAACCCCCTCCAACCCCGTTCAAGCGGCTGCCAGTTCAAAGTTGATAAAGAAGCTTGGCAAATTTCGCAATAAAATTGAAAACTTAGTTCCTCACTGTTTTTGGGATCTTCACCGTAATAGGCAATCCAGTTTTGGTCACTCGACGCCCAAAACCCACCCTTTTCATCTGTACTTAGAGAAAGGGTTCGAAAGAGACGTGTGATCACCTTAAGATCTGAAACATGTGTATACCCCAAACTCTGAAATGATTTCTGAACAACATAAGTGGATGGGATATGATCCCTCTCCCAGCGAAAAAGACCTTCCCTTTGGGTCACCTCATAGGCCCAAACTCCGAGTACCAGAGAAAGAACAAAAAGTAGACCTGCACTAAGAATAGCTTTTAACTTTTCTATTTTTTGAGGATCTTCACTTCCTTTGATACGCCGGAATGTATTTTGAGTCTGATTAAGTAGAGAGTGTATTCGCGCATAAACACCTGAGTTAAGCCTAAAATACTGAGAGTAATTAAAACGGCCCATAAGATTCCTTCAAATAGGATCTGTCCCTGGGTACAAAACAGGAATATGCCAGTGTGCTCTCCATTCTTGAGTCTTGGCTTCACTCTTTCTCTTGACCTGAGCAGCTGAGGCTCTGTTTTGATATTGTACTTGAAATAAAAATTCATTAGGCATATCTCCATCCCACCTGAGCAGCTGAGGTCCCACGTCATCAGGCACTCCTCGAGAAAACTCCAAGGCAGGTAATCTAAAAAGTCTGTCCCGCTGATTTCCGCAGAACCCAGGAACTCTCCACTTCATCTGCCTTAGCCTCCATTGAATGAGCAAAACCTCCTGCCTTGCAACTAAACCCAGAAGGGTTAGCTCCAACCCTGGAAGCAATGGAGCAAGAGCAGGCAGCACTCGCGCCACACGAATTGAGCCTCTTAAAACGCTCATCTTTGAATTCAAATCCTCAATCTCAATGAGTCGATCCCGAAAATCGAGAGCAACTTGCCCCACACATCGGTTGATTCTGAGTTGATGGTAAGTCATCCGAGACCATTTTTGCATCAGCATCCAGACGCCTAGACTTATGCTCACCCCCATACAGAGCAAAAGGAGACAAGAGATAAAAACAGATCCTTCTAATCCCAATTTGCTTTTTCTAGCCAAGGAAGCTCTACTCTTTCTGCCATTCCATGACACCGACCTTCCCCTCTCACCCCCCACTCAAACTCCTGTATAGAAACTTTGATTGGCGATGGAAAAACAGGGGCTCCAATGAGGTGTGCGTGGGTTGCCTCAAAAACAAAATAAGCACATCGAAGTCTTAAACATTTTTTATAAATTAAAATTCCAGACAACCCTAATACTCCAGGTAATATCAAGAAAAGGAGAATCATCTCTACAAGCGCCTGTCCGTGCCTAAAAGACTGATCTCTGTCGAAAAACTTAAAACCCCTCTTCATCACGCTGATTTATTTCATGAGTTTTATCACCACGAGAGGAAGTGTAGGTGATTGAATCAATTTTTTCTTCAGCACTCTTAATCTGTCTTTTAATCGTCCTGCCCAGCTTCCCCACTGTTCCAACCGCAACGAGAGAGATCAAAATCAACAAACTCAAGTACTCAGTTAAAGTTTGTCCACTTTGCCCCAAACTTTTTTTTTGCTCTTCTTTTTTAGCCTGACTCATCCACTCTTGATCTACTGAACGACTCATCATTTCTCTCCTTCGAATCACCGAATTAGCCCTTTAAAATGGAGCATAAGATGAAAGATCAATGCCAATGATTCAGGGGAAATAGCCAACTAAGATATCGTCATTCAGGTCTCAATGTCCTTATTTAGGACTTAGAAGAAGGGAAAGACCTGTCTAAAAAGCGTCAAAGAAATGATATACCCATACGCTCTCACTGAGTAAATTTTAAAGATTGTGATCCAGCCGACATCCGGTAAACTAGAGAGTAAGGGTACAATTGAAATCAAAGAGAGAGAAACATGAGTAGCGCTACAAACCAGCCTAAGTTGTTTTTACTCACGCGAGGAGAACTCCTCATTCTTTCCATGATCAGTATTCTCCTCATCTCCATTGGCTTTACACTCGGTGTTCACTTGGGCAAGCAACTTGGAAGTCAAATGGAAGCCTCGAAGATTGCAAAAACAACTAGAATTCAAACTTTAGATGATCAAGTACCCACACGACAGGAGCTTCAGGAGCAATCCCAAGGCGCTCAAACCCTCATTCAAGACGTCCTTCAAAAAACACTTTACGATGAAGTCACTAAATCAGGCCTTCGCCTGAAGACCCCTCGATCAGTTGAACTACCGAAGGAATCTGTGAGCTCAAATGCTGGGGCCACAAACTCAAAGAACGAATAAGAATTAGTAATCAATCGCCTGCATAGTAACAAGAAACTTCATGACGAGCTGAAACCTCTTTTTTCAGTTCGCGCAGGACAGGAAAATCTCCCTTACAGTTTTCCTGAGCCATAGGGCATCGTGGATGAAAATAGCACCCAGAAGGAGGATTCATCGGGGATGGCACGTCTCCCTTCAAGATCATTCTCGTCTTTCTGTATGAAGGATCTGGAATGGGAATCGCAGAAAGGAGAGCTTTGGTATAAGGATGCTTAGGTGCCTGATACAGCTCTTCTGCAGTGGACATTTCAACGACTTTTCCGAGATACATCACAGCAACTCGAGTAGAAATATGCTCGACCACTTTCAAGTCATGAGCAATAAAAAGGTACGTCAGCCCCAATTCTTTTTGCAGGTCCTGCATGAGATTCACAATCTGCGCTTGAATCGATACATCCAGTGCAGAAACAGGCTCATCACACACAATAAATTCAGGCTCTACGGCTAAAGCTCTAGCAATACAAATCCTCTGCCTCTGCCCGCCTGAGAACTCATGAGGATAGCGAGCAATAGCTTCCCTTCTCAATCCACACAGATCTAGAAGTTTTAAAATCCTCTGTTTCCGCTCATGCTGAGAGGTTCCAATCTGATGAATCTCCAGAGGCTCACTAAGAATCTCCTCAACTGTCATCCTGGGATTGAGAGAAGCATATGGATCTTGAAAAATGATCTGCATATTTCTTCTCAGCTTTCTCATTTCATTAGGGCTGAGCTGAGTAATATCTTTTCCTTTAAAGAGAACCTGTCCTGAGGTCGGCTCAATCAGTCTGAGAATACATCGACCTAAGGTGGATTTTCCACAACCAGACTCTCCAACTAGACCCAGCGTTTCTCCTTTTTTTATATCAAAAGATACGCCAGAAACGGCCTTCACACTTCCAATCTCACGAGATAGAATTCCCCCTTTTATGGGAAATCTTTTCGTCAGATCTCGTACGGACAACAATACATCACCTGCATTAGATTCCTGCTTTTGCGTCATTGATGTCTCCACTTAGATATCCCTCACACAACGGATGGCATGCGGCAGAACGGTACTCTCTGAAATGACTCTCAACCCAGGCTCTTCCTGACGGCACTGATCCATGACGTAAGAGCAGCGCTCCTGAAATCTACAGCCCTTAGGTAGATGGAGTAGGTTAGGAACAATTCCTGGAATAGCCTCTAAACGAGATTTTTTTACTTTGCCTGTAGGATCTTTGCTCAGAGTGGGAATACTATTAAGAAGACCTTTCGTGTAAGGCATCTTGGGTGATGAGAAAATGTCATTTACCCGACCTTGCTCAACCACTCGACCTGCATACATGACCACAACTTCATCAGCGACCTCTGCGACCACACCTAAATCATGAGTAATGAGAATCAAGCCCATACCCACTTTATGTTGCAGCTCTCTGAGTAGATCAAGGATCTGCGCTTGGATCGTCACATCAAGAGCCGTTGTAGGCTCATCAGCAATCAACACCTGTGGATTACAAGATAATGCCATAGCAATCATCACTCTTTGTCTCATACCGCCAGAGAGTTGATGAGGATACTCCTCAAGTCTCTTCTCTGGAGAAGCAATCCCAACCAGCTTGAGCATCTCAATGGCTTTATTTTTGACTTCCTTCTTTGATAAATCCTGATGCAGCGAAATGGCCTCACAGATTTGATCACCAATAGTAAAGACTGGATTAAGCGAAGTCATTGGCTCTTGAAAAATCATTGAAATTTCATTGCCACGAATTGCGCGCATTTCAGATAGACTGAGTTTTGTGATATCTCGACCTTGATAAAGAATCTGACCACTGATGATCTTTCCAGGAGGCTGAGGAATGAGGCGCATGATGGAAAGACTAGTGACACTCTTGCCACAACCTGACTCCCCAACAATCCCCAGTGTTTTTCCTTTATAAACGCTAAAGCTGACATCATCAATCGCCTTCACCTCTCCTGCCTCGGTAAAAAACGATGTACATAGATTTTTGACTTCCAGAATCTTCTCGTGTTCAGAATGAGTGTTCATAGGCTTCCTTCACTGATCATTGCAAACTCAATTGATCTTGATCTCATTTCCTCTCTACTGCTTAATCTTTGGATCTAATGCATCACGTAGGGAATCCCCCAGAAGGTTAAAGGCAAGAACGATGAAGAACATGGCAATGGTAGCGCCGGCAAGCTGCCACCACACTCCTCTAGAGAGCTCAAGCTTTGCATCATCAATCATCACACCCCAACTGGGTTGCCCCTGAACCCCAAGGCCCAAGAATGAGAGGATCACTTCGGCCTTAATTGCAGACATGAATTGAATGGATAGATTGATGATAATAAAGTGAGACACATTCGGAAGGATATGCTTAAAAATACGAGACTTGTGAGTAGCACCCAAGCTTTCGGCTGCAATGACATAATCCCTGCTCTTATGCTTAATAAACTCACCTCGAATGACACGAGCAAGACTCACCCAAGCCGTAATCCCTAAGGCAACGTACATCGCTCCCAAGCCCTTACCCAGTACAAATGTCACTGCAATCAAAAGCATAATGTTGGGAATAGAAGAAAGGGTAGTGTAAAACCAAACCACACACTCATCCACCCATCCACCGAAATACCCCGCAACAGCTCCTAGAAGAACTCCAATAGGGACACTGAGGAGGGATGACATCAGCCCGACACTCATTGCGATTCGGGTCCCATGGAGAACCTTATAGAGAACGCTTCGACCAAAGAGATCTGTTCCAAGATAGAACTCTGGGGACTGAAATGAAGGTGCTTGATAGGCCTCACCTATCACCTTATCCCAAGGAGATGCTAGAACTCCTAGCTGAGTCAGTAATGCAACAACAGCATAGAGCAGAACAATTCCGAGACAAAATAGAGCCACACGATCTCTCTTGATTCGGATCAATGCATCATTCCAGAGACTCCTGCCCTGAGGAGTAGGTGTTGTTTGCTCCATATTCACGCCCTCTACAACAGCAGCCTGTGTCGTCATTTTAAGCTCACCCTTGGATCTACTAGTGTGTACAAGATATCTGTTGCTAGATTTCCGAATACATAAAGAATAGCAACAAGCGTCGTCATCGCCTTAATCACTGGGAAGTCACTATTATGAACTGCATCAATAGTGATACTACCCAGACCTGGAATCCCAAAAAAACTCTCAAGCAAGAAGGCTCCGAGAATCAAAAGAGGGATCTCAATGACGATATTCGTAAGGATTGGGACCATACTGTTTTTAAGAACATGCTTAAAAAATATACGAGGTTCACTCAACCCTTTGGCTCGAGCGGTACGAACATAATCTTGATTCACCTCTTCGAGAATTGCTGTGCGATAGAATCTCACATCATAACCTAGGCTGACTGCAACAAAAATAAACATAGGCATGAGGAGGTACTGCATCCGGTCAGGCCACTGGGTGTCATATCCTGAGATAGGAAACATCCCCCACTTGAAGGCAAGAAAGTACTGACCAAATAAAATATAAGCAAGCATAGGTAAGGACATGCCTAAGACACAGAAAATAACAGTCAGCCGATCAATCCACCGCCCTCTAAAGTAGGCAACCATCAAACCGATACTGACCGAAAGTATAGTAGTCAGAAGAAAGGATGGAATCATAAGGGAAAGTGAAGGTCCCATTCCATCAAGTATCATTTGACTGATAGGCTGCTTGGTTGCGTAACTTCTCCCATAATCAAAGGTGAGAACTTGCTTAAGATAAGAAAAAAACTGAATATACTTAGGCTGATCAAATCCATACTCATGTCTTAACTCAGCAATCTGTTGAGCATTGGCATGGCGCCCGAGCATTTGATAAGTTGGATCTCCTCCTACAAGATTAAATAATATGAATACAATGAGAGTCACACCAAAAATAATAGGAATCGTGTTGAGCAATCTTCTGATGATATAAGCAATCATTTTTTTCTCTCTACTGTTTTAGATTGGGATCCACTCGATAGTACTTAAAGTTTCCGTGAGCAAACTCATGAGGTTTATAGTTCTTGAGCCACTTCTGAAAGAGTGTAAATCGCATTCGATGAGCTCCAAAAATCCACGGTGCATCCTCAATCACCATGCTAGCCATCTTTTGATAGAGAGCCGTTCTTTCCGCTCCTGCGGGAAGATCTAATGACTTCACGTAGAGCTGATCAAACTCAGGATTGGAGTAGTTACTATCATTTTGTCCCGGAGATGCATTCTTACTATAGAATAGCTGCAAGAAGTTCTCGGCATCAGGATAATCACCTGCCCATGCATACTCCCAAATCTGAGCCCTTTTGTTTTTGACCGTCTCCAAAAATTGAGGCCAGGAGTAGGTATTTACATTGAGCTTTACTCCAATAGCACCGAACATTTTTTGTAGATACTCTGTCTGCTGCCTTCCTAAACTACTTGCAACTGAAGCATATTCTAAGGGTGGAAGTCCCTTGCCCTCTGGATAACCTGCTTTTGCAAGCAGCTCCTTGGCTCGGGCTATATTAAACTGTCGATAAGGATTCTTGAGTTGAGAATTGTAGCCATCAAGTCCAGGAGGAATAGGGCCTTGTGCTGGAACTGCAGCTCCGTTGTAAAAGAGATCGATGAAGCTGTTTTCATCGTAGGCAAGACTGAGTGCCTGCCTAAGATATTTATTCTTACCCAACAAAGGGTCAGCCATATTGAATGAAGCATGGGTGATATCTAGCATAGGAGCTTTCACCAGCTGGATCCCCTGAGAAACAAGCTCTGGCCTAAGCTTTCGATCTGAAGTGATTGCTGATGAAAAATTATCCTTAGGTATGGAGGAAACATCCAGCTTTCCTGACAAGAAGTTCAGCCACATAGGCTGCATTTCAACATAGACTTCAATATTCAGTTGATCTGCAAGAGGTAACGACTTGCCTGCATCCACCAAGAGTCCCTGCTGCTGATCCTCAGGCTCTCCCTCTGAGGGGTAGAGTTCTTTTCTGAAGGTGGGGTTCTTTTTAAAAATAATCTTTGAATTAGGATTATACTCAGCTAACTTGAAGGGCCCTGTACCCACAGCATGATTAATAAACTCTCTTCCGTAATGCTCAACTGCCTCACGAGGAACGATGCTCGTGTAAGGCATAGCTAGAACGTAGAGTAAGAGCTGGGATCGCTTCTTCAGCTTAATCTGAACTGTATAGCGATCTAAAGCTTTAAGCCCATCAATTTCTTTCGAGTAATCAGATTGACCTGCTTTTAAGGAAGCCTCTCTCCACTCGTTGAGGCCTTTGATTCGATCATCAAAGACCCACCACCCGTTCGAAGTGAGTTTAGGATCTGCAAGCCTCTTAAAAGAATAAAGAACATCCTCTGCTGTGAGCTCCCTTCCTTTTCCTCCAGTTGCTTTGAAACACGGATCATCCTGAAAGAGAACTCCTTCCTTGAGATGAAACGTGTAGGTTAAACCGTCTGAACTGACCTCAGGCATCTTCTCTGCGAGCTGAGGAGTGAGTGAATAAGGCCGCTTCAGATAGTGATACCCCAACAAAGTTTCATAAGATTGAGCGAGCACAGTGCCTGAATACAGATCCTCGGCATAGATGGGATCTAAACCCTTGATCTTCTCAGGCACACTTAAGTGCAAGGTATTGGGAGGTTCTTTATGACTCTTGAAACTACAGGCGCTTCCCAATAGAGATACGATGAGAAACGGAGCAAGTAGGTGTTGACATTGACTTTTCTTATTTTTATTTGCTTTCCATATCATGAATAAATGCCCCCCACAGCCGGTGGTATCTGAAGCCATGCTTTGTGTCAATCTGAAGCTCGCTCTTTCCATCTCACCTTAATAAAACCCTCATAAGAATGAATCTCCCACTTGAGAGGTGTTCCATGCTTAGAGTCAGGATCATCGAGTAGCATCTCAATCTTCTGACTTTTTCCCTTTAAGTTTTCAAAGATCACCCTATCTGGCCAAGGCTTGTCATTCCAAATCTTGAATTCATAAGTCCACTGATTCTGATTCTTTTCTCGCACTCTAAGTTCTCCCTGAGATGAAATGCCCAGATCCACAAACTCAGATGTTTTAGGACAAGGGATTTTCCCAAAAAACAAAGCATGTACAAGCTCAAGAGGGACTCCATTCCAAGTCCGTAGGCCTCTTTCAGTAAAAGGGGGATCCTCATTAAAACTCTTAATCTCATAGATTTCATTTTTTATGGAAACCTGAGCAACAACCCCCTTGAAGGGATGATCTACCTCAAGAAAAAGGTTTTGAGGAGCTTCAGCCTGAATATGAGCTTGAAACTGACCTGATACCTCCTTGGACTTAATCTGCACAGAAGCTTCACCAGAGACTGAATGAAGATTCTGTCCAACGGAGCAAACCACTGAATAGAGATCCTGAGGACTCAATCCTTTAAACTGAGTTTTAATAGGAGAAACGCGAACTGAGTTACAAGCAGAAATTAATGGAATTAAAACTAAAATAAAAAATCGAAAACTCATGAAAGCGACCATGACATAAAGCCGACAAATATCGCAACTCAACTTTATCGGCTATGAGAGCCATGAGACGTTCTCATGGAATTGCACTAGAAACCTGCCTATGAGTGAATGCGGAAACACCGCACAAGAGAATCAACGGCTGGCAGGTAACCTTTCCTGAGTAGACTGACCCGTTTTCACAGCAAGTTCTCTCTTTACATTCTCAAGCTTATTCTCAATCTTCCTCTTCGTGTCTTCTGAGTCAGCAAACTTTGCCGCTTCCTCATATTTCACTTGTGCCTTTTGCCTGAGATTAGACTTCACATAGGCGTCAGCTAAATGCTCAAGAATAGTTGCTTCATTGGGCTTGAGCTTAGCAGCCTTCTCGAGCTCAATAATAGCCTCGCGGGTCTTTCCCATAGTGAGGAGATACCACCCCCAACTATCTTGAATATATCCGTTTTGAGGGCGAAGCTGCAAAGCCTTCTTGAGAACCTTACCCGCCTCTCCCAGTCGAATACCCTTGATGGTCCAAGTGTAGCCAAGATAATTTAAGGCATCCACATTCTCAGGATTCACCCTAAGAATGGACTCCATTCTCTCAAGACTCTTATCCACCTGACCGGTTCGATCATAAAGAGTGCCCAAGTAGTACTCAATCCTCTCATCTTTTGGAAACTTCTCAAGTGCTCCCTCCAGAATCTGTATGGCCTTCCCAACCTGCTTATCATCCTCTTCAAAGCTAGCTTGATAGATATAAAAGTTACGAATCATAGGAGCACGAGCTAAAGACTCCTGAAGATAAGTCTTAGCCTCAAGAAGACCTAACGATTGCTTCATGAGATTTACTGAATGAAGAGTGGCATCAGCAAAAAGAGAAGAATTTGAGTCAATCTTTTTAAATTGCTGCAAAGCCTTATCATTCTGTTTACTCAACTCATAGACATTACCCAAGTAAAAGTGAATCCGATCAGATTCAGGGTTCTTCTCCAAAATCTCTGCAAAGATCTGGATTGAACTTTCGTATTGCTTCAAATCCATCTGAATCAATCCGAGTTTCACTCTTGCATTGAGATCGTCTGGGTCTGATTGAATCACTGATTTTAAATAAGGCACCGCCTTTGCGTAATCATCTTTCTTCAGAAACAAATTCGCTAAGCGATTAGCTACTGCTGTGTCCTGTGAAGCCTCATAAAGAGTCTGATAAACAGCAACAGCATCCTTGAGCTGTTGTGTTTGTTCATAGAGCTGACCAAGACCTAAAACAGCTTGAGTAAAGTTCTGCCTCAAAGAAATTGCCTTCCGGTAAGCTTGAATAGCTTCCTTTAAATGACTTTCCTGCTCTTGACTTTTTGCAAGGTAGAAGAATGCAACAGGTGATTCTGGATTTAACTTCACAAAACTTTTCAGGGCTGCAATAGCCTCATGGTTACGACTCTCTTCTAGTAACACTTGAGACTTAAACACTACTGCCTCTTCACTCCTCCGATCCTGCTTCAGAACACGATCATACTCTTGGATTGCAAGATCATTCTCATGCATTGCAGAATACAGTCCTGCAAGGATCAGACGTGCATCAATAAACTTAGGATCCTTTTTTAAGGCCTCCTGTGCGGACTCCAGCGCAGATGAGAGCATCCCTTTTTTTACATATTCTGCAGCCAATCGTGCGTAAATAAGTGCAGCCTGAGGATCAAACACAAGAGCAAGCTGGTATTCCTCAATGGCTCGATCTAACTCTCCTTCTCCACTATAGGCCTGAGCGAGGCTAAAATGATACTCTGCTAAATTAGCTAAATCACCCCTAGATACCTTTGTACCCTTCTTCTGAGCTGCAATCTTTTTTTCAACTTCTTTCTTCTTAGGCTGCTCGGTGAGGACTTTCGAATTTGAATATGATGAATTAATCCAACACAAAGGCAAGATAACTATGAGAAATTTATTAATTTTTATTATATTCCAATAATTATTCTTATTCGTTTTTTTTCTTAAGGTGCCTTCAAACATAATCTCTCTCCTGCCTCCATCTCTGTATCATTCGACAAAATCGAGAAAAAACTAAATAAGTGATTTTGGAACATAATATGCATTGCCCCGAGTTCAGCTCTGGTTCATGCCTTTTGCGTTAGGAAAAGGCATGATTAACTAGGCGCGTTAGAATAAATTTTAACTCGCCTGAGAAAAGAGCAGGGTGGAATCCTTGACTTTACTGGAGCAGGTTGTTATGTGGCTTAGGAAATAGCTATGACACATTGTAGCTTAAACGCTACAGTGAGTAGCCAGCTATTTGGGGTAATTGAACGTAGGGGGTTTGTTTAGGGGCAGAGATGACTTTTAATGAGTCAAAACTCTGTCTCCCAAATAAAGATGGTCAATAGGGGGAATCATGAAAGAAATTAAGATCATTAAAAGATATCAGAATCGTAAACTGTACGACACTCATGAGTCTAGCTACGTCACGTTAGATGAGATTGCTAAGATGATCAAAGGTGGTGAAGACCTTCGCGTCATTGACAACAAGACGAAGAATGACATCACGGCCGCAACCCTGACTCAGCTTCTTTATGAAAGCGAAAGAAAATCTAAGACTCAACCCTCCGTCGATCTCCTCAAGGAGATTATCCGTCATGGAGATGGCTCATTCTCGGGATACATCCAAACCAAGATCGGCGGTGATGTCAGTGGATTTGGATCGCTCAATGCTCCAGGTCTCAAAGAAAGTGACGCTGGATTGACATCTCGCGCTCCTATCATGAATCAGTAGGTTATTTTGAGATACAAACTTGATGCGGTTGATGGAAATTCTGATAATATTAAGGAATGATTCATAGCGTACAAATCAAGGGTGCATTCAGGGTCTCAAAAAAAATTCGGCTGAGTCTAGTTGAGGCATTAGCACTAAGTAGTCTATTGATAAGCAGTCACGCTTTTGCTTCAACTGGATCTAGCTGGTCTGGAGGCTCAAACTGGGGAGGTGAATCTAATTCCTCAGTTAAAAGTACAAAGGCTCGAAGCTATATCAGCACCACAGATGTATCTCCCTTTAGCCCTGGCTCTCATAATCTTGGTCTTGATCTAGGTCAGGTTTTTCTCATGGGAGGACTCACCCAGTTCAATGATTCACTCGGAATGAAGCTTCATTATAACTACGGTGTCAGTGATCTTTTTAGTTTTGATTCGAGTCTCGGCTATTCTACTCATTCAGAGGGTAAGTACGGCATGACTTCCCTTCTCACCGGTATACGAGTCAACTTGAGCTGGTATGATAAGATCATTCCATACTGCAGCTTAGGTCTTGGGTTCTATAGACCAACCTTTAAGGACCTTACTTCAGCGACATCCTCAAATACTTCAACTCTTTCATCCTCAAGCCAACCCGACATCTCCGCTGTCCTCTTTGGGATGTACTTGGGCCCAGGTGTCGATCTCGAAGTGAGCAAGAACATGTTTTTTGGAGCTTCGCTTACGTTTCACAATATGTTTGGAACCACAAAAAGCTTTGCCAATGGCACTCCTGTAAGTCTAGGTGGATCCTATACTTCATTCTTTCTCAGGATCGGAACCACCTTCTAACACCTAGAGGGGCAGGCTTCATTTCTTTCACACCTCTGACTTCACGTGACCCTTAGCCTCTTGAATGAGCTGCCCTAGGGTTGCTTCATCAACATTGTATTCAGTCCCACAAAAGTCGCATTTGACTGTGGCTGTTTTTTCCTCTGTCAAAATCGCATTGAGTTCTTCTGCCCCAATAAGCACCAATGCTTTTTGCACTCTTTCCCAGGAGCAATCGCATCGAAAAGCGAGTTTCTTTTCCTCTACAATCATAAAGGCAGAACTTTGAAAAATCTGAGAAAGTAAGTGAATCAAGGGAGGCTCTCGCTTGAGAAGTTCTGGCAAAGAATGAATCTCATGAATGTGTTGCTCAATAGCACGGACTTCGAGAGGACTAGCTCCAGGAAGAGCTTGCACTAAAAAACCCCCTGCACTCTCGACTCGATCTCCTGACATGGTCACTGATAATCCAACTGCTGATGGAATCTGTTCACTCTGCACCCAATAAAAGCTCAAATCCTTAGCCAGATGACCAGTCAAAAGAGGAACCGTACCAATATAGGGCTGCTTCCCTGCCTCAGATCGATCATCCTGAGACCGAAGAACAGACAAAAAACCCTCACCCCATGGACCAAACTCACTCGCTTCCTCCCCTATGGGCTGTGATGAATCCTGCGCAATGACATAACCTCGCACCATTCCCTCAGGATAAGCGTCAATGAGCGCTTGCTTGAACAACCCTGATCCTTGGATATTTAGATTAATACGCTGACCTTGCTTGCAATATGAAGCAACGAGTAATGCGCCAATAATTGCCTCTCCAAAGCCTTGAACTTCCGGGCCTTTCAATTGATGACGATCTGCCATTTTTTGGATTAGATCTGTGGCCTGTATAGCTACTCCTCGAATATTTCCATGAGTAGAAATACACTTCATCCAGCGATCATTCTTTTCTTCTACGATCAACATGACTTAAGGCTTAACATAGAGAATGAAAGCTGTCATAATTCTGAATAATAAAATTGTATGGCTATCACCTGATTAAGGCGAATGACTCTCTAAGAAATCACCTGACATCTTGTACCATCACTACAGTACACACGAATGAATCTCTCACATCAACAAACAATCAACTCAAAACAAAAAAAAGAAGGCTTCAAAGAGAATTCTCTCTAAAGCCTTCTTTTATTTTAGCTCATTACAATCTATGAGCAAATATTACATCATGTCGCCGTAGCCGCCGCCCATGCCAGGAGCCATGCCGCCAGGAGCAGCTGCAGCTTCTTTCTTAGGCTTTTCAGCAATCAAGGTTTCTGTTGTGAGCATCAAGCTTGCAACGCTTGCAGCGTTTTGAAGAGCACAACGAGCTACCTTAGATGGATCGATCACGCCAGCAGCAATAAGATCTTCATACTTTTCAGTCAAAGCATTGAAGCCCCAAGATGCTGTTGTGTTGGTCACTACTTTATCCACAACAATAGAGCCTTCATGACCTGCATTTGCAGCAATCTGACGAAGAGGCTCTTCAAGAGCACGACGAATAATATTTACGCCAGCTTGTTGTTCTGGATTGATCGCTTTAATGGACTCAAGCGTACGAGAAGCTCTGAGAAGAGCTGTTCCACCGCCAGGAACAATGCCTTCTTCAACAGCTGCACGAGTTGCATTCAATGCATCCTCAACGCGAGCCTTCTTCTCTTTCATTTCAACTTCGGTAGCTGCACCTACGTTAATCACTGCAACGCCACCTACAAGTTTAGCTAATCGCTCTTGAAGCTTTTCGCGATCATAATCAGAAGTAGTTTCTTCGATTTGAGCACGAATGGTCTTCACGCGAGACTCAACATCTGCTTTCTTGCCAGCGCCATCTACGATCGTGGTGTTATCCTTATCGATTGTGACTTTCTTAGCTTGTCCAAGATCTTCAAGACGAGCAGACTCCAATTTGTGACCCATCTCTTCAGAGATCACTCGGCCACCGGTGAGTACTGCAATGTCTTGCATCATTTCCTTGCGGCGATCGCCAAAGCCTGGAGCTTTAATTGCTGCAACTTGCAAAGTTCCACGGAGCTTATTCACCACGAGAGTAGCAAGTGCTTCGCCATCAACTTCTTCAGCAATGATTACTAAAGGCTTAGATCGTTGTACAACTTTTTCCAAGAGAGGAAGAAGATCCTTCATAGAGCTGATCTTCTTATCGTAGATTAAAATGTAAGGATTTTCGAGAGCTGCTTCCATCTTCTCAGGATTGGTTACAAAGTAAGGAGAGAGATAGCCACGATCAAACTGCATTCCCTCAACAACATCCAAAGTGGTTTCTGCAGTCTTGGATTCTTCTACAGTGATCACGCCTTCTTTGCCTACTTTTTCCATAGCTTCAGCAATGATCTTGCCAATGGTTGGATCATTGTTAGCAGAAATGGTTCCAACTTGAGCCACTTCTTTTTGGTCCTTAATAGGCTTGCTGATTTTTTTCAATTCAGCAATGACGGTCTCAACAGCTTTGTCAATACCGCGCTTCAATTCCATTGGATTATGGCCAGCAGCAACAATCTTCGCACCTTCGCGATAAATGGCTTGAGCCAAAACTGTTGCAGTGGTGGTTCCATCACCTGCGTCATCATTGGTCTTTGAAGCTACTTCGCGAACCATTTGAGCGCCCATATTTTCGAACTTATCAGCAAGTTCGATTTCTTTAGCTACAGTTACGCCATCCTTGGTCACATTAGGTGCACCAAAGGACTTTTCAATCACAACATTACGGCCTTTTGGACCGAGGGTGACTTTTACAGCATCAGCCAAGGTGTTTACACCACTCAAAATAGCTGAACGTGCTGCTTCTGAAAAACGGAGTTCTTTTGCAGACATAATATTCTCCTAAAAAATTGAATTAGTTAAGAACACCAAGGATATCTTCCTCACGCATCATGAGGAACTCTTCGCCATCAATCTTAATCTCAGTACCTGCGTACTTACCAAAAAGGATGCGATCCCCTTTTTTCACATCTAAAGGGCGGACCTTACCGTCTTCAGCAACACGGCCTTGGCCAACTGCAATGATTTCACCTTGGATTGGCTTTTCCTTTGCGGTGTCAGGGATAATAATCCCACCTTTTGAACGCTCTTCTTCGTTAAAGCGTTTTACCAACACACGATCGTGCAATGGTCTGACTTGCATAGACTTCAACCTCCCAGTTTCAAAAATGGTTGAACTTTAAGTTATAGTTGTTGAGAAAAATGATAAAACACAAAGCTTTATGCATTTTCCTTACCTTTTTGACGGGCCTTCGGAACTCTACAGAAATAAGTCAGATCTCTCACTTATTTCTGAACAGCGTTCTGAAAGCCAGCCTCAAAAGCTTAAAGGCTTCTTCTTTGAATACTGGGTATGAACTGAAACTTGTCAAATGCCAAGAAAAAGGTTTTTAAAAGTTACTTTTTTAACTCTGCAAATCAAAGAATAGATCTTGCGTTTTTTTTTAAGATCGCATACCAGTAGAACTCCAAATTGATTTGAGAGGCCTGGTAGCTCAGTCGGTAGAGCAGCGCCCTGAAAAGGCGTGTGTCGGCGGTTCGATTCCGTCCCGGGCCACCACTCAGATTCACATCAAATCTTCAAACAAACTCTCATTAAAAAACTCAAAAGTTATATTTATTCAAACTTACTCTAGATTAACTCTAATCATTATCGAGCAAATAAATTCTTACTGACTCAGCTGAGTAAATTTATTAACTTTACTCACACTTGACTTGACCTAACCTCGCCCCGCAGCACGCAAAGAACCCCAAACCCTCATCAAAATCAAGATCTCACAATCAACTTGCAAATCACCACCTAGTGACTTAGCTCCTCATTCATGCGCACTTTTAGAGCCTTATCCTTTATTTTCAGCCTAATCATTTATCTTTCATCAGCCCTTTCACATGCTGCAATCAGCTTGATTGAGATTGATGGAATAGATGTAGAGGAGAGAGCTTTATCCATTAAAATTGAAAATATCGAAGGCTTTGCTAGCTTTGATCTCAGGACAATTACTGAACTCACTGCGGGTAAGACCATAAAAGAGCTCCTATTAGGTACTATCACAAACGTACCCAAGGAAGTCCTTGTTGAGTTTAGACAGATGAACTCTGAGATTTTGAAATCCTTAAACTGGGTTCACTTCAAAGATCTCAAAGCTGAATCTCCTAGTGTTGTTACATTATTTGAGCAGCTCAATACGGAGCATTTTAGATAGGACATTTCAAGTTCTCATGATGGATTTTCTATCAATTTCTCACCTCTTGACATGAACTTCGAACTCAGTGTCGAAAAAGATGAAGAGGATAGACTTCTTTCTTTTTTCCCTAGTGAAGGGTTTAAAAAAGTTCTTCATTATCTAAAGAATGAAAACTTTACTCACATTTGCAGACCAGCCCTTGCGCCGTTCGAGACCTCTCATTCAGATGCCCTGTTTAAATAATTGATTCAAGCTTTTGGACTTTCAAACTCTAAGTCCTACCTCAGACAAGACACAACGAGCACTGTCTTCTTGCCTACTAGAGTAAGGAACTCCTTTAAATCAGGATCAAACTTTGTGCTCATGCACCTCTTAAGTCCATGATTGAACTCCATCATTAATAATAGCAATAATAAAAACTCAAATCCTCTATAGACCCATCACTCTATCTCTTTCACGAAACCATAACAGATCAGAAATCACTCCTCACTCATTCATTTGACGTTGGCCCCAAAAACTGAAGCACTTTGAACTTAAGTCTTCCTGCAGCATAATGGTGAAAATCTCACCGGGAAGGAAGGCAAGGAATGAAGAAAAGATTCACCGAGGAGCAAATCATTGAGGCTCTTCGCCGGGTAGACCAGGGTATGACCGTGAAAGAACTCTGCCGAGAGATGGGGATTTTGGAACCCACTTACTATGTTTGGCGAAAAAATACGGTGGGATGGAGGCCACGGATGTCCGAAGACTCAGGCAACTGGAGGATGAGAATTCCCGTTTGAAGCGCCTAGTAGCCAGCCAGGCGCTGGATATCGCCATATACAAGGAGATTACCTCCCGAAAGTAATTGGGGCTGTTGCCAAGCTCGCCGGTGGTGGGGCTTAGCTCTGGAACCCTTTACTACCAGGAGAAAGACAAAGGCGATGGCCCCATCGAAACCTAGATGAAAGAATTCGCCGAACAGTATCGCCACTGCGGGCGCCCTAGACTCTATGTGTTGCTTCGGCGAGCGGGTTTGGTGCAAAATGCGAAGAAAACTGCTCATTTACCGTAAAGATGACCTCCAAATCAAGAATAGGAAGCGAAAGAAAATGACAAACGTAGTGAGAATCCCGAGGCCAAAAGCCTTATTCCCAAGCGAAGTATGGTCAATGGATTTTGTCTTTGATGTGCTGCTCTCAGGGCGGAGATTTAAGATCGGGCCAGTAGTCGATGATTTCTCCAGGATATGCATCCTACTAGTGGTGGCGCGCAGCATTTCTGGCAGAGATCTGGTTGAAGAATTTAAAAAGCTTCTTATATAGAACTGGAGCAACTGCTCTTCTCTTGAGACACCTACAAGAAGGAGTATGGGCACAGGAATTTAACCCTCCACAGAAAAAGACAACCTACATAAGAGCCTCCAAATACGCCGCCTTAGCATGGTTACAGCCATTTAAGAAAAAATCGAAAAGCACATTCAAAAACTTAACCATGCAGGAATACTACGACCATAATAATGGTGATTTTCGTATGGCGAATATAGAAATTATTGGATCATTTAGTCACAACCCACTTTTTCAATGTGTGAAACAAAAATCTATCTCGTACCTTAATGCCCGACCAATACAACCACTTCCTGAGAAGTGATTCTAGGGTGTTATCCCTTTCATCAAGGAGAAACTACTAGACTAATACCTCCGGGCCAATTCAACATCGATGAAGAGAACCGTTTATTTGAGGAATATGAACAGCAGATAAGCGTAATTCAATAGAAATGCTCTTTATATGCGAGTGATAACTCGGATTCATTCTTATTTTAGATGATCATCTTATTCAAATCTAACCTTAGTCACATTCATTATAAGGACAATTTCGCTGCTGTACTATACTCGAGGCCATAATCTACCTACAGTACAACTACTTAATCTCGGGGATCAATGCTTGGTTCACACTCCCTTTTTTATGTGAAAAATTTTTAGCACAGTCACAATAGTAACTTAAACTTCCCGATAAAACCTAAGTCTATAGAACCGAGCATCCACTCACTCCACATGACAAATATTTATTTAGTTTTGATTTGAAGACTTTCCTTCTATTTCAATCCTTTATATAACTCTCGTAAAGAGCCTTCCATTCCCTCACACAGAAAGCTTAAGGAGCAGCCATCATGATCATTGAGGCAAAAAACATTAGGCGCAAATTTAGATCTACTAAAAAGGAAGAAGGTCTCAAAGGTTCCCTCAAGCTATTATTTAATCCTCAGTATCAGGAGCATGAGGCACTGAAGGATATTTCCTTTTCAATTGAGGAGGGTTCATTCAATGGACTTATCGGGGCAAACGGAGCAGGCAAAACTACTCTTCTTAAAATCCTATCAGGGCTCATCCCTCCATCTTCAGGACAGGCATCTGTCATGGGCTATAACCCTTTTGCAAGGAGTTTAGACTTTAGAAAAAAAATTGCTCTAGTCATGGGACAAAAGGCTCAGCTCTGGTGGGACTTGCCGGCTATCGATGCATTTGAGTTACTTAAGGCCATTTACGAGATCCCCTCTCCTCAGTATCGGGATCGACTTCATCTCTTAGCAGACTTGCTTGATGTTAAAGATCACCTACAAACCCAGATTCGCAGACTTTCCTTGGGCGAGCGCATGAAAATGGAGCTCATTGGTGCTCTGATCCACTGGCCTAAAGTCATTTTTCTTGATGAACCCACCATTGGACTTGATGTTCTTGCAGCTCATAAATTGAGAGAGTTCTTAAAGGTCTTTAATCAGCAAGAAAAAGCTACGATTATTCTCACGAGCCATAACATGGACGATATTGAGAGGCTTTGCTCACGCGTCTTGATCCTGAAGTCTGGCTCCCTCATTTATGATGGTTCAGCAGAGGGTCTGACTGAAAAAGGAGAGCGAGTTCTTAAGATCAGACTTCTTGAGTCTGTTCCACTCTCAGAGATACAAAAAATTTCGAACCTTCCGCTGGAGAGCATTCACGAAGGTGAGGATGAAGAGACTCTGAATCGAGCCTTATATTTTCAGGTCAAGCAAGACCAGATCGTCATGGTTCTTCAAAACCTGCTCAGGCATTTTCAGATCATTGATATGGGCATTGAAGAGCCGAGTCTCGAAAAAGTGATTCAAAGGATTTACCTAGAGGAAAAGCAGGAGCAGTTATGAACCTACAGTGGAGACTCGCTGCATTAAAAAATGGACTACAAGACGCCACTGCATACCGGATAGAATTCTTTTTTGAAATCATGGGCTCTGCCTTTGTGCCCGCAGCCATTCAATGGGTACTTTGGTACGCTATCTTCCAACTGGGTGGAAAACAGGAAATTGCAGGCATGAGTTACCCTGAAATGCTGCATTATACTCTTGTGAGTCTTCTCTTTACACAAGTCAGAGGAGGAGACCATGATTTTGAGCTTCAAGAGATGATTCGATCAGGGCAGCTCAGCAATTACCTGCTCAGACCTGTGGGGGTTGTGGAGTTTATCTACATTCGAGGAGTTGCCCCTAGATTATTCATCGCAACTCTTTGCCTTGCGCTAGGAGTCCTCTTTTCATTCTGGCTCGGCCTCTCGCCGATCCGCATGGTAGGCGCTATGTTTTTAGCTCTATTGGGCAATCTGATTCACTATCAACTGGGAGCAGCTTTAGCAACGAGCGCATTTGTATGGGAGGAGGCTTACAGTGTGCTGATGATTAAAAATATGGCCGTATCTCTTCTCTCGGGAGAGCTCATTCCACTGAATCTTTTCCCTGAATCTATGCGCTGGCTCTGGCAATCCACTCCATTTTACCTCTATGTGTTTGGTCCAACCCAATATGCTTTAGGCTACTGGAGCCATGGAGAGTTTCTTTATCAATTGGGATTATCCTGTCTGTGGGTGATTGGGGGATGGCTTCTCATTCGGCTCACTTGGGGAGCTGGGATGAAGAGGTATTTGAGTCTAGGGGGTTAATGATCATGTTCATGAAATACCTGCATGTCTATTGGGTGCAAATCAAGAACAACTTTGTTCGAGAAGCTGTTTACCGAACCAACTTCCTAACCGCTCTGTGTGTGGATCTGGTTTGGATTGCTATTGAGGTAAGCTTATTTAAAGTCATTTACTCAAACGTAGAGGTTCTTGCAGGGTGGACTCAAGAGCAAGTGTACTTTTTCTTGGGGATATTTTTCGCTTCGGATGCTCTTTTCACCATTCTTTTCCAAAGAAACTTTTGGAACTTCTCTGATTTAGTGAATAAGGGAGAATTAGATATTCTCCTCACCAAACCTATTCACCCACTTTTTTTAGCTCTCTCTCGCTCCTTGAACCTCACAGCAGGTTTAAACATTATCCTGGGCTTATCCATCACTGCACACTACGCACAAGCTGCGGGCTTTCCAGGTGGGTACCATTGGCTAAAACTCATTTTTTGGATTCTCATAGGCCTTTTCTCAGCCGTCATGATTCGATTTTTATTTTCGATTTGGATCTTCTGGACTGACCGCAGCTGGGCATTCTCTAGGCTTTATTATCAGTTTTTTACCTTTGCCACTAAGCCTGATCAGCTCTACCCCAAAATGATTCGGTATCTTATCCTTACTTTTCTACCTTTTGGCTTTATTGGGAGCGTCCCTGCTCGAGCACTCCTTCATGGGCTGAGCCCTGAGGAATACTTACAGATTTTTGTAGTTCTCACCTCATTTTTGATTCTGAACTCATTTCTATGGAAAACAGGATTGAAGCGCTATCAAAGTGCAAGTAGTTAGATCAAAATGACTCACTGGTTCTGAATCTATTGCTGTTTTCCTTGCGGTCGCCATGGCGACCTTCGATTATTCACTAGCTTTATCTCTTTGGACTTGAAGATAATTACCATCGGAATACACTTTTTTAACCATCGGAGGTAAAAATGGCTTCATTCAGAGATCTTTGTTTTACTCCAACTGAATTTGCAAATTTTGCAAAGCTGGACAAGTCGACTGTCGCAGCGTTGGAAAATAGTGGAAAAATCAAAACGATTCGTAGGCGGTTAGGAAATTCTGATCGCAAAATGATCACTCTTGAGGAAATGCAGGAGTATTTTAGAGGTATTCGTAGCGGTCGCCATGGCGACCTTGAAGGAGAAGGCCTAGAACCTAAGAATAAAATACAAATGTTTTACAACGTCAAAGGGGGCACTGGAAAATCTACTCTCACTGCACAGTATGTGATGAAGGCTGCCATGCTAGGACTGAAAGTCCTAGCTATTGATCTAGATGGTCAAGGGCACCTCACCGTAAACCTTGATGTCTTAGATGGTCATGAGAGACCTACCATTTATGATGTCCTGATCAATGATCTCCCTATCACAGCTGCCATCATGCCTGTAGCACCTGGGCTCGACCTCATTCCTGCAAACTTAGGCCTCTGCAACATTGAAATCCCACTAAATAATAAGGCAAGAAGAGAGTATCGCCTTTCTGAGGCCTTAGCGAAGGTTCAAGATGAGTATGATCTGATCGTGGCTGACACTAATCCTGCAGCATCCATCCTAAATGGATCCATGCTAGTGGCAGCACAACTCGTGAACGTCGTTTGTGCCACTAATCCCTTATCCTTTCATGGAATGTCACTCGTCATGGCAACGATTGAAGAAATGGAGCGGGAATTTAGAAGGACTCTAGAGGTTCGAATCGTTCCTAATATGTATGACAATCGTGAAATCATTAGCCAAGAAGTTCTGGGAGAGTTGCGCTCACAATTTGAAAATCACTGCACTCGATCCGTCATTAATCGCAGTGCTGACTTGAATGAAGCGACTAAGAGGCGCACAACCGTTTGGCAGGTCAACTCCAAGGGGGTTGCTGCTCAGGATATTAAAGCATTGACTGAAGAACTGCTCTTTACTTAATCGGGGGATAAAGTCATGGACGAAACCAAAAAAGAAGATTCAGGAAACTCTAAGATTAAAACCAGACAAGGAAGTGGATATTTAAAACAACTCTACTCAACAGCACGCTCTACTGCAGGAACAACTCACTCGCACCTGAGAAACCTCACTACTTTTTTAGTGAACTTTATCCCAGTCGATAAGGTCGATGCCTCTGAGCTGCAGGTTCGTGTTCACTTTGATGATGCTGAGATCTCAGCTCTTTCTCACTCTATAAAAGAACACGGGGTGCTGCAGCCCATTCTTGTCGTTCAAGATGGAGATCGATACAAAGTCATTGCAGGAGAAAGACGTCTAAGAGCTGCAAAGCTTGCGGGCATGGACCGAATTCCCGCCCGGGTGCTTTCGACAAATGACAAGGCCACTCACGAGATTGCCCTTCGAGAAAACTTGGATCGAGTAGACCTTCACCCCATTGAGGAAGGAGAAGGATATGTCTCCTTACTTGAAGCTAAGGCTTACACGAGTCATGACGCTATTGCTAAGGCATTTGGAAAGCCTAAATCTAGAATCACAGAGTGTATTGGGTTTACTCGTTTGCCAGAACTCACTAAGAATGAACTGCTGAGGACGGGGATCAAAAACCGAGCACTCCTCAGACAGCTCCTCACACTCCCACAAGACAAGCACATTCAAGTCATTGAGGAGGCATCCAAAAAAGAAGAGGTTTTTGCATCACTCTACACTCCTGATCAAGCAACGAATCCTGCGGTGTTGCCTCAAACCCTATCGAAGAAACCTAGAAAACCCTTCGTCTATAAGTTCACTACGAGAAGTGTTTCAGTGCCTGGGTTTAAGTGGAAAAAAACAGAGGATAAGGATGTTTTGAGAAACTACATTGAATCCTTGCGTAAACTCTTAAAGGATGTGGAATCCTTGATTTGATAGACTCGAAAGCCTATCCAATCTTGAGGCTGCCTCAAGAGGAAGGGAGCCCATGGTACCGTCTCAATTTCACCGGACGGTAATGCATGACATAAAAATAAGGTTCCCTGATCTCTAAATAACAACCCATCATTCGATGAATACCGTAGATTGTGAGTCTCATTCCTATGAATGAGACTCACAATACTCCCACTAGGTAGCAAATCCTTCATCTGTTCTCCCCATGCTAAAGGAATCCAAGCTGACCTTGCTGCCTCAACCTGAGAAAGAGCTCGAGTCTGAATCTTTTTTTTTCGCGCTTCATTCAAGAGGACTGAGGTGATTTCATGAAGAGACTCTTCATGAAAATGACTCAGGAGATGATCTCCATACCTGAGCTTAGTTAAGAACTCCCCTGATGATCGACTCTGAGAGAGCTGAACCACAGTAAAAACAAAAGGGAAGGATACGAGAGAAAACTGCGCCGTATAGCTGCTCTCATGCAGAACAAAGTGATACCAAGACTTTACGCGCTCAGGTAGTCGCAGAGTTGATGTACGCTCAAACTCTACCTTCAAGTTATTTTCTATTTCCTCATGGTTTGCCTTTTGAGCAGCGGTCATTAATGAATGAATATCAGAAGCAGTTGAGCCTCTTGACCCAAACAGCGCTACATAAGTAAATGAAATTAAACCCACGAAAAATATGACCAAACCAAACAGATAATAATATTGATCCTTTGCACTCATCTCAATGTCTAACTCAACCTTATTTTTCATACTCAAAGGCTCATCGGATCACAGGCGAAGAATCTAAATCCTTCATTTCAATTGCAGCAGTTTATTGACGTTCCTCGCAAGAAACCGTATATCTGAAGGGTGACTCCTCAAATCATAAAGCCTCTGGTAACTCTCGATCGAATTGAACAATATGTGCAGTTAGAGCCTGCCTTGCTCATCTTAGGTCTGACTCTTTTTGCATGGTTGGTCTCCAAAGTATTTCTCAGCAATCTATCTGTAGAGAGAGGGAGAAACCTTGATCAATTATTTCAAAATCTGGGTTACCATCTCCTTTTTGGAATTGGACTTTTCATTGTCTACTCTGGACTCCATAAGCTAGCCTCTCCTTCATTAGCCATTGAGAGGCTAACTACTTATGCAGGACTTGCGACTATTTTTTCAGGTGCCATTATCTTTGTGAAGGTGTCTCGGATATTTGTATTTGAATACTTTTTTTTGAGTCACATGAGAGTTTCCTTTCCCGTTTTACTCATCAATCTCTTCACTCTCCTTCTTTCCTTGATCCTCACAGGATGGATCTGTGCTGAGATCTTTAATGTTCGTTTAACTGCTATCGTTGCAACATCAGCGATTTTCTCATTAGTCCTAGGTCTTGCTCTGCAAGACACTCTAGGGAACCTCTTTGCAGGTGTAGCACTCCAGTTCGATAAGCCTTATGAGATTGGAGATTGGATCGAAGTCCATAATGGCTCTCAGAAATGGGTTGGGCAGGTCTATGAAATCTCGTGGAGGGCTACGGTGTTGATTGCTTTTACAGATGAGACGATCACCCTTCCAAATCGGCTCATGGCCCAAGCTGAGATTTCGAACTTCACCACGAAGTTTCATCCGATCATCAGAAACGTAATGTTTAAACTACCTTATGGGATCAATATCGGGCGAGTGAAAGAACTGCTGCTCCTCTCAGCTCAATATGTTCAAGGCGTGTGCACTCACCCCTCTCCTCGAGTAGTGATCACAGAGACCAGTGAGTTAGGCATCACCTTTAAGCTAGGGTACTACATTGAACAGTTTGGAGAACAATTTAGAATTGCAGATCGCGTCTACACTAAAGCCTTAGAGCTTTTAAGAGAAGACGGGTTTGAACTCTCAGTTCATCAAGTAAAGGTGGAGCAAGGATATGCAGACCCCCACACGAAGCTCAACTAGGCATAATTGGAGCTTGCTGTTTTGCATGACTATCGGCGCGTGCATTTCTGGAGGATGCACAACACTCTCATTTGCGGAGCGATACCAAGCATTAGACGGGGATCAAAAGCTTGTATTCCTTGCTTACTATCCTGACTTAACTCCTCTTGAGCAACGCTTATTCCTCGATGACCCAAACACCATTGAGGAGATCCTCTCAGAAAGACCAGAGATTGACCCTCACCGCTTAAGACTTAAACCTCAGCGTTCTTCTCTACAATCTATTTCTATTCTACCCACACCTGGGACACTCATCACGGAAGGTCAGAGAGCTGAACTCAAAGCCATTGCTCATTTTGATCAGGGTAAAAGCTCTGATATCTCATCAGATGTTCGCTGGGAGGTCATCCCCCCCATTGCCCAAGTCCACAGGTCCACTCTTGAGTTCGACTGTATCCATTCGGATGTCACCGTATCTGCACGATTTTTAGACGAGTTTGAAAGTCAATCCACTCTAAGAGTGAGAAAGAAAATCGCCTCACTCTCAGTCACAGGGCAAGAGCATTTTTCACAAACTCACCGATATGAGTTCACTGAGCTCAGGCTCATTGCAAAATGCGAGGACGGAACAGAGCAAGAGGTTTCCTGTCAGGCCAACTGGAGTGCAGATCCTCGCTCAGGGCATTTCTCTACTTGCGGGTATTTTACTCCATCCGTAGAGAGTCTCAAAGAAGGGCGTGCACTGATTCAAGCCCATTATGCAGGCCAGAGCCTCAAATACTGGCTAGACATCTCCGGGCTTGAGTATAAGTAAGAAATCACATCGCGTGGACACAAAAACTTGAACAAAAAGCTGAATTGCAAGTTCATGTTTTCTATTCATGTAAGCACACCCTAAACCGGCATAAATTGTGCTTTTCCTTAGGTTCAGTTCTGGGGGGAACACCATGAAATCGACAATACCGGCTCCAAGGTTTGATTACTTCGCAAAAGTGACTTGGGATTACTTTGGTGAAAAAACAGGATCTAAATCCGGATATTTAGGGGATATTTCAAACTCTGGATGCTTATTTAAAACGAATGAATGGATGGATGAGAGACGATGGGTTCGACTCATTGTTGAGGATCCAACCTCACACCTTTGCTTTACACTGATTGGTAGAGTCGTGCGCCGTAACTGTATGATGGAGATCATTGATTACGGCGCAGACTATACCTTATTCCAATATGGAATCGAGTTTACTTACCCGAATTACTTTACTTTTGCTTCAACTGAGGTGATTTTTGCTTTATCACGCAGGAACTTCAGTGTGCGTTCCTGTCTCAATCTGAACTCCAAATCACCCATCTGCCCTGGATTCTTAGCGTAGAACTCCTTCACTTTGGCCTCTTCAATTTGCATAGAGCTAGCCATGTGAGAGAGCTCTTGATTCAGATCATCTGAACTGACTTTGAGTTCTTCTTCTTGAGCAATAGCTTCAAGGATTAAGCTTGCCCTCACCTGACTCTCAGCTCTCTTCTTGAGTTGTGCAAGCTCTGAAATCACAGCTTGCTGGATCTGCTGTTCAGGGTAGCCTTGTTGCTTCAACTCTTGAATCCAATCCTGCATCAAAGCTCTCACCTGAGCATCCACTAAGGAGTTTGGAACTTCAAAAGGGTTCTTCTCAATCAAAGCTGCGATGATTTGACTTTGAATGTTCTTCTGATTCTCAGAGTTTCTTTGGTTTTCTAAAAACTCTTGTGCCTTCTTACGAAGGTCATCCATGTTTTCATAGCCCATTTGCTTGATGAACTCTTCATTGAGCTCTGGAAGCTTCTTTTCTTTGAGTTCATTGACGGTGACCGTAAACTCAGCTTGCTTTCCAGCGATGGATTTTTCATGATAATCTGCAGGGAATTCAATCTTAAAGGTCTTGGTCTCGCCTGCTCTCATCCCAATGATCTGATCTTCAAAACCTGGGATCATACTGTTTGATCCAATTTCAATCAAACGATCGCCTGTCATTTCAGGACGACTCTCAACGCCACTTTCAGTGACCAAACCGCCTGCAAAACGAGTGTCTGCAAAATCGCCTTTTTGAGCAGGGCGACTGGTAGATTTACCCTCTGCTGAAACTAAACCTCCGGATACAGAAATGAGTTCCGCTTGAGAATTTTGAAGATTCTCAATCACGCGATCAACCATTTCTGAGGTGATCGAAGAAGCTTCTTCAGTCAATGAAAGGCCTTTGTAGTTTTTCACAGTCACTTCAGGCATCACTTCAAAAGTTGCCGTGTAGACCAGGTCCTGACCTTCACCAATGGAGTGGTCATGAGCACCTTCACCGGTTTTGTGCTCAGGTGTATCGATCTTAGGCTGACCTACAGCCTTGAATTGATGCTTCTTCACTGCTTCATCAAAAGAGGAGTCAATGAGAGTATGAAACACTTTGTGCTTCACATCGTCACCATAAAATTGCTTAATGATTGCAATAGGAGCTTGTCCGGGTCTAAACCCTTTTAATTTTGCAGTTTTTTGAACACTGACCAGGCCATGCTCTAAATGAGTTTTAACCTCTTGAGCAGGCACACGAACAGTGATTTTACGAAGAATACTAGACGGCTTTTCAACTTCTACATTAAATTCCATATGCCCGTGTTTTAGTCGAGACCGACCTAAAATGTCAACAGAGGGTCTTTAAAAAGTCCGATCAAATGAGGCAAAAATCGCACTCCCCTGCATCTGGAGATAAGGCCTATATCCGATCGTGGTAGATCAACCCAAAACCCACAAATCAGTGTCTTACCAATCGATTAAGCTCGTTGATGGATACCAAACCTTCTCTAACCATAACGCTCGTGCTGGAGCCGTGGGGCCTACTTGTTTTCGATCCTGAGCCTCTAGGATTTCCCTCATACAAGAGGAATCTCTCCTACCTTCACCGACTTGTAAAAGCGTACCTGCAATACCCCTCACCATCTGTTTTAAAAACCCAGTCCCTACGATTCTGACTCTCACTAAGCCTGTAGTCTGAAGATGTCCTGGAAAATAGATCTTTTCTAAGCTCACTTGAGCCTCACAAACAGTTCTCACTGTCGGCCCAGGTTTTGCCCCAGAGGCCTGGAAGGGCTTAAAATCATGCTCTCCTTTTAAATGTTCTAGAGCCTGATTCATTGCATTGAGGTCCAGTGTTTTTCTAATCCACCAGCTGTAGGGTTCGAGATGAGGAAGAGCGCACGGACCTTGCTGAAAATAATAGCTGTACTGTTTTTTTTCTGCGCTTCTTTGAGCATGAAAATCCAGAGGCACTTCTCTGATCGCAAGAACCTGAACTGTATTTCTTAAGAGTGAATTGAGTCCTTTTTCAAGTACGTGAGGGTTCCAGTGCTTTTGCCTCAAAACAAAATGAGCCACTTGACCCACAGCATGCACTCCAGAATCCGTGCGACCACTCCCTACAACAGACACCTTCTCTTGAGTAATCCTCAAGAGACAATCCTCAATAAAACCTTGGATACTGGGAACATCCTTCAACTGATCGGACTTTTGTCTTTGCCAACCACAAAATCCTGAACCTAAGTAACTGACTAGAATTGCATATTTCCACATGATTTTTTAACAGGTATACCTTTAATACTCGTACGTTAAACCCGCAAAGACTCCTGAATAAGCAAATCTGACCATACCACCTAAAGGCATGAGCCTTGAGTACTCCACCGTAAGATAGTAATGGTGCACACCCTGGGTGAGATATAAATCCCAAGCACTTTTGCGAGCCCAAGGGTTCAATAGAATGGAAACACCGGCAGAACCCAACCACGAAGTAGAAACTCCATAATGATGACCACGGTCATCATTTCTCGTTTCAAGGTAACCCACTGCCGTTGGGCCAACAAAAATAAAGGGTCTGATGTATCGTAGGAGATTCAGTCGATAGTTTACACCTAGCGTGACGGGCGAAAGAAAAAACTGAAACTGAGTATTCGATACCAGAGGAAAAGGTGTAGCACCTCCAGGCTGAAGAATCACTTGAGAGAGCTGACCAGTTCCATTGAAGTACCCAAAATCAACTGCACCTACCAAACCCAAGCTTCCCCACCATTCACTATGATAGGGCTGATACTCAAAAAAGAATCCAAATTGAGGTCCATAATTTTGCTCATACAATGAACTAAAGCTTGGAGAGTTTGAATTCGCATCAAGAATTTTAAAATCTCGCTTGAGAGATGCCCCATACTTCAAGCCAAAGGCATGGCGAATTTCTCCTTTGCGTCTTTCCTGAAGCTCCGCCTTTCCCTCTAAAGAATCCTGAATTGCACTCCTCCGAGTTTCAGGAGCTAATTTTAATTTTTCAGAATCGGTATAAGATTGAGGTTGATCAACACCTAAACTTTGGTCTTTAGGCTCACTTTTTTTAAAAGTTTCTGAATCTCTCAACTGATCGATATAAGAGGCTTCACTTTCTTTCCCAAGACTTTCTTGCAATCTCTTTGAATAAGATTCTGAAGAGCTAGCACTAGAAGCGGGATGAGATTCAGAATCAATCTTCTTCTTCAGCTGATCTAAATAAGGAGTAGAGCTCGATTCTGCTTGAGCTTGACTGAGAGCTAAGCAAAGAGTCAAACTCAATCCTAACAAAGTTCTTTTCATTCGCGCACCCTTTTCACTAAGTACACGGCAAATAAAGATCCTGTCATACTCAGCATGAAAAAAATTACGGGATAGAGACAAATCCATGCAAAGACCTGAATATAGAAAAGCCCCATGAGAACAGGAAGTCTAACTACAGGATACTGATGAAGCTTCTGAGCTAACTCAGGGGACCAATCATAGTACCAATCTACAAAGCTGCGCCCTAGATTAAACTTCATTAAAATAAGATCTCGAAATCTTCTCAAAAAGATGACTGGCGCACTTTGATCATCACCAAAAGCTGCCGTTGCTATGAAGCACCCATTTTTTTGCAAAAAAGCATTGACTGCCGCTGTTTGAATAGGCCCATAAGTACAGGCTGCTGGTGCCCCAGGATTAATGAATGCCCCTGTTTGATCTTGGATCAGAAACGATAAAACATAGTTATGTGTTGCAGTGGAATCTGAGTTTTGAAACCCGGTTGCTTGAACTACTCCTCCGAAGCTTGATGCTGATACAATAGAATTAGAAGTACCAAACGTAGAGTTTACGACAGGACTCAAAGGTCCTGCTGACTGCTCTTGAGCTACGACATAAAAATTCTGCGCAGGCGCTCCTCCAAGCTGAGAAGTATAGGAGAAGATACTCGTATCGACTCCAATCCTAGAATCATCTGGCCTCATTGTGTTATTGAAGGTTGCTAAAGAGGGGCACGAAGCCGTACTAAGTGAGCTTTGTAGATTCAGATTGACTGGATTGGGTGTAGAATCGATGACCTGGCCTGTCGGAGCAGATACACCATCGGTTGCATACTGAATGATAAATTTGAGCGGAAAAACAGTAACTGCAGAACCGCCACCAGAACCTGGAGTATTAACCGACCCATCTGAAGTACATCCGGAGAGAGTGACTCCTCCTGCCAAGTAATCAGAGCAAATATCTTTTAGATAAACCCCAATACGAATAGGTTGACTGATGAGCTTTGCTGCATAAAAAGGTGCAGGACTAACAGGCACCCCGCCCACGACCTGTACGGTCCCATTTTGATTATAGGCTTGGCAGTTTTGATTATTGCACGCTACTCCATTCACACTAGCAATGGGAGCAGGTCTCGGAGAAGCCCCGGTCATAGGCCCTACAGCTTGAACTACTACGGTTGGAAACTGGCCAACTCCCTGAGCAATGTTGGTATTTGTACCGATGCTGAACTCAAAGATATTATTCAATGAGCTTGGATCTGTAGACACCCCATAACCGACATCCAAGGGAGTGAACTGTAAAAACCCATTAGGGAGGGAAGAAAGCGCAGGAGATCCATTTTTAGTGACAAAGAAATAATAATTAATTGAACCTTGGGTGGTGCTAGCAATCACACTCGAACCCAATGTCCCCCCACGAGTTGGGGTTAGGGTAATCACCCCATAAGACAAGCTGGAATAGAGAAAGGCTCCCCCTAAAAAGAGAGCACTGATTTTAACCTTATTGAAAGATCTGAAGTAACTTTTCCCCGATTTGCACTGCATTAAGTGCAGCTCCTTTTCTCAGATTATCAGACACCACCCAAAAATTGAGTCCAGACTCAGTGGAAGGGTCTTTTCGAATTCTACCCACATACACAGCGTCTCGTCCACTTGCAGATTCAACCTTCTTGCTTCCCAGAGGATTTCCCATGGGATAGATCTGATTTTGGGGATCATCCTGAACAATAATACCTGGAGAATGACTCAATACTTCTCGTACTTCATGGAGAGAAAATGACTTCTCACACTCAACATTGACCGACTCTGCATGACTTAAATAGGTGGGAACACGGACGGCCGTGGCAGAAATTCTAAGCTCAGGTCGATTGAGAATTTTTTGACTCTCAGCCATGATCTTTTGTTCCTCACTCGTGTAACCATCCCCTTTAAAACCACCAATCTGAGGGATACAGTTAAATGCAATATTATGAGCAAAAACCTGAGGAGAGGCAGGTTTTTGATCTAAAACGTTTCGAGTTTGCTCAGAGAGCTCATCCATCGCAGAAGCGCCTGCGCCACTTGTGCTTTGATAGGTTGAAACTACAACCCTCTTAATTCCCCAGTGAGTCAAAATAGGCTTTAACGCTACAACAAGCTGTACAGTAGAGCAGTTTGGACCTGCTAAGATCCTCTGCTTTGGATCCAAGTGTGAGGTTCTTGCTTGATCGAGCTTTTCATCGAGGAGATGTCCATTCACCTCAGGCACAAGAAGTGGGATTTGATCATCCATTCTAAAAGTTGCTGAATTATCGATCACCCATGAGCCTGATTCAACTGCATGAGGCACCCACTCCTGAGATACGGCATCTGAGGCATCAAAAAAAACAATCTGTACATCTTTAAAGCACCCTGGCTTGAGTACCTGGCAGGTGATTTTCTCCCCATTCCAACCAATGACTTTACCCTCTGAACGAGAAGAGGAAAAAAGCAAAAGCTTCCGAACGGGAAACTTTCTCTCAGAAAGAATAGCTAGGAGTTGCTTGCCTACGGCGCCTGTAGCACCAACAACTGCGATCTGAATGCCTTGTTTCATAAACAGCACCTTTGCTCCTCAGTTTTTTTCATCCTCCGCGTAAGAGGACCCTCCAACCCAGAGTCGATAAAGATTCCAAAGGAGGCTTAACCCAATATAGGTGCTCAGCGAAAGGAAAAGTGTAATCTCAGGCTTCACCGCAATGAGAATCAGGAGCAGTACTCCGACTAAGAGATATCCGAATGTTGCTCGAGATCTCCAGTTCAACTCCTTAAAAGATGGAAACGCAACCGTGCTGACCATCAGGCTTGAAATGGCAAAAGCAAGGACGAGGACAACCGGGTGCTTAAAAGCATCATCCCAGCCAATAGCGCGAGAAAAAATAACGAATGTGGCGATCATACCTGCTGCCATGGGTATAGGCAGTCCTTGAAAGTAATTTTTAGGAAGGTTTGCCGTAGTTACATTAAAACGAGCCAATCTCAGTGCCCCGCAGGCAAGAAACAAGAAAGCTGCAATCCAACCTAAGCGATCGTATGGAGAAAGAGCCCAGAGATAGAGCAAGATCCCTGGCGCCATTCCGAATGAAATGAGGTCAGATAAGCTATCATACTCTACACCGAACTGACTTGTTGCCTTGGCTAGCCTTGCGATACGCCCATCTAACATATCGAATACACCCGCGGCCATAATCGCCCAGCTGGCTGTTAGAAAATCACCCTGCGTAGAAGAAACAACAGAGTAAAACCCACAAAACATGTTAGCTGTAGTGACAAAGTTTGGAACAAGATAAATTTTTCTCATTGATATATGATCCCTGGACCTTTCAAATGATCAGGTCCCGATCATACACGATTCGAGTCAACTTTTCCAAAAATCACAGAATCAGCAGGCAAACCCCTGTAACACTGAGACAAACCCCAAATACCCGCACCCAAGAAAACCTTTCTAGGCCTAGCGCCACTGAAACGGGAAGAGAAACAATAGGAGCTAAAGAGGTTAAAACAGCTCCTAAAGCGAGTGGGGAATGAGAAAGCCCATAAACGTAAAAGAATGCGCCTCCATAGGCCTCTACAATCAAGAGCCCCCCCATGGACAAAGCCGTCTTCAAAGGAAGCATCCGAGGAGAATGACGAGCAAAAATATGACCTAATAGCCCTGAAAAAAACAAAGCACTGAGCATCCTCACGGTATTCCCTACATGAGGAGAGATTCCTACTCCCCCTCTTGAGGAAGCAAAACTGTTGATTGCCCAAGCAATAGAAGCGAGTAAAGCGAAACCCACGCCTGCCCACGGAATACCGGAGCAAGAATGATCTGACTCAACAGAGCTCCCCTGATCCAGACCAGCATGAGACTCCTGAGACCTTTGATCATCACTCTGCTGAGAACGTAAAGACACTCTATTCCCGAATAAGATCACAAGACTTACGCCTGAAACAGAACACATGAGCCCACACAATTGCTGAAGAGAAGGAACTTGATCCAGCCACAAAAAGGCTGCAATTAAGGTCCAGATCGGAAAACAAGAGGCAATGGCAAGAGCAGCAGGTAAACCTAATGTGCGACTTGAGGTAAAGAAGCTAGCATCCCCAACTCCAAAAGCCGCTGCCATAGACAGAGCAAGCCATCCCATTTGAGGCCACTGAAGCCCTTGATACAACTCCAGGCCTTCAGTCCAACCCCCTGCAAAAATAAATACTGAGACGACACTCAGAGGAAGAGCAACGAGTGCTCGCGTGAAGTTCACTGCAAATCCTGAGTACTTTTCTGATGCCCGAGAATACCAGGTACTGGCAATAGCCCAAGTGAGTGAAGAACCAAAGGCTGCAAGAGGACCTAGGAAGGATGACTCATTCATTGGATGGGGCTCGGCTTCAACAAACCTGCTTTGAGTTTTAGCTCAGCATCAGAGGCTCTCAGGTACTCGGGGAACACACTCAAACTATCGACACAAAATCCGACACGAACTGCCTGCCAAATCATCTCACCCAGCACGCGGGCTTGAACTTGATTAGAAAACAAAGGAGCCTGAAGCTCTCTTTCTTGAGGAAGTCCACTCCACATCTCAGAGTACCTCTGGCGTCCCTCACCTACCACTATCCACGAGGCCTCTGGTCCTAGATCTCTTAAAGCTTCTTGAATCAGGGATTGAAGAACTGAAGGTGCACAAACCAACTCCCGAGTGCCCTTTGACCAAAGCTGCTCAGAGGCTTGCGAAACGCACGACTTGAGCTGACTTTGACTTCCCCAAAGAGCAAATAGTTCTCCTTTACAAGCATCAGTTGCTGCAATGATGAGAGTATTTTGTAGATTGATAGAACGAGCCAGGAGCGCAAGACTTGACACCGGAATGAGTGGTTTTTTTAAAGCATGAGCAAGCGTACGTGCAGTGGTAATGCCGATTCTCAGCCCTGTAAAACTACCAGGTCCAACCCCCACTCCGAAAAAATCAATCTGATTCAGATTCCATCTCGTCGATTCTAAGACCTGATGTATCCCCCAAAGGAGTCTTTCTGAATGAGTCGCCTCAACGTTCAAGCTCAACTCTGCAACGAGACGAATATTTCCAGACGGATCCCCTTCCAGAGCTACAATTGCACCTGACTTTGCTGATGTATCCCAAGCCAAACAACGAATCATGATGAGTAGATCAACCTTGCAATGTCGTTATGAAAGGCAATCCCCATCAGGGTGAGGATAAAGATCAAGCCTAATCCCTGCACAATCTCCATCTGTCGATTGCTCAGAGGCTTTCTGCGAATACTCTCCACAGCTAATAAGAGGAGATGCCCTCCATCAAGAACAGGAATGGGAAGTATATTTAAAATACCTAAGCCAATTGAAAAAATAGACATATTGGTAAGAAATACAATGAGCCCACGTGCCATGGACTCACCTGCTACCTTGCCAATCATAATCGGGCCACTCAGTGCGCCCATAGACACTTCACCTGAGAACATCTTCTTCATGGAAATGACATGCCTTGAGGTGAGTTCAAGCATCCGTGAGGTGGCTTTTGAAAGCAGAGTAATCGGATGATAAATCTTCTCAATCACTACTTTAGGTTCGGCATAAACTAACATCGGCATCACACCAACCGTATAGTGAATGACCTTATTCAGGAGATGATCTCTCCCTTCTGTTCCAGTAGGTTCAATGGAGGCCACTTTGAGTGATCCATTTCTTTCCCACTCGAGTTGAACCTTGCCTTGAGTCTCCCCATAGAATTGAACTTTTTCCCTCAACTGAAAAAAGCTCTCAACCTTAAAGGTCCCAACTGAGATCAGACGATCCCCTGAGAGAAGTCCCATCTTTTCTGCTGGTGAGTGAGGAAGGACTTTATCGATAAAAAGCTCAGAGGAGAATAATCCAAAGTCTAGGCCTAAATCTCCCTGTGAATCTGAAGGCTTCGCCCAAGTCACAGAGACCTTTTCTGCGGGCTCAGTTTTCTTATTCTTCTTTTGCAGTGTGAAAGTCACCTTCTCCAAAGGCTTTACGCTCTGATACAAGGACTCGAGCACTTCCCAGTTTTCAACTCGCTTTTGATTCAAATCGAGAATGACGTCGCCTGTTTTAAGACCTGCTTGAGCTGCAAGAGATTGTGAATTTGAAACTCCAATCTGAGTAGAGCGCGCCATAGGCAACAAGCCCTCAATGTCTCCCACCTGGGCTTTCTCACCGTAAACACTGACCCCCTGTTGGCTTGCAACATCTGCAACAATCTGTGTGACTTGATCTCCTCCAGCATGCTTCACATCAAAGGTAAGTTGATGGTTAGGGCTTTCATTTAAAGCAAGCAGGACTTCTTCAAACTTCCTGACTGGTTTTTGATTAATCGCCACAATCTCATCGCCACTTCTAAATCCCATTTTCTCAGCAGGAGAGCGATGAACCACTCTACCCACAAAACTTGCCATTTGAGGCTCCCCTAGAACGAGGATCACCATGAAGATAAAAATAGCGAGAATAAAGTTAAAGAGTGGCCCACCAAAGAAGATCAAGAATCGTTTCCAGGGTTTTTGCCTATGAAGTGCTCTTTTTTGCTCCTCAACACTTAATGACTGATCGCGATCCTCGCCCAAAAGCTTGACGTATCCACCCAGAGGAATAGCGGATAGACAAAACTCTGTTTCTCCAATTTGTTTGGACCATAACTTCTTTCCAAACCCTACTGAAAACACCTCGGCTTTAACACCAAAGAGCTTTGCAAAGATAAAATGCCCAAATTCATGAAAAACGACGAGGGGTACTAAAATCAGGATAAAAGCTAGTGCTGAGTATAAAAAAGGCAAAACAGATGAAAGGATGAATTGCATTGAGGCAGACCTCCATTAAGCGAACACTCGGATACAAGCATACATGATTGGCAAACTGAATACTACTCCATCGAAACGATCTAGTAAACCGCCGTGACCAGGCAGGATCGCTCCTGAGTCCTTATGACCAAAAGCCCGCTTGATGAAGCTCTCGCAAAAGTCCCCCACCTGAGCCATTGCTCCAACCACAAGAGGAATCACAATAGCACCAAACAGTGATAATTTATTGAAAAACACCCATTTATAAAAAAGAGTAATCATCACGCTTGCTGCCAGCCCGCCCCAAGCACCTTCCCAAGACTTCTTAGGACTAATTAAGGGATAGAGCTTATTCTTGCCATATTTTTTCCCTATGAAATAGGCACCCGTATCTCCAGCCCAATTGATAAATAAAAAAACTAATGCCCAATGAACACCACTTGGGCCCTCATAAATTTTCCTTAAGTAAGTGGGTAGAAATCCAAGATAAAACATTCCAAAAAAAGAAAACGACATCTCCTTCAGGTGAGCGAGAAGCTGGGATTGACCTTCATTCTCATAGCGTTTTGCAGTGATTAAAAAGTAGATAAAAAGTGCAAAGAAAATCAGAATAAGAAGGCCGTATTCGCTTTGACCTAAAAAGAGATTGAGGCAAGAGACAACCCAAGTGAGCCCGAGAAGAAAATACATTTTTTCTTGGCGATCAGAAAGCTTAAAAGCCATTTGAGTAAACTCATAGACTAAACCCAACGATAGAGAAGTAGTCAGAATAAACATGACCAACCATCCACCCCAGATCATTAAGCTCAGGAGTAAAACCCCGCCTGCCAATCCTGTAACAACGCGTGTTTTGAGTTCGGAATTTTCTTTTTGATTCAATTTTGACTCCTTTGACTGTGGCCAAACTTAGGGTTTACTTAAGGTCCAACCCACCAAAGCGTCTTTCTCGCCCCGAATACTCCTCAATTGCAGCTCTCAAATGACTTGCATCAAAGTCCGGCCAGCAAATATCCAAAAATACAAACTCTGCATAGGCTGATTGCCAGAGAAGAAAATTACTGATGCGCTTTTCTCCACTCGTACGAATGAATAAATCTACCTGAGCAAGCTCTCCTAGTTCGGCCGTCCATAAAAACTGCTCAACCGTTCCCTCATGAATGTCCTCAGGCCTCAACCTTCCTGCAATGCATTCTTCGGAGATTCTCTGTACCGCTCTGACCATCTCTCGCCTACCGCCATAGGAGAGAGCAAAGGTGAGCTGCAAACCTGTATTTTGAGATAACTTCAATACTGCTGCTTCTACCACCTGTCTGGTCTCAGTATCCAGGCGATCTAACTCTCCGATGACTCTGAGTCGCACATTCTGCCTATGAAGCTCATCTGCGTCTTTTTTTATGTATTTACGCAAAAGCTTCCATAAAACTGAGCGCTCTGACTCAGGACGCGACCAATTCTCAGTCGAGAAAGCATACAAAGTCACTGCCTTCACACCTAAGCGATTCGCCTCACGAACAGCTTCTCTAACTCGAGCAGAACCTCTGACGTGGCCAAAAATACGTGGATGGCTCCTACGCTGTGCCCAGCGCCCATTTCCATCCATGACAATGGCAATATGATTTGGAATCTTTAAGGTCACTTCAGACTCAAATGGTCATGATTTCTTTTTCTTTGGTAGCAATGATTTTGTCGACTTCTGCTACCTTTTCATCTGTTTTCTTCTGAACCAAATCCATGGCTTTCTTTGAATCATCTTCAGTTAAAGACTTAGCCTTTTCCTGTTTCTTCAGTTCCTCATTAGCATCTCGGCGATGAGTTCTTAGGCCAATCTTAGTCTCTTCACCCATTTTCTTGATCAGCTTCACCATATCCTTACGGCGCTCCTCAGTGAGAGGAGGTAGAGGAATGCGAATCACTTTCCCATCATTCTGAGGGGTGAAGCCAATATTGGCAGCTAAGATTGCCTTTTCGATTGCTCCAATCATCCCACCTTCCCAAGGTGAAATCTGAATGGTTCTAGCATCAGGGGTAGTTACGTTTGCTACCTGATTCACAGGCACACTGGAGCCATAATAATCTACATGTACTGTGTCGACCAAAGCTGTAGAGGCTCGACCTGTTCTGACCTTAGCCAATTCAGCTTTTAGAGCTTGAATGCTCTTGTCCATATTTTGAATCATTGAATCAATAGTTGCTTTAGACATAGAAATCTCCGGATGATTTGAATCTCTAGACTTAGTGAACCAGAGTTCCCACTCTTTTGCCATCTACAATTTCCTGTAGAGCTCCAGAGTGACTCAAATCAAAAACAATAATAGGTAGTTGATTATCCATGCAAAGTGAAATTGCAGTGGAGTCCATCACCTTCAAACCTCTTTGAAGAACTTCCATATAGGAAACTTCGTCAAAGCGCTTTGCAGATGGATTCAATTTTGGATCTGCGTCATAAACGCCGTCCACGCGAGTGCCCTTTAGAACGACTTCGCAACCCACCTCAACAGCTCGAAGCGCTGCAGTTGTGTCTGTAGTAAAATAAGGATTGCCAATACCCCCACCGAAGATCACCACTCTGCCTTTTTCAAGGTGGCGAATTGCTCTTCTTCGGATGTAAGGCTCCGCTAACTCCTGCATCTCAATGGCGGATTGAACACGAGTATTGACTCCTTCATGCTCAAGAGCATCCTGCAAGGCCAAACAGTTTAACACTGTCGCCAGCATCCCCATATAATCTGCAGATGCACGATCCATCCCCTTGGTTGCGCCCTTAATTCCTCGGAAAATATTGCCTCCCCCAACTACAATTCCGATCTGGACTCCCTTTTCATGAATGGATCTAATTTCAGCTGCGAGGACCTTTAAAATGTCAGTATCAATACCGTACCCCTGCTGACCTGCCAAAGCCTCGCCAGAGAGCTTCAGTAAAACTCGCTTATACGAACCTTTTCGTTGACCTGTCTTTGGAGATGTCATTTTTGATCCTCGCAGCCTTCTTGAGTTTAAAATGGATATAAAAAGATTATGCCTCAGCAGCAGTCTCTTTTAAACCATCGCCTAAAACAAAACGAGCAAATCGACGAACTGAGATGTTTTCACCTAAAGTTGCAATCGCTTCCTTAAGAAGCTGCTCGATTGTCTTATTTGGATCTTTCACGAAAACCTGATGAAGCAAGCAATTGTCCTCATAGAACTTCTTAATCTTGCCTTCAGCGATTTTCTCTAGTACTGCAGCAGGCTTTCCTGAAGCTTGCATCTGTGCCACTGCAATTTCTTTTTCTTTTGCAATGATTTCAGCTGGAATTTCTTCAGGACGAACCCATTGAGGATTTGCTGCAGCAACATGCATTGCCAAGTCCTTCACCAATTGTCTGAACTGCTCAGTACGAGCGACGAAATCGGTCTCGCAGTTGACTTCCAAAAGAACGCCAACTTTTCCTTCACCATGAATATAAGAAGTAACAGCACCTTCTTTGGTCATGCGTCCTGCTTTTTTAGCAGCTGATGCAATCCCTTTTTTTCTGAGGTACTCTACAGCCTTTTCGAAATCGCCAGAAGTCTCCATGAGAGCCTTCTTGCAATCCATCATGCCTGCACCTGTTTTTTCACGAAGCTCTTTTACTAAGCCTGCAGAAATTTCCATGAATTAAGCTCCCTTTCCTGACTTCTTGCTCTTCTTCGCTGCTGGCTTCTCTTCAGTTGCTGCTGGAGCTGCTACTACTGCCGCTGCTGCTGGTGCAGCTTCTTGCTCAACTTCTGCTTCTGCTTCTTGAGCTTCTAAATCAGCTTCATCAATACCTTGAAGGTCAATATCGCCTTCAAAGCGTGAAACCTTCTTCTCAGTATCAGACTCTTCTTGTGCGTCTGCAATTTCTTGAGCGCGAAGCTTCTCTTGGAAAACCTTTGCTCCTTCAATGCAGCTTTCTGCAATCAAGTGAGCAAAAAGGCGAATACTACGAATTGCATCATCGTTACCTGGGATCACGTAAGAAATATCAGATGGGTCGCAGTTGGTGTCTACTACTGCAATAGTAGGAATGCCTAATTTTTTTGCTTCCTTCACTGCAATGTGTTCTTTTTCAGTATCTACTACGAAGATTGCTCCTGGGAGCTTCTTCATGTCTTGAATTCCACCTAGGGATTTCTTCAACTTATCCAATTCACGATCATAACGTGATTGTTCTTTTTTTGGAATTTCATCCCACTCAGGAGAAATCTTGAGTGCTTCAATTTTCTTCAAGCGGTCAATAGAAGCCTTCACAGTTTGATAGTTAGTGAGCATACCGCCTAACCAACGGTTGTTCACATAATACATTCCTGCGCGCTTTGCTTCTTCTTCAATCACTTCTTTAGCTTGCTTCTTAGTACCTACGAAAAGAACTTTCTTTCCTTCAGATGCAACCTGTGTTGCAAATGCGCAAGCTGCGCGGGTTTGATCAACAGTCTTCTGAAGATCAATAATATAAATTCCATTACGAGCTCCAAAAACGTAAGGCTTCATTTTTGGATTCCAACGACGAGTTTGATGGCCAAAGTGCACACCTGACTCTAATAATTCACGCATGGTTACTGCTGGCATGAAATGCTCCTTCATTAAATAAAAGCGGCAAATTTTAGGCGGAAGACACTGTGCGCATCGGCACTGAGAGACTTGCCGCGGTTTTTGAGATTCTTTCTGAAAAAACCCATTTCTTTCAGAAAACTTTGAATCTCCCTCCATCCCAAATGACCGAGAATACCTCGGAACCACGAAGTTTTGAGATGTGCGTAGTTTGCGTTGTCATAACTTAAAATACCCTCTTGTTGCAACCTCAAATTCGCCTAAAAAGCCCCTGATAATGAAACTGACAGAGAGCGACCCATAGGGTAATCCTTAATCGTCTGATAAACATGATTAAACAAATCTTCCAAGCGAACTCCTAGAGTTAAGTTATTCAATAGAGATGCCTGTAGACCACAATCAAAAACGAGATACCCAGGTAGACTCCCTGAAGCATTTGGAGTCACTTTCACAGAACTCGAGCCACGAGCCATCCAGAAGAACTCGCCTGCAACTTGAGTGATTTCAAATGAATAACGCACCCCACTCACGCTCAGATACTGAGGAATGTACGGAAACACTCCTCCTGTTTGTAGAATCCTTGACTGACTGAGCGTCGACGAGTGAAACACGGATGCCCTCTTATAAACCCTCCATTGTCCTGAAGCTAAAAGACCCAAGATGTAAGAATCTCCCAGATTAATCACAGAGTTTCCTTCAACTGCTCTCACTTCTTGTCTTTGCTGAGCATAAACTTGAACTGAAGCCTCTCCTGAGGTTTTCTTCAATTCAAACCCTAAAATCCCAGTCCAAACCTTCTCTGGTTTTAAATTAGGATTTCCCACATAAAAATCTCCATAGCGAGCAAATCGATCAATAAGCGTGGGATACTTTCTAGAAAATGAGAGTCGAGAAAAAACTGCCAATTCTCCAAGACCCCATTCCTTCCTCACTCCAACCGTTCCTTGAGGGTTCCATCCTAATCCCGAAACCCAGACTCCTTGAAATACGGGCTCAAAAAATAATGAAGACGCTGAGATAAACATTCGAGAAACCTGCATATTTGCACTATTTTGGGAGTACAAACTTTGCCCTAGCCCTTGAAACCCTACCTCACGAAATCCTCCACCCACCTTCCAATCATTTGAAAGAAACACACTCTCTACACCCCACTGATTGACTCGATCTTGAGAAAAACTCAGTACGGATTGGGGGTTTCGGTATTGAGAATCAATATAATCAACAAATAGAGTTGACTTGAGTAACTGACTTTTTGAGAAACTGATCTCATTTTGAAAAATCGGCATCAACCGCGCTGTTTTCATACGAGCAAGCGGAGAGTAATAACCACTAGGAGAAAATGACCCTAAAGACTCACTTTCAAGTTGAGTACCTAAAAGATGCGCTCGATTCCTCACCTGAGAACCGAAACTTTGCTTCAAGGTGAGCATTCCGCTTGGACCCTTCACCTTCAAATTACTCCACCCCACAACTGCAGCCATAGAATCTTTTTTTGCACCCACTGATAACTGATGAACTCCAAGAGTGGAAATAAAGTCAGTGAACCTCCATTGATCTTCCCTCTCTCGCAGCGAGGACTCAGTCCACGGAATCAGTCGCATAGTCCCTGCAGACGCCATTGGACTCATGAGATTCAGAGATGGCCCCATCTGAAACTGATAGGAATCCCACAAATATTGCGGAAAGCTTGAAAGATCAAACCCCCCGCCTTGTGGGGGATTTAGTGAGATCCCAAACACCTGAACATCAGCATCCTCAGAAGATACTCCCAGACCTCTGACCTGAGCTACGTTTCCTGGTCTTCCTGAATCAGTCATGGGAATTGCATTTTGATCCCGCACCCAGCCCTGAATCGACCCCACACCTGAATTCGGCTGAAGCTTACCCTTCTGAGCAGGAACAAATGGATCATCAAAGAGAACTTCTGCAGCAGATCCCTCTTTAACTAATGGAGATAAATCAAATTCACCTGCTAAAACCTCTTGAGTAGGTGAGTTCACCCACAGGGCAAAACTCAATAGCCCTCTTAGTCCAGTGAAATAAAAACCGCAGCATAGCCATTGTCTCAAAATTTACTCCTCCTCAAAAACCCAATTAGTCTTAAAACCGATCAAAATCCCCACTGAGACTGTTCTTCACGAGATACTGCCGACTCTTGATATGACTAAACTGAGGATCAAAGTTAGAAACAATTACAGATACCCAAAAAAACGCTCACTCAGACGCTCTAGAACCATCAAAACGCCTCTCAGGCGATAAAAAATAAAAAAGCCGTGACATCAGAAACTCGTAATCTCCTGATGTCACGGCTCATAAGTGGATGAAGAATAATTATTTATTTCTCAACATCTTGAGAACTTCATCTAAATGCTCTGTTTCAATACGAACAAAAGAACGAGCCATCTCCTCAAGAGCAATATCATCTCCAGCTAGCTTGACTAATCTTTGATAAAGCTTCAAGGTGTTGCCTTCAAAACCTAAACTTTCTTGAAGAATTTGATCCACAGAGTGAACATGAGTTTCCTCTACGCGAGCAGAAATAACTGGAGGATGCCCACCGAGTGAAGTAATTTTTTCGCCAATGAGAGTTGCATGATCCATACTCTCTTGGGCTTGATCACGAAACCACTTCTGAATTGGAATACGGTTATGCCCCATAATCATAAAAGAATAATGAAGATACCGCACAATTCCAGCCATTTCAGCTTGGAAAATTTGCTCTAGACATTCCATCACTTCAGGGTTTGCAGGTTTACGCGTTTCATATACCATCATAATTCACTCCTTCCCTCTCAGAGTTCAAAATAACTAAATTGCGAAATACAATTTTACATGAGTTTTTGACAACTGAAGAGGCCAACGGCCGAAGCTCGATTCAGACCAGTGAAATCACAATTAAAGACTCATGAAAAGCAAAAAATGTGCTATTCTCTCTTAGAGAGAAAGACCAAACTTTGATCTAAGGATAAGACCATGTCTCATCACTCAAGCTCAGTTCAATCAATTAGATTTAAAAACGGGTTAGCTTTTCATGGTCCGCTAGAGTTCATTATTCAACCAGAGCTTCGAGCTTTAGAGGACATTCCAACCCACACCCCATCCCCAACACAGACAGATCAGTTTTGGATGTTTGAGGCATTTCGTGAGTCTTTAAATAACTCAGGCCTGACTAACCCTAACCCTTCTGTTGGATGCATTTTAATTGATCGAAATGGAAAGGAACTGGCTCGAGGCGCAACTCAAGCTTTTCCAGGTCTTCACGCTGAACGAGTGGCCTTCTCAAAAATCACGCATCCTGATCTGCTTAAGCAAGGAACAGCTTACATCACGCTAGAACCTTGCACACACCATGGAAATCAACCTCCTTGTATTGACCTACTCACACAATCCTCTCTTGAGCGAGTGGTCATTTCACGAGCTGACTCTGATCCTCGGGTATCAGGAAGAGGAATTCAGAAACTTCTTGCTGCAGGTAAAAAAGTTGAAGTTGGCCTCCTCAAAGATGAGGTAACAGCCTGGAACTTTGCTTTCTTTGCTGAACTCATACTGAAGAGACCTGTCTTTATTCTAAAGTGGGCACAAACTCTCGATGGACAACTGGCAGATGATCTTTACTCTTCAAAATGGATCTCTGGAAAATCTTCTCGAGCCTACACTCACTGGATGAGACAAAGACATGATGGAATCTTGATCGGAGCACAAACCCTCATTCATGACTTCCCTTCGCTCAACGTAAGAGATTGCGCCATTCAATCCCATCATCAACCTACACCCATCATTTGGGATCTCAAAGGTAGGCTTCTTGTTAAGGATCAAGAACAGCAAAAACAATGTCTAAACAAACTTCTCACCCACCAAAGAAAACTCATCTACATCACAGCTGATTTTAATACAAAACTCCTTGCAGATTCCATTCTCCCAAGAAATGAAAATATTTTTATCATTAAAGTGAAAGCCCCAACAGACCCTAAACAAACCCCCGTGAACTCTGACTTGATTAGCAAGCTAAGCTCAGAGGCTATCCAAACTTTTTTGGGCAAAAAACTCCAGAGTATCTTCATCGAAGGTGGAGCACAAACCCTGAGATCTTTTATTGAAGCAGGCTATGCCGATAGCATACATGCTTTTATTGCCCCTATTATCACGGGTGGAAACCATCATCGAATCTCCTTAGGTAGGACTCTCAATCAAGCCCAACACTTTACTACAATTGGATCTCATCAATTTGGGCAAGACACCCTCATTGAAATGGTATCGAATCAGATCAATCAAAGCTTATTTGAAACTAACTCAGGTGAAACTGTAATCGATAAGAAAGACGATCCCCCCACTTGAGCTGAGCAATCTGTCCATCTTCAATGGCACCTACTCCTGCTGGGGTTCCAGTAAAGAGAACATCTCCATCCATAATTGGAAATAACGAACTTGTGAAATGGATACACTGATCGGGCGAAAACCTCATTTCTTTGCCTTTTGCCTTTTGTCGGAGTGTACCATTCAAAGAAAACTGAAATTCCTCGTCCAAGTAATTTGGAAATTCCCGAATAGGAATCCATGGCCCAATAACGGCGGAAGACGAAAAAACCTTGGCAGCTTCCCAGGGTAATCCTTTTTTCTTGAGGTCTGCTTGCAGCTCACGAAGCGTAAGATCTAAGCCCAGACTGACAGCCTGAATTTCTCCATCTCGGGATAACTTAAGAATGACCTCACACTCATAGTGAATTTTACCACGACGAGAAGAAAGGTGAACATGACTAAGCTCCAACCTTTGATCTACTGCAAAACTCACACTTGGCGGTTTAAGGAAAACAACTGGATATTCCGGCACAGCATCTCCCAACTCCTGTGCATGTTCGATGTAGTTTTTTCCAATGCAAATGATCTTATCCATAACAAAAAGCCTCTAATAAAATGCTGCAATTTAACAGCTTTTGTTATACATGCAAGAATAAGCCTGCAGAAGGTCTCGGGGGATTTGTGCATCAAAAGATGAGGGTCTGGATAAAAAAATTTGAGAAGCCTTTGACGGCTCTTGTAGGATCCGCTTTACTCTCTATTGCCTTGCTCCATCTCAACTTCAATTTTCTTGAAGCGAACTTGTATGATTTAAGAATGTCTCATGGGTCACAAGCAACTCCCGATGAACGCATAGCGCTTATTACTCTAGATGACCTGACTACTCAAGAGCTCAATGACTTCTCTCCATTACCTCTGAACATTCATGCGGAATTCCTTGAAAAACTAGAGAAGCTTCGACCCAGGGCCGTGGGATACCTTCTTGATCTGAACCATGTCAATCAAATCACTCCTGACTCAATGAGAAGTACAGCATCTCAAAGCCTCTCAAAAACTGTACTCAGAATGCGCTCTCAAGGAGTCCCCTTTGTCTTAGGCACGTCGTTTGATGTTACAGGCGAGGTCATTCCTTCATTCCCATTAAACTCACTTCCCCATGGAGTCGCCGTCATTCACAAAGATGGCAACGTCTTCGCAGAAGATAAAATCACCCGCAGAGCCTTACTCACGCTCTACAACAAACCGTCTTTTCATCTTTACTTAGCTAGGGAGCTGGGCTATTTCACTGACCAATCTCTTCCCCAAGGGAGTTACTATATTCCAGAAGTTGATGCTCACTACTTTTTTTTCCGTTATCACGGCAATACAGACTTACATCAACTCCAAGGTAATCAGGCGAACTACAAAAGGTATTCTTATTCTGATATTCTAAAGGGGCGGATTTCCAGTAACGAACTCAATGGAAAGATAGTTCTTGTAGGACCACTCTCAAAAGATGACTCAAGTCACTTTGCGTTTACACCCTACTCTCACCTCTCCTTTTCTAACCCTAAGATTTTAGTTCATGCAAATATTCTAGATTCGATAATACATAACAATGGAATCTCCCGCACTCATCCCATCACTAATGGGTTAGTCACTTTCATCTCAACAACTACGGTTCTTTGGTGGATCATAAACTCCACCCCTCTTTATGGAGTATTCGCAACCCTCACTCTAGCTTTCGTTCTAATTGTGATTAGTCAGATCTTATTTCAGACACAAGGTTTTTGGATCAGAGAGAGCCAACCGTTAGTGGGAATTTTTGTAAGCTACTATCTAGCTGTCCCTTACCGACTCATTCGGGAGTACAAGAAGCGTTGGGATTACCAAAGGAAGCATGAAATCCTAACACAAGTTGAGGAGATGAAGACCCACTTTCTTTCTCTAGTGACTCATGATTTAAAAACACCTGTGGCTCGTATCCAAGGCCTAGCTGAAGTGATCCTCAGAAAATCTAGTTCTCAACTCGGAGAAAAAGAGACTCAATCTCTAAAAAATATCCTATCCTCAACAGACGAGCTGAATCATTTTATTACTAGCATTTTAGAACTGAGCAAGGTTGAATCTAACCACCTGCAGCTTCATTTTGAATCCAAAGACCTCAACCAGCTCATTGAAAACTCCATTCAAAGATTTGAATCATTCGCAAAAACGAAGAATATCAAGTTAATACAATGCTTAGAGCCCTTGTTTCCTATTAAAATTGACGTCAACTTGATTGAAAAAGTCATTAATAACCTCATTGATAACGCTCTCAAGTACTCCAAAAATGAATCCGCAGTGACGATTAAAACTCAGGAAAGTCATGACTGGATTATGATCACCATTGAAGATCAGGGCATTGGAATGTCGAATCAAGAGATCGAAGGATTATTCACTCGATTTTACCGAATTAAAAATGATGACACGAGCACAATCTCAGGTACTGGCTTGGGGCTTTATTTAAGTAAGTACTTTGTTGAAGCTCACCAGGGCCGCATTACCGTAGAGAGTACACCTGGCATGGGAAGTACATTCGTGATTTATCTTCCTATCCATACAACGCTCCCTCAAAAGGTACTCCAAACTGAGAAAAACCTAAGACAAACAACCTCGAAACATCACTCACTACCTAAGGAGAGAACCTATGTTTAAAGTACTCGTCGCAGATGATGATGCAGATTTGAGACTATCTGTCGCCTCCGCCTTATCAGAGAATCACTTTCGAGTGGATCAAGCCAAAGATGGAGAAGAATGCGTGAACAAGATCAAGGCAGGTCACTATGATCTTGTATTTTTGGATGTAAACATGCCTCGTATGAATGGCATGGAAGCTCTTAAAGAAATCAAACAACACGATGCATCTATCATTGTGATCATGCTCACTGCATTTTCAAATATTAGGGACGCTGTGGAAGCAACAAAAGATGGCGCCTATAATTATCTAGAAAAACCGATCAAAGCAGAAAATCTTGTTTACCTTGCCGAAAAAGCCCTCAGAGCAAAGCACATGGTTAGAAATATGTCTATGTCTGCTCCTGTGTTTAAGCTACCCAATGGGACAGACTTTATTGGGCAAAGCTCTGAGATGAAAAGAATCTTTAGTGTGATTGATAAGCTTTCTAGAGTTGAGACGGCTGTTCTCATTCGTGGAGAGAGTGGCACAGGCAAGGAGCTTGTTGCTCAAGCACTTCATTATAACAGTCCTAGAAAAGACAATCGTTTTGTGACCATTAACTGCTCAGCGATCCCTGAAAATTTAATTGAAAGTGAGTTTTTTGGGCACGAGAAGGGGGCTTTTACAGGAGCTGATTCTCGTAAGATTGGCAAATTTCAGTATGCTGATGGAGGAACCTTATTTCTCGATGAAATCGGAGACATTTCAGCCAGCATGCAGGTTAAGCTCTTGAGAGCTCTTCAAGAGAAGAAATTCACACCTATTGGCTCAAATCGAGAAGTGGAAGTGAATATTCGCATTGTGGCAGCAACGAATAGAAATCTTGAAGAAATGATTAAAAAAGTAGAGTTTCGAGAGGACCTATTCTATCGATTAAACGTTCTCCCTATTCATCTCCCTCCACTGAGAGAACGAAAAAATGATATTGATGCACTCACTCAGTATTTCATTGAAAAGTTCAATCAATGTCATAGAAAAAGTATCGTCCAGGTTTCAACCTCTGCCATGAGCATTCTCAAAGGTCACTCCTGGCCTGGTAATATCCGAGAACTCGAAAACGTAATTGAGCATGCATTTGTGATTGAGTCCTCTCACGAGATCACTCCAGAGAGTCTACCCTTCAGCTTGCTGCACACACCTCACTATAAACAGCCTAAGATTCAGGTCTTTGAGCCCTCACATGTTTCAGTGAGTCAAACAGCGCTTGCCAGTGCTGGAGATACCAGCTTCTCATTAGCCCAGGAAGCCTCGTTAGGACTATCTTCTCTTCCACAAGATAAAGGTTTCGTCTTGGACCTTGATCGTTTAGACTTTCAAGCAAATAAGGAGGAGTTTGAGAGACAATTTCTGATCAATGCTTTAAGAGCATTTAAGGGCCGAATCAATCAAACTGCCTTGCATGCAAATATCCCGAAGAAAACTCTCCTCAGAAAACTCGAAAAGTACGGGATCAATGCTAGGGACTACAATTAGAGAAGATAAGCCCCACTACTCCGTTATTCTGGCCTGAAGCGTGTCCATAAAGTGAGGATTAGGATGAACAATACTTCTTAAGGTTTGAAGAGAGACCAATGCTTCTTGAATTGAATTAGCAGGAGAGATAGCTGAAGCTGAAGCAAGAGAGGCCCCACCCACACCATGCCCAGCTTGTCCTGCCAAGTTTGAATAAAGCCATCCCACAATCTATCATAAACCTCATCTCTCTGAAGAGGCATAAGGATTGCAAATCTCCTGATTGGAGGCTAAGCAAGTCCATGAAACCCATGCCCCATACTCACACTCATTCTATGCATGGCCCAGATAATGCCGAGCATGAACTTAGAAAAGCGTACAATTGCATCATTGAATCTGGAGTGAACTACACCTTCACACCCCTACAAACTCTAGAATTCTCCCCTCAAGAAGCTATTCAAACGTATGAACAAGCCTTTCAATTCTACAGACAAGGTAAAAGACTCACTGCAGAGAGGTGGGCTCGCGCAGCAAAACACCTTGCGCGAGCGTTTTGGCACGAAGCAAAAATAGCTTACCTAGAACCTAGACTGGAAGACTTACCGTACCTCAAGGGAGCACAAGACGATGAGTATCACCTTCACGAAAGATTAGACTCCACGGCCGAGCTCTTAGCCTCCATTCAAACTCATCCGCCGCTCGGGCATACATCGTTTCCAAAAACTATGGCACAATACATTTCACGCGCTCAGCATCATCTCTCACAAATTCAAAATGCAGGCATAAATCCACACGAACTCCTCAGAGCAGAGCGCATCAAGGCTGCATATGAGTACAGTAGAGTCATTGAGTGCATGAATTTAGGCTACGAGGCCCTAGAAACTACGGAAAAAAGTGCTGCATAGAATCAGAAGACAGAAGGAAAACCGAAATCACTTCATTGAGTTGCACAAAAAAAAAGGGCCCCAATTTCTTGGAGCCCTCAACAAGTCTTGAATCAGTAAAACAAAGATTAACGCTTTGAGTACTGGTAGCGACGTCTTGCGCCAGCCAAGCCGTATTTCTTACGCTCAACTTCACGAGAGTCACGAGTAATGTGACCGGCCTTCTTTAATACAGGTCTGAAAGCAGGATCAAGAAGCAATAATGCTCTTGCAATACCGTGCTTTACTGCACCTGCTTGGCCTGACAATCCGCCACCGCGAACGTTCACAGCAATATCATAGCGACCAGCAGTTGAAGTCAATTCAAGTGGTTGCATAATAAGCATACGAGAAGTAGGACGAGGGAAATAATCTTCAAAAGATCGTCCGTTGATGCGAATGACGCCTTCATCACCAGTACGGGGACGAATGTAGACACGCGCAATGGCGTTCTTACGCTTCCCTACTTGATGTTGCTGTTTCTCCATTTAAAAACTCTCCTTAATCGACTCTGGCCTTTAATCTCAACAAAAAAGATTAAGATGCTTTTTTGCTAGAGGATGACAAAACTGATTTACGCACTACTGATGCAGGTAGTGGTTGTGGATTCTGTGCAGCATGTGGGTGCTCAGCACCTGCATAAATCTTAAGTTTTTTCATTTGGTGACGTGCAAGGTTAGACTTATTAGTCATTCCCCAAACTGCGCGTCTCAAAATTTCTTCTGGGTGGCGAGCTAGCATTTCCTTTGCTGTTTTAGTCTTCAAACCGCCAACATAACCAGAATGATCACGATAAAGTTTATCATTCCATTTATTGCGGGTGAAAACGACCTTGTCAGCATTCAAAACTACGACAAAATCACCGGTATCGGCATGTCTTGTAAACGTAGGCTTGTGTTTGCCAAGCATGAGTCTTGCGATGACTGTCGCGATTCTTCCAACGACTTGGTCTTTCGCATCAACTACATACCACTTAGGGGCATTTGGACCCTTGGTTTCAAAAAAGTGTGGACCGTACTGCTTCGCCTGATAAGACTTTTGCTGCAACATAGAAATCTGGAATTACAGGACCTTAAAGTTGAAGTCAACCCCTTTTTCACAAGGAAAAGGATTATTAAATGACGCCCACTGAAAAATGAACAAAATTACTTTCAAGAGAGTTCGGGTTTTGATTCAATTTAAAACCCCAATCTAGGTTCACTGGACCAACAGGCGTTTGTATATGCAGACCTGCACCTGTCGTATAATAGAGCCTTCCAAAGGAGTACTGATCAATCAGAAGATTTGCCGCATCCATAAAAACCCCGAATCGAACGGCATCCGAGAAAGCGTAATCAAGTTGAGTTCGATAATTGATGTAGGATAAACTATTTTGAATAGGAATGTTCTGACTCTGATAATTGAGCTCTAGCTCGCGATAACCTCTTAGACTCGCAATACCGCCCAAGGCAAATTGCTTAATCAAAGGAATCAGACTTGTTGTTGTATCTCCAGGCTGAATGTTTTGAGTGGTCTTTTCATATCCGGATCTCAAACTAAAATACCAGAAAAACCGATTAAAAAGAGGGAGATGGTAATCTGCCCTCAACTGTGCACGATAATAGGAAATAGAGTAGGATTGTCCATTCAAACCCGCCACACTACCTGACCCTAACATTGGAAAAGCAAAATCAGCCCATACGGTTGTATAGAACCCGCGATTAGGCGACAAAGCGCTGTCTCTAAGATCCAATGTTAATCGCGGCGTTACCGTTCCTATCCTGTAGGTCTGATTGTCGGATACGAGGTTAGAATTAAACTGATGAGTACTCTCCAAAGTGTAGGTAAAACTTCCCAATAGATGGGAATTCTTAACTAAAGGCTTCTCCCAGGTCGAGGCTAGAGTAAAAGTTTCAGCAGCAAAATCAAAGTACTGTGTTCTCCCACCCGTCAAAGACGGCTTATAAACAAGTCCCTGAACAGATGCAAATTTTGGCCAGATGTAGCTGAGCTGACCTTGGACTTCAGGAAAATGATAGTTATAAAAACGCCGATTGAAATTTAAACTGATTGCAACCGTATGATTCCTACCCCAAAGGTTCATATAGGAGAGCTGACTAAAGGCTCTTATCCCTAGGTCAGTCCTTAATCCAGGACCCCAGGTCAGCGCTCCCCGATCAGCTTCCTGAACCTTGATCACTACTGCTTTTGAGCCCTCATGTCCTGGATCACTGACTAAACGCATATTTAAGGAAGAAAAAATCCCTAACCTTCTGAGATTCCGTTCCGTCTCAATTAAGTTATTCTCAGTGAGAATATCATTCACTTTAAATAGAAGCTGATCAAGAATGACTGACTCTTGTGTCCTAGCAACTCCCTTGATTTCAATTCGACTAACCCGTGACAATACCCCTTCATTGATCTTGAGATGGATCTCAGCATTTCGATGCTCGCGGGAGTAGACAATAATATCCTCAGAACCCTCATTAAGGATCTGGAAGTCAAGATAGCCTTGAGATCTGTAAAAAGATTTTAATTCTTCTAAGTTCTTAGAAAGCTCAAAAAGATTGAGAGGATCTCCCTCATGAACTTTAAATACAGGAGCAATGTCTTGAAAGCTAAAATGATTTAAACCCTCAACTCTAAATTGAGTAACCTTCGTTTGCTCGCCCTCATATAAGTAGAGAGTCACTCGTACAGGTACCTGAGACGATTTAGGCTTAATCACTTCCGGAAAAACACTATGAATCGTAACCAGTTTTGCACCTAAGTATCCCTGCTCTTTGAGTATATCGATCAATAACTCCCCTGCTTTTTGAACTTCCTTCTCAACGAAGATCTGATTCTGAATGACAGAGGAGGCTTTCGAATAAAATAGATCTCTGAGCTGCCTAGAGATAAAGTTCATGTTGCCATCAAATTCAATGGATTCAATACGAGCTCTAGGACCTTCCGATATTAAAAACGTTACTCTTTGTTCTAGTCTTCCTGGGAGACTCGCACTGATTGCTTCAACGCGCGCATAAAAAAAACCTTGAGAGCGATACTCCTCCTCAATTCTTCTTCGCAAGGTCTCCATATAATCTTGACCTAGACCTATGGCCTTCTGATCATCAACAACTCGATTCAGTTCGGCCCATGTCAAAAAGGATTGACCTTGAAAGCCAAACCAAACCTTTTCACCTAATTTAATCTGATACTGAAGCTTAACCCACCTTGTTGAGGAGAGATCACTTTTTGAAGGATCTACTGATTGAGGTTCATGAGAAGGAATCACCTGAACTGCTAGAATCGAAGACCCCACATAATCCAAGGAAGAAAGCTTATCCTGAATCGCTTTTTTTCCATCTGAAACATTATCTTGATCCAAAGCATCACCGACATGGATCGGCACTAAAAGATGTAAATCTTTAAGTTCCTTACTCTTCAGACCTTTAAGATCAACTCGATCAGCTCCACTGAGATTGACCTCAACAGCAGCCACGCGGCTTGCTTGACCCTCTTTCACCCTTATTTCGAGGACAACTTCTTGACTCCCTGGTTGTTTTAATTTTTCCTTAAAAACTCTCACCTCTACGGAAGCATCCTCGTAGCCATGATCTTGATAGATTTTAATTAAATTTTTTCGAGAGGACTCTATTTTTTGTTGGTTTAATCGATCTCCAGGTAAAAGCTCGAGACCTCCTTCGATCACATTAGAGCTCACGGCTTTCACGCCCTGAATATCGATTCGATCTAAAATCAGAGAGGAGCTTTGATGGATATTCACTTCCTGTACTTGCTGGACACCCGCCCAAGATAATGAAGAATGAGACAGAAAACAGAGAAGTAAAAGAGCTAGGTTCACCATAGAGCTACTTAAACCTCTTGAGAAACTTCAAATCCAGACCTACTGATGTGGGGTAGGGCTGAATATCGCCAGTACTGTAGCTAGTAAAGTTATTGTAGACTCCAATCACGGAGAGATCAGGGTTTACTGAATAATCAATCGTAAACTGATTGGCCTTACTCGTCCCAATCCCTACTGTCGTACCTGCAGAGACGCTTAAGCGCTTACCCAACCTCCTCCGAATCTTAATCTGGGGTGCAGCAGCCACATCACCTTGCATTCTAAATGCACTAACACCTTGTTGTCGATTCACTGCCTCATCTAGGCCCACTTGAAATCCTGTTTTTTCCTCAATATCACGACTGACATCGAGTGAATGAAAAAGCAAAGAAGCTGCTTCTCCCTGTTGAATAGCCGTTAAAGAGGCTGCATCTAATTTTTTTGCATCCGCAGAAGTGACTCCTAAAGCTAATAAGGCAAATAGATCAGATTCAGGCATAGGCGGATTGGATGATAACTCAACTCGAATATCGTTCTTTTTCCCCGAAGCAAAGAGCTGAATTTTAATATTATTCACTTCAGTACTGGCCACCAGATCAAAAGAAGGATTGCTTGATGTCAGACTATCAAAAACTGCTGATCCTGAGCGAACTTGAAAGACATGATCTTTAAAAACAAGCTTTCCTTGAATCACTTCTGCTTTGCCAAGAATTCGAGGTGCATCTACAGTATTCGTGAGCTTTAGCTTCGCTCTGGCTTGTAAATCCCTAAAAAGATCATTCTGAAAATAAATCCCCTGAGGTGCCTCCACGTCCAGATTGAGACTCACCATACTCTTCTGAGTTCCACCCTGTTCAGAGGGTAAGGGAAGCTGTTGGATTGTTTTGGAAGTGTCAGACCCTTTTTTTGAACTCAGCATTTTCTCTCGAGACAAAGCGGAATGAACGATTAAGCGACCATCGAGTGCGTAGGGGGCCTCTGATCCATGCAAATGAACTCCTCCACTGAGCTTGACATACTGAAATGGAGCGACCTTAATTCTAGCATCCTTCAAAGCCCCATGAATACTCACCTCAGTTTTTTGATGAGAAAGCTGAGTGAGGGTTCCGTCTAGATTAAGACGCCCTCCACCCAGTTCTGAGGAGATCCGATTCATGAACCATTGGTTTTCTTTTAACTGAATCTCTCCGCTGATGTTCTCAAAACTAGAATCAAAAGAATCTAAAACAACTTGCCCGATTCTAAGATTAACTCTTCCAGTGGCTTTCGGCTGCTGATGTCTGCCTGATAGCGCAAACTGAAGAGAGGAGACCCCATTGATCTGACTAATTGCACCTGTGAAAAACTGCACAACGGCATTCTCAGCCGTTCCTGAGAGCTCACCCCTAACGCCTACTTTTGAGTTCTCTAATCGACCTTCTAAGTTACCTTCCTTACTTTTTAAAACAAAATGAGGAATCTTGAAATTGCCCTCTTGAATCGTCGCTTTAATTGGCTCATCTAATTCTAGCTTTAAATTCTTTTTTGATAAAATGAGTTCGCTTAACGAAAAACTCCCGTGCGCTAGTCCATCTTGATGAGGAAAAACCTTTAATGAAGCTCCCCCTGTTAATCTTGCAGCAAACTCAGGATCTTGAACTAAAGATTTATTGAAAAACAAGAATGCAGGAGAAAAGTCAAAGTGTTTTAACTCAAGCTGTAAAACACTAGGGAGCTTATCATCCCAGTTGTAGCTTCCATCAACTAAAGCCTGACCTCCAAACACAACGCCGTGTAAAGACACTTCTCCATTCCCAGAGCTCATGGAAATATATGAAGAAGGAGTGGATTTTCCGTGAAAGTAAGTATCTCTTAAACTCAACTCTGCTGACGCTTCTAAAGATTCAAGCTCTCCTTGACCTGAGGATTGAAAGTCGATCTTAGACCGAACTGGAACATTGAGGCGAGCTAGAGCATCGAACTCACTTAAATCTAAATTTTGAGTATTGACTTTCCAAGAGTAAACTTTCTTGTTCAAATCGTATGAAAATCTCCCTTGAATCGAACCATCCCTCTTCTCAAAATTAAAAGAATCAGCAAAAAGCCTGCCTTGATCATACCCTCCTGTGAGCTTTGCCGTTCTGAATCTTTCCTTCATGTACTCCCAATTTTTTCCATGAAGATCGACCAGCACCTTCAAGTCATGAGCACCTAAGCCACCTCGGATCTTTACATCTCCCTGCACAGGCCCGTACAAGGTATCCTGAAAAAACTGGGCTTGATCAGTCAAGTTTTGTGTGATCTGTGAGATGTTCTTTAAGTTCCCTTGTGAAATAGTTGCATCAAGCTCAATTTTTTCGTTCCTACCTAAATCTAAATGCCCATCGACTGAATAAAGGGTTTCATCTGCTTGGAGTTTAGCCTGGCGGATGTAGAGAAAGTTCTTGTCGTCATCCCATGTAATCCTTCCTTTTAGGGCACCCAAAAATAAATTCACGTAGAAAGCTTCTTTTAAGTCTACGTCTACATCTACAAGAACTGAGCTGAAGGGACCATGAACAAAGACTTGTGCTGGACCCATGCCCCGAGAAGGAATTTCTGCAATTTCACCAAGATCATCTAGCCTAAGTGAACCTTGAGCAAACAGATCTAATCCGGTTTTAAAATCAATCTTACCTTTTAAATTAAGCTCTGTTTGAGCAATTTTAAGCTGTAGATCCTTGGGATACACTCCCTTTTGATCAACCGTAACTGTACCGTTAAGATTAATTCGAGGAATATCAAAGATTTTTCTCAAAGGCTTTTTCTGTCCCAGCTTTTGATTATCGAGTTGAAAATCCTCTACCCAGTTCTTCAGACTTGCATGAAGTCTCCAAGATTGCTGAGCACTGGGAGGAGTAAAGGAAACATCAGTTTCTCCATTAATTCTAAAGTCTAATGGGTAAATAGATGAAGCAGACTCTCCCACTAACCAATGAATATGAGCATGATCAATCTTTAACGGAACTAAAATGGGATTTTTTGATTTGAACTTCCAGTTGAATTTTCCAATCTCAATTCTTCCACCATGGGCTACTTTTTCTCCAAGAACTCGATCCTTCAAACCGGCAAAGATGAGGCCTTGGTTGAAACTCACTTCTCCACCTCCTGGAGCGGATTTCCAACCTGCATCTATCTGTAGAAGATCTCCTGACCATCCCATGAAAGAAAAGTCACGAACATTGAGTTTTCCCATCAGTTGAAGCTGATCCTCAGGATGAGCTAAATTTCCATTTAGATTCCCATCAATATCCACTACCCCTTGAACGGAGGGCGATTTTTCGAGGGAATTCACACCTAGAATCTGAACAATAGAGGAAAGCTCACCCTGCAGTTTGAATTGAACTTCTGCATCGACTCCGTTCTCTAGATTAACCAAGTCTCCCTTGATCTCTCCTCGAGTGGAAAGAGCGACTCCTCTCTTTGTAAATAATAGCTCATCGATTTTGAGACCTCGAGGATTCAAAAAAGCGAGGCCACTCACTCGGTCTATCTGATCAGGTAGCGAAAGGTCCTTGAGATAACTCCCTTCAAGCTGCCCCACATCAAGCTGTAGGGCATATCCCAAGCCACCTTTACTTGATTTTTGAGCAATCTTGAGCTGATAAGCTGTTGCTCTCATGGTTTTTTGAGTCTTTGAGTCCTCGCCTAAAAACTCAAGCTCTAGCTGCGTATCCTTGAGTGAAATACTTTCAGCATGAACTTGAAAAAGCTCATCCCAATTCAAACTGAACTTTTTTTTATCCCCCAAAGATCGGGTTTGAAGGGCCGGGTTTCCAAGGAACAACTTAAACTTACCTTGAAGAATAGCCACCTCATGAACCCAAATATCGCCAGATAAAATCTGTAGAGGGAGAAACCTAAAATCAATGCGAGCCGCCTGAACAGAAGAACCTGCGGGCAGACCTAAGGGATTTCTAGCCTTAATCCAAACTTTGGGTTCTTTCACTGATACAGCTGGAGGAAATAATTGGACTGAAAACTCTTTAAAGTCCCCTTCTATTCCAAGATCTTTGGGAAGGTGCGTCGAAACGACTTCTTTAACAATCTTAGCAAATTGAGGGCTTTGAATAAACCAAAGCGCCCCGAAGATGAGCGTTCCTACTATGAAGCTAAAAGCAAGTAAGGGCCGCCTGAGCATAACTCTCGCCTAAATCATCCTATCTTTTTGTATACGATCGCTTGTATCTCTATATTTTGGGTCAATTTTAATCACTTGGCTATAAAACTCCTGAGCCATTTGAAACTTTCTCAAGGACTCAAAGGCTCTGCCCACCAAGTAATAAAGTTCAACTTTTCTATCTAGGGGAATATCCAAATCATGAAGCAACGGCTGAATCTCTGAGTAAGCCTCATAGGGTTTCCCTTCTTGTAACAAAGCTAATGCTAAAAGGGATGTTGCAGACAAATTAAGTTCCTGACTCTGAGAGTCCTCCCATCCTTCTAATCGCTTCTGAGCTCCTGAAAAAAGACGGATAGCAATCATCGAAAGTTCCATCTCTAAAAAACCAACACCCAGATCAATCCAGTCCCTTGGGCTTGCCTGTGCAAGCTCCTTTTCCAGGGTTAAAATATACTCTTGAAGTAATTCCTGATCACTAAATAATGAAAAACGACTCAGTTTTACGGAAGGAGGAGTATCAGCAAAAATTCCTAACTCAAGTTCCTGGTCAAGCCTTTGCATGAGCTCCTGAGTATCCCCAGTCGTGTGCTGTAAGGAGGAAGAGGTGAAAGTAGGTCTTATGGGTTGACCCTCTAGGGCGTTTTTGAGCTCAGTTTCACTGATCTGCTGAAGCAACTTTTGAGCCTCTAAAAACTCTGGATTTCTGATCAAAATCTTCCGGAGTTCGCTTTTTGCATCAGAGACAAAGCCTTCTTGCATCAAAATTCGAGCCGATTGAAAAATATCCTCAATTGTGCCCTCAGCCAAAAACTCAGTAGAAACTGGGGCTACTTTTTGAAGAAGATCTTCGCCTAAATCAATTTTTGACTTATCTCTATTTTGATCCATTAAACTGATTAATATTACTCACTTTTTGAAAGAAACTCCTCCAAAAAGTGAGTGTCATAATCAGCGTCTTTAAATTTCTTACTCGCCATGATCTTCTTGTGAAAGGAAACATTAGTCTTAATCCCTTCCACCACAAACTCATCCAAAGCTTGACGCATCTTGGCAATGGCCTCATCACGTGTAGGCGCATGAACAATGAGTTTTCCAATCATTGAATCATAAAAGGGAACTACCTTGTATTGATCATAGACAAAGGAGTCTACACGAACACCATATCCGCCAGGTACGTGCAAACCAGTGATCTTACCTGGTGAAGGTGAAAACTTCTCTGGGTCCTCAGCATTGATCCGACACTCAATGGAATGAGACTGGATCTTTATATCTGACTGTTTAATCTTAAGCGGCCGGCCAGCTGCGGCAAAAATCTGCTCTTTAATCAAGTCTATCCCTGTAACCATCTCCGTTACAGGATGCTCAACCTGAATGCGAGTGTTCATTTCCATGAAGTAAAACTTCTTATCTTTGTTATCGACCAAAAACTCTACCGTACCCACATTCTCATAATTAACTGCAGAGCAGAGCCTCAAAGCTGCTGCACACATTTCATCTCTAACTTTTGAGTCAAGAATTGGACTCGGGCTCTCTTCCACTAACTTTTGATGTCTTCTCTGAATGGTGCAGTCACGCTCACCTAAGGCAATCCGATGACCATACTTGTCACACAAAACCTGAATCTCTACATGCCGTGGGTTCTCACAATACTTTTCTAGATACATGGCTGGATTACCAAATGCAGCGGCAGCCTCTGCACTCGCCTTTTCAAAAGCATTCTTTAGCTGATGAGGGTCATAGACGATATGAATTCCACGTCCTCCGCCCCCAGCAGCTGCTTTCAATATTACGGGAAATCCAATTTTTTCAGCCTCAATTAAGGCAGAGTCTGCATCAGGTACTGCAGATAATGTCCCTGGAAGAAGAGGAACCCCAGCAGCACGAGCAATTGCTCTTGCCTGAGTCTTCTCGCCCATCGCCTGGATATTTGCAGGGGTAGGTCCGATAAAGGTAATATTACATTCCCTGCACAAGCGGGCAAATTCAGCATTCTCAGATAAAAAACCATAACCAGGATGAATGGCATCCGCATCTGAGATGTCTGCGGCAGAGAGAATATTTGCGATATTCAGATAACTCAGCTTAGATTGAGGAGGCCCAATACACACTGCTTCATCTGCTAACTTGACGTGCAAAGAATCCTCATCTGCAGTTGAATAAACAGCTACAGTTGCAATTCCTAACTCACGGCATGCACGGATCACTCGCAAAGCAATTTCGCCCCGATTTGCAATCAGGACCTTACGAAAAAGTGAAAACTGAGTTGCCATATTTAATCCCTCCCCCGGAATGGGGATTGATTCATTGTTCTGGCTCAATGATGTAGAGAGGTTCACCAAATTCCACCGGTTGTCCATTTTCAACTAATGAAGAGATGATTTTACCTGAAAACTCGGCCTCAATCTCATTCATGAGCTTCATAGCTTCCACGATACACAACACGTCGCCTCGCTTCACAACTTGACCCTCCTTAACATAAGGATCTGAATCCGGTGAAGGAGATCGATAAAAGGTGCCCACAAAAGGAGACACTACCTGTTTTTGATTTCTACTCACCGCAGCAGGCTTCGCCGATGTCTCATGGGCCACTGTATGGGCAACAGGAGCTACTTTGAGCTGATCACTCATTAAATGATCCAAGCCTAATGTCGAGGTTCTGTAGGTTGCCATCGCCGCTAGAGATGGAACATCCATCTGAACCTGAGACGGAGCTGCAGAGTGCTTCGTCTTGAGTTTCAGACGCTCACCCTTTCTCTCCCACTCAAATTCGCAAACCTCATGTTTTTCCATCAATTCAAAAATCTTCTCCAGATGCAGAAGATCTTTTGGGGTATTGTCTTTGTTGCTCGATCTTGAATTTGATGCTTTAGATTTTGACACGTTATTTATTCGCCTTTTCAACGTAGGTATAATCTCGTGTGTCTACCTTAATGAGATCCCCTTCTTTAAGATGAAAGGGAACACTGACTGTAGCACCGGTTTCAAGAACAGCTGGCTTTGTACCCCCTGTCACTGTGTCTCCACGAAATGAGGGTTCAGTTTGAGCAATCTTGAGAACAACAAATGTTGGTAATTCTACCCCAATTGGGCGCTCATTAAAGTACATCACCTTAATCACTAGGTTTTCTTGTAAAAAATCTTTACCTTGGCCTAGTTGCTCTTCGCTCAATGCTACTTGTTCGTAGTTAGCATTGTTCATGAAATGATAGCCTTCAGCATCCTTATAGAGAAATTGCATTTCTTTCTCTTCAGTATTGGCACGATCGAGCTTATCGCCAGAAGTAATGGTACGTTCAATCACGTTCTGATTGAGCATATTCTTAAGCTTAGTACGAGTAAAAGCCCTTCCTTTTCCTGGACTTACATGCTGAAAATCCACAATTTCATAAGGAATGCCTTCTATCTCAACTTTGAGACCTTTTCTAAACTGATTCGTAGCGTACATGCCTCATTGGTACCCGAGGCAGACAATCGTGTCAACGTTCGGAATCGGAAAACTGGATTAAAATTCGATAGCGTTCTATTTTCTGAAGAAGCTGCTGAAGCCGTTCAACCTTATTAATTTTATGAGCTTGCTTCACTTCCGGGGAGTTCTGAATCACTCCTTGCGCTGGAACGACACTAAAGGCGCCATGAGCAGGACTAACATCAGTTCTTAATGGCAAAAGACCCTTCTGGTAGGCTTGATCTTCTAATTCTTGAACAATCTGATTAAGCTCAGAATCTTGAGGACAGAAGTAAAGGAGCATTTTGAATGACTGTAGAGCATTCGGTACATGACCTAGCATTAGATGAGACTCAGCCACTAATCTCTGGGCTACGAGATTATCTGGCGCATTCTGAATTACAGACTCAAGCTCTTCAATGACCTCTATATAGAGTTTCTGATCAAACAAGACTCGAGCCAGAACAACCCTACCCCCCAGAAAATCTGGATGCAGTTTCTTTCCAGTACGAGCAACAACAAGAGCCTCCTCAATCAAACCAGCCTTACGATATGCCTCAGCTAGTGGCGCAAAGACTCGAGAGGTTGGATCCTCATGATACTTTTTCAGATATCGATAAATCATGGGAGAGTAGGGAAAATTTTTTGGCAGCATAAGGTCAAGTATTACCCCGATTAATACCCGCATCTCTAGGATTTAAAACGCGTGGCGTAATGAAGAAGAAAATTTCTGACCTTTTTGTAGACTCCTGCTCTGAACCAAATAAAACGCCTAGTATGGGTATCTTTCTCAAGAAAGGAAAACCTCCGGAGTTTTCTCTTTGTTCTAGGTTGTACATCCCCCCCATCACTAAAGTACTACCACTCTCGACAATCACCTGAGTGGTCATATTTCGCTTTGCAATACCTGTTTGAGCTGTTTGTCCAGCAAAAGTCTGAGGCACATCTTTTGAAACATCAACCTTCAACAACACATTACCATCATTTGTCACGGTGGGAGTCACATCAAGATTAATATTGGCAGAACCCACTGTAGGCTGATTCACTGATGCACCCCCTACAATAGAGGTTGCTCCAGGTAAAAGTACGGGAGTACCCTCAGTGATAGTTGCCTTCTGTTTATGAAGAACTACAGTTTTAGGTGAAGCTACGACCTTGAGCTGCTGATCATTTTCCCCAAAGCTGAGAAGTGCATTCAGCCTAGCTCCTCCAAAAACACTAAACTGAGGAGATATTCCAAATGTTGAGCCTGTAATAGATCCCTTTCCAACATCAGCTCCATTCTGAAAAACACCTCCTAACAGAGCGTCCCCTGCATTACCCCCGTTTGTACTCAAAATGCTCTGCACACTTCCCGAATTTAGACCGGAGCCAATACCTATACTTCCCGAAATATTTTTTGCAAACTGCTCGGAGGCTTCGACAATTTTTGCCTCAATCAAGACTTGTGGAGTCTGAGTATCTAAAAGTTCAATTAACTTCTTCATTCGCTCCACATTCTCGGGCAGATCAAAGATGATAATACTATTTGTCCTCGGATCAATCTGAACTAATGCACTAGCACCACTAGATCCACCTATTCCTGAAACCGATGCCTGTGCCGTAATGTAAGCTTTTAAAACACCTTGAATCTCAGTTAAATCTGCATAACTGATCGGAAACACGCGAGTAACCCGACGAGCACTCAGAAGTTCGGTCCTTTTTAAATCTATTTCCTTTTGCTTTTCAGTCGTAAGAGTATTCAAGGTCACTACTCTCAAAACACTATCATTCCGCTCTGCACCCAACTGAGCCGAGCGCAAAACTACATCAAGAGCCTGATCCCAAGGGACCCCCATCAAAGAAAGAGTGAGCTTACCCTTCACATCCTCCCCCACTACCACATTAAAACCACTAGAGTCTGAAATCAGCCTAATAATATCTTTAACGTCCACATCTCTCACGTTAATATTCACTGGAGTTCCTGTGAACTTCTGCATGGTTCGACTTGCAAGAAAATCATCTAATTTACTCTGAGCCCCTATTAGGTCATCAGCAGAATATACTGGCACAGAGATTAGAGCCAGATAGACACTCAATGAAACCAGTGATGATATCCCAACCACCCATCTCTGCCGCAAAATCCTCTTCATAAACCCCCCAGAAACTAATTTATAATCTCTATCTGTTCACTTCGCTGAGAAACTAATATCTCAATTCTTCAACAATAAAGAACTCTCAAGAGAATAATTCAAACCAACGAACCAATTAAAAGCACACTGACTCTAAAGATCATGATTTGGATTATGATCATAACCACCAGTTGTTGTCCAACTGTGAGCATGACCCTAGGATCCCGTCTGGTTCTTTCCCGAATTTGATGAGCCATTAGATTGCTCTAAATCATTAGCAATACCCGTCGATTCAGATTTGCCCTCTCGGCGAGTGCCTGACTTAGCTTGTACCACGGGAGCAATTTTTAAATCTGTAATATTGAAATCTTTTTCTCCTCGAATATTAATAAACTTCTCCCTAATTCGAATCCCTCTATTCGTAATTTTCTCTACAATTCCACCCTTATTTCCAACAAGAGTATTGAGTCCTACTGTATAAGTATCTCCAAGAGGTGTAGATAACATTGCCTTTATGTTTGACCCTCCTGTTATAATTCCGATTAACTTCAATTCAGTCACTGAGAACTTTTCCAATTCTGAAATAGTCTCTGAACCACTAGACTCAGTATTTTCGCCTAAGCGTTTAAAAGGATCTCTAATTTTCACAAGCTCCTCAGCCTGACTTGATTTTAATGGAACAGAAGACCCCTTCAAGCCTTGTCTGATTTCCTCAGCCCTTGAGATCCAGCCAAATAAAAAACAAATCAAAATAAAAGAGGCAATACGAACCCTCATCAGGTGCCTCCCATGCTATTCTTTACCACTGAGCCATCTTTAGCATGGCTACCTTCAGAAGAACTCGAATTGGACGAAAGCGAAGCACCGTGATACTCAACAGCAAACAATTCTACTTTCCCCTTCAATTCAACATATTTAGAATTCTTACTACCTTTTGACTCAATCTGAAAATTCTTAACCATAATCACTTCCTCTAATTCCTGGATACGATTGAGCAATGACAAATATTGCTGATAGTTAGCTTGAAATTCAAGCTCAAATGGATAGTAACTCACCAGTTCTTTTTTTTCTGAAACTCCTGGCTTGATTGCTGTAATCAATAACCCTAATTTCTGAGCCTCTGTGATTACAGACTTAATACTAAATGCCAAATTTACCTTCTCTGGCAATACTGATCGAACTGAATCAAACTCACTCATCAGATTTGCTAACTCTTGGCGAACAGACTCTATTTTTTTTGCAAATTCCTTCACATCCGCAATTTTTCTCTCTAAACCTGTCTGCATAGACCGAACATCATCAATCTCTTTTTTTTTAAGGTTTAGATCAGATCCTGGATCATTGAGAAATTGATTATAATCAAATGCCAAGTAAGACAATGACAGAAATAAGATCAAAGCAACAGGTATCTTCTCCAATATATATTTAATTCTATCAATCACTTTGTTAGGACCTTTCTCCTGCTTCGACTTCAAATTCTACATAATCAGAGGATTCGCCTTCATTCAAGCTACTAGAGTCATTGCCTCGAGTTGAGTCGTTACCCGCCTGCTTCAACTCCCGCTTAGAACTATTCTTTAGGATAACACTCTGAATAAATTTAACCCCAGACAGATTGGACAAAAAATCTGGAAGGGAGTTAAAATTCTCAGTTCTTCCTTTAATCTGTATTAAATTGTTAGACTCATGAACCGAAGTAAACCATACATCAACAGGAGTAGCCTTAGACAACTCAATAAGAAGGTTTAGCTTTACAGCCCTTTCCTTGAGTAAGGAGTTAATTATTGTCATCTTTTTTCGAATGACAGCCTCATCACCCTCTAAACCTAACTTGAACCTCTCATAATCCTTAAGCTTTGTAGCTTCTGCTTCAAGCTTAGTCACCTTTCCCTTTTCCTTCACAACAACAACATCCAACTCATCTAATAGCTGTTTCTTGTAGATATCGCTAAACTGAGCGGCAATAAGATACATCGCTAGAGGAACGATAAAACGACGAATCGGCAAACCTTTTAAAGAGTCTACATTGGCGCTTGATACACCTAACTTCGCAAGCAATACTGAGACGCTATTTTCTCCTGCTCCAGCAACTAACGATGACTGTTTTTTTGTCGCAAGATTAATTTTGATCATGAAGCACCTGCCCTTAATGCGAGTCCAATGGGGATTGAAGCAATAGGTGCAATTGCATTGAGATATTCAGGAGTAAAAACTGAAGGGTCATAAGATATGACATTAAATGGATTCATGAGTTGAGAGGGCAGACTCACGGTATCCTCAACAATTTTTGAGAATCCTGGAATACCTGCACACCCCCCAGTGAGGAGTACTGAAGTAACAGGAGCACCAGAAGAGGAGGCGTGATAAAAGTCTATGGTTTTTTTGATCTCCATTGCAAGGTTGTCGGCCATATTTTGCATTAGGTCTCCGACTTCCTGGGGCAGAGCTCCTGAAGAAGCACCTGAAATTTTTAAGGACTCTGCATCAGCAAAGGTTAGATTTAAGTTTCTCTGAATTTCTGAAGTTAAATTTTTGCCTCCAATACCCGTATCTTTCGTAAAAACAGGAATACCACCGGACGTGATGACAACCTTTATTGAGCTTGCCCCAATATCCACAACAGCAATGGCCTCACTAGGATCCATGGGGTAATTTGCTTCCACTAAGTTTTGTAGAGCAAAGAAATCAAGATCAACAATTTTAGGTTTCAAGCCTGCGTCAGAAAGGCACTTCATATACCCATCAAGGACACTTTTCTTCACCGCAACAAAGATGACATCTGTTTCCTTATCATTAAGCTGGGACAAAATGTGAAAGTCCATGACTACTTCTGAAACGTCAAATGGGAGATACTGTTCTGCCTCCCAGAAGACCTGATCCTGAAGTTCCTTTTTATTGGCGGAACTTACAGTCATTCTTTTAATGATCAGTGATGTTCCAGATAAGGAAGTGCAGACATCTTTATTTTTGAGTTTAATCTGATTGACTAATACCTTAATATTTTCAATGACAGCAACAGGATTGACAATCTCCCGATTAACAATGACGTCCTCAGGCAGATTGACCACTCCAAAATGTACGAGATGCCATATTTTTCCAGTCTTTCTCAACTCTATGATTTTTATTGAAGAGGTACCAATACTGATACCTACAAAGGTCTTGCTCCCAGAATAACTTCCTAATGCATCTATTATTTTAAATTTGATCAAGTTAAAAAAGCTAGCCTTGGACTGAGTAGGCGCAAGAGCTTTAACAACAGTAGATTCCTTCTCGGGTGTAGTATTAGATTTTTTGGTCTTGAGTTGATTCAACTTATCCAAAGTCGAGAGCACTAGGGGAAACTGAGACTTTAAAAAATCCTGCAATTTTGGTGGAAGATTAGCCATAGACTCTACTCTCTTTATACACTTAATATGTATAAATTTTACAGAGTCATAAAGGATCTATCAACTAATTATTCAAGCCTCTATTCGAATGTGACTTCACCAGAAGGACCCGTCAAAAGTACAATAGACAGATTATCTAATCTATCATTCGACAGATCTTTGACTGGAAGAATTCCAAACCCCACTATCTGAGATGGATTTTTGGGATAATCTCCTCCCTGAAATGGATCATAACAAAATTCTGTCGCAAGCTCAGGAACTCCTAAGCTTGAGCCTTTTTCGGAAGTAAGCCAGGCATATGCAGATTGAGATCCGAGAGAATGAAGATGAGATGCTTCAATGACTTGTCCCCTAGTCTCAGCACAGTCTTTTAACTTCTCAATAGAATATTCAAGACCGTCTTTGCCCAGAATGATCTTTAATCGGAAGGGCGTATGTTCAAGACTTGCAAAAGTTTTCATGCGGTTGATCTTTTCGGCAAGCTCACGCGCTAAAGATCGAGTCGTCCACTTCTCCCACCTTTGAAATACTGTAGGAAGGGCTGAGAGAATTAAAACAACTCCAGCAGTAGCAATAATCCAGAGCCTTTTTTGACGCTTCACTCGAAGCTCAACCTTTTCCCAAAGCTCGTAGTTTTCCCACTCTGCTTGAGACCAACGCTCTTCTGCTATATCTGAATCATGGATAGGAACCATAAAGTCTCGCCTAATAAGTAGTAATAAAGGGCACCAAATACCAAAAAAGGACCAAAAGGAATACTGTAACCCATGAGTTGCCCTCTTCGATCCTTCAAAGCCCAAGCAACTCCCAGAAGGCTACCAGAAACAGAGCTCAACAGCACAGTAACAAAAACACCTACGGGCCCAAGAAATGCTCCAATAGCAGCAAGCAGTTTAATATCTCCGCCGCCCAAACCAAACCTCTTTCTATAGCGAAAATACAGCCAAGCTAAGACATAGAAAAAACAAAATCCAGACACTGCACCCACTATAGAGAGAAGCCAACCCGGCTGAGAACCTAAACCAGAGGTTGCCAGCCCAAATAAACAACCCCCAATACTTAATTGATCAGGTATAATGCGATGCTGTAAGTCAATAAAAGTAACCGCGATCAGAATAGATAAAAACACCCAGTCTCTGACTACTAGTTGAAGCGACCAACCATATTTCAGCTGAGACACTAAAAACAATAAGGCAGTCAATACCTCCACAACAGGATAACGCACTGAAATAGGAGTATGACATTGTCGGCATTTTCCTCTCAGGATCAAGTAGCTTAATAATGGAATATTATCCCACCACCTGATGAGAGTTTGGCAACTCATACACCGACTTCGGGGAGAAACAATAGACTGCCCAAGAGGAAGCCGCACGATCACAACGTTCAGAAAACTCCCCACAGTCAATCCAAACAAGATAGCTATGAGTGACGAAAGCTCTTGAGGCAGAATCAAATTCACTTATAACTCCCTTTGGTTAAAAATTAATCCAGATAAACTCAAAGACACCAAAATAACAACACCCGTATAGAGCACTGTAGTGAGAATAAACCCTTGGGGTACTGCAATACCGTAAGTCACCTGAGATCCTAAACTGTATTGCTCAAGGTTAGGAACGAAAAACGTGATTCCTTTAAAGAAAATCCTATACAATGTGCGATCAGTGCGTTTCATCAACGAATGAAACTCCGTCATGTTTTTTCCGATGAGATAAACTCCAATACAAAACATCACGGATAATGAAGTTGTCGTAAAAGTAGAAAATAAGAGTGAAACAGCTCCAAGGATAAGGGCTTCCAGAAATGCAAACCCTAAACCCACTACGAGTGCCTGAGTCATTAAATCACTTTCAGTTCGAAAAAAGAGCAGCAAGCTCGTGTAGGATAGAGAAAGAAAGATCCAATTCATAAAAATGATCTGAGCCAGTCCTAAATATTTTCCTAAGATAAACTGCATTCTCGTAATAGGCCTGCTCAGAGTTACATACAAAGTTCGGCGCTCAATCTCCTTGGAAAGCATTCCAGCCCCCATCAGAAGTGACAAAAAATTAAGACTCAAACTCACTCCTGCAAGACCAAGATCTAAAACCATTCTATCAGGATGAGAAACTGTAAATTGAGACGCCAGAATCCCAAAAGCAAAAATAATCAGCGCAAAAAAAAGGGAATTATATAGAATCTTGTCTCGAATAATATCAAGAAAAGTCACCCGAGATAATTCAAACACCACACGAAACCATGTCAACACCTGAGAAACCCTAGAGCTCATCCGTACTCTCCCCTTTATACCACCGTGCAATACCCTCTTCCAATTTCCCATGAACCAAAAACTCTTCAATTGGTCCCTTCTCTAAAATACTCCCATTTCTTAAGATAGCTACATGTGAACATACTTCCTCTATATCTGAAATCACGTGGGAAGTAAGAAGTACTGTGTGCCCTGTAATACCTAACTCTATAATGAGTTGCCTCATTTCCCGCCTTGCAATCGGATCCAGGCCACTCATGGGCTCATCTAGAATTAACACCTTTGGATCATGAATCAATGCCTGAGCAATTCCAATTCTCTGAAGCATTCCCTTGGAGTAAGTCTTCAAATCCTTGTCCTTCGCACCCCACATTTTAACCTGCTGAAGGACCTCTTTCACCCTCTCGCCCTCTATGTGGGGATCTAGACCAGATAATCTCGCATGAAATCTTAAAAACTGATCTCCGGTAAGGTAATCATGAAAATAGGGTCGTTCCGGCAAGAATCCAATGAGCCGTCTTGCCTCTAAACTATCAGCCTTAAAACCAAAGACATTTACCTGCCCCTGAATAGGAGCCCTCAATCCAGTGATCAAATGAATCAACGTCGTCTTGCCTGCACCATTCATCCCCAATAAACCAAAAATCTGGCCTTCAGGAATTTCCAAATCGATGTGATGAACGACAGCTTTTCTTTTTAACCAAAATCCAGATCGAAACCCGTAACTTAAGCCCCTTGCCTCTATTGCAAACCCTTTTTCAATACTCATGGAGTTACCTCTTTTTTAAAGTCAAAAAACACTCACTCAATACCCAAAACGGGCTCATACGGTGTACTTGTGCGAATCCTCCCCGATCCATCTATGAAAAGTCGCCCACCCCATGGATCCTCTCTTCCGGCAGGATAAACATTCCAAGCATTTTCCACTGACATGGGCTTGCCCGCCCTAAATTGAGAGAACTCAAGATTAACCTTGGCCATGAAATAAGCCTTCTCTAGATGAGACTTTTTCACGCTGTACTTCTCTTCAAGTTTCGCCGTCTTTGCAGAACCCAATAATAAATTGAGAACTGACAATCCCACCTCGTATTTCCCTAAAGGTTTAGATAACTTTTGACTGAGACTCTTCACAAAGTGAGGACTATCCTTCACCATTCCAGCGCGCCGAATATATTCAGCTGCTTGACCTAATGAGTCCATTTCAAAAAAATAGAAATACCCTAGAAGGAGCGGAATCTCCCATTGATTCTCCCATTGATCAGCCAAAATCCTTGACTGTCCCTGCAGATCAAGAATCTCTTGAGTACTTATTCCTCTTTTTAACAGTGTAATGGCGCCTTCAGGGTCAAAATAGAGAAGACTCACTAAATGAGCACCATGAACATACACATCCCGAAAATCCACATCTAGATCAGCAAGGAGATTCAAATCGAAATAGAGCTGAGATTTCACTTCCAGCTTCTTTTGAAACACCGGAGCATCCATCAAAACTTTCAGCCACCGCCAATCAATCACTGACGGTAAATATCCGAATGATAACACCTGATATACTTTTGGATTATGCGGATGTCCTTTGAATTCATATGAGTGAGACTGCGCGACCTTAAAATTGACCAGCTTCCTCCCGAGAATATCTTGACCAATTAAACCAACCATTAATGAAATCACCAAGATTGACCCAGTTTGCTTTGACACAGAACCCATTCCTCATTCTGGAATAATGACAGCCAACTTCTACAATCATTATGGCTAAATATAGCTCATTATATCCTTTTCAGTAGCTTACCAAAATAGATTTTGTTTGAAATAACATGATATTATTATTATTATTATTATTATTTAAGTAATAAATATAATATTTAAGGATTTTATTGGGGAGATATTTTTAAATATGAAAAAAACTAATACCGCTTTAGATACCACAGTTTTATCAAGCTCAGGATTTTCTCTAGTTGAGCTCATGGTTGTCGTAGCAATTATCGGTGTGCTTGCATCGGTAGCTGTACCAAACTTTCAAAAGTACCAGGCGCGCGCGCGACAAACTGAGGCTAAAGTTCAACTCGCCTCAATCTTCTCCATGGAGAAGGCATTTACTATGGACCAAAATAGCTACAGTTCATGCTTAAGTAACTTGGGTTTTCAACAGAACGCGCGCGGAAAAGCATACTATACCATTGGATTTTCTGCTGCCACCGCTAGTGGTGGTAGCTGCGGGCCAGATGGTCAACAGGCCTGCGCTCATACAAGCTGGCCCGTAAGTGGTACCACTGGCTGCACTGGTACCAATTCAGCTGGAACTGCTATAACCGGTACTGGTGAGGGAACTTCCTACTTTATATCAACTGCAAAAGTAGGAGCAGTGCCCGCTCCTTCTGAAGGTGATCTCAATCCTACTGCACTTACAAATAACACATTTACCGCAGCAGCCAAAGGGTTCATCTATTCAACTAATGCTGATGTCTGGACAATAAATCAAGATAAGGTTCTTAGTAATACGGTCAATGGCCTAAATTAAAAAATAGGGCGGTTATTTTAAATCGCTTATTTCTCCAAAGAATTTCAGCCCCGTTTAAAATAGGGTTCGTTTTTTATACGAGAATTATTCTATTGGATTACCTTGCACTTAACACTCTACATAATCACTCAGCAGTATGACTGCGCCAAAAATTCTAATCTGATAACTTTGGCGCAGTCGTAATATATTTTCCGTCTAAATCTCTAGCTCAAATCAAAAATATTCGCCAGCATCAAGAATTCCAAAACTCAAGATATAATTTTTTTTGAATTAAAGAGAATAATGATGGTAATGAACAAATATCACAATCACACTAAACCCTCATCGTATACTCAACTTCCTGAGTTCCTGACTCCTAATTAAATAGAGTTAACTTTCATTAAATGAGCCTGTCCCAAAAATAGAAGATAGTTGATTTATAAAAAAAAGGCGTTTCTTTTTAGGTGACTAAACCAAAAAAAAAGAGAACGCCCGATGTAAATCTTACACCTAGCTCGATCCATTTGGAAGAAATTTCAGTTACTCATCAACACTTATCAGGGCACAACTGTAGCGCGAAGAGGTCGTCCAAGAGTTCATTTGAGAAGGGCTTTTCTAGGGATCTGCCATCTGGTGTGGAGTGGTTGCCAATGGAGAGCACTTCCGCGCAAGTACGGCACTCGATCCACGGTTCCCCGATATTTCACAGAATGGGCCAAATCAGGCCTGTTTCTGAAGCTTTGGAAACTTTGTCTTGCCTTCATGAACAAGAGAGGAAAAATTAAGAGAGATGTACATATTGTTGATGGCTCACAAGTCGTCACTCATTCTCTTCCAAAGACTATCGCATTGATTAGCCCTCAATACCGACCCAAACGTGCCATAAAGTTCTCACTTCTGGTAGACTCAGACGGAACTCCGCTTGCGACAATCCTTAGCTCTGCCAATAAACATGATACAAGTCTACTGGATTCCATCCTAGCTGAGAATCCAGTAAATAACGGAATTTACAGAAAAACTAGGCTTTTGTGCGACAAAGGGTACGTCGGAGGAAGACAAGAACTGACCGCAGTTATTCATGGATACAAGCCCATCTTTCACCCACGAAAATATCACCTAGATCAGCTGAACCCTTCTCAAAGAAAGTTACTCATTCAACATAGATGGAAAGTAGAGAGAACCATCAGTTGGTTGAAGAGCTACAGGAGAATCAAGTATTGTTATGAAAGATCATTTGGTGCCTACCAAGCATTCCTAGACCTAGGATGCCTCTTGTTCTCATTCCAAAAACTATATTTATGATTTTTGGGACAGGCTCAATTACAATTTCTTTGAAATTACCATAAAAATAGCTTAGGCATGTTTTTAAGTCAGGCAAAATTCACCATCTGCTATGTTAACCAAAAATACCCCATCATTCAACTTAAGATCAACTCTAAGTTAGCTCTTAGAGCCTATATTTCTTCATAGCTTCCTTAAGGCTTTTCTGAGTTACTCCTAAGATTCTTGCTGCATCCTTCTCACTGTTCTTTGATCTCAGAAGTGCAGACTTAATATAGGATTTTTCAACTACAGAAAGAGCCGCCTCTAGCTTAAATCCTGGAGAACTGAGTGAAGGAGCAATCATCTCTTCACCACTTCCTGAATGATGACTTACCTTTGAATAGCGAATCGAATCTGGGAGCGCTGCTGCAGTAATCTGATGACTTGATTCCAGCGCAATAGCTCTTTCGATCGTGTTTTCTAGTTCCCGAACATTCCCAGGCCATGAATAAGATTCTAAAAGCGAAAGCACCTCATCTGTAAATTCTTCAATTCCCTGTGATTTCATCTTTACAAACTTATGAAGAAAATGCTTTGCCAGGTACTGTACATCCCCCTCTCTGTGCCTTAGGGCAGGAGTCCTGATCATAATAACATTGAGACGGTAGAATAGGTCCTCTCTAAATGCACCTATACGAATACCTTCTTCTAAATCACAATTCGTTGCCGATACAATTCTTACATCTACGCGAACGTCCTCAACACCACCAAGCTTCCTAAATGCTCGCTCCTGAATCGCTCTGAGCAACTTCACTTGAGTCTGAAGGGGGAGCTCCCCCACCTCATCTAGAAATAGAGTTCCGCCATGAGCTGCTTGAAATAGCCCCATCTTATCTGAGATAGCCCCTGTAAAACTACCTCTCACATGTCCAAAAAGTTCACTTTCAATTAAATTCTCAGCAATTGCTCCGCAATTCACGGCCACAAAGGGCATACCTGAGACTTGACTTTGTTCATGAATCGAGCGAGCAACAAGCTCCTTACCTGTTCCACTCTCGCCCATGATGAGGACATTTGCCTTAGAAGGCGCAACCTGCTTAATCAATTGATTCAGCTCAAGTACAGCTTTAGATTGGCCCAAAATCATGGCTACTACTCCACTCCACCACTTAATTTGAAGATTGGCAGATACATGGCAATCATAATTCCACCAACCATGGATCCAAGTACCACGATCACAATAGGCTCAATGAGTTTTCCCAAACCTCCCACCATGATACTCACTTCTTCCTCATAAAGATCGGCGACCTTTTCAAGCATCCGATCAAGGTTACCCGTAGACTCTCCAATCATCACCATCTGCACAACCATCTTAGGGAAAATAGGAATACTATTTAAGACCACCCCCATCGTTTTACCTTTTTCAATCTCAGATCGAATTTTTCCAACACTCTCTTCTAAAACAACATTATCAAGGGTAGACTTACAAATATCCACCGCATCAATGAGTGTAACTCCAGAAGCTAATAGAGTCTGCATCGTGCGAGTAAAACGCGCAATCGCACCCTTCTGGGCTAGCTCACCAAAGATAGGTAATTTGAAAGTAAGGCGATCCTTGAGCGCTTTTCCCTCATCGGATTTCAGGTAACGCCCCACACTCAATACAAAAACAAACGTGACTGCTAAGATAGGAACGTAATTACGTGCAAAAAAGTGAGAAATTTCAATCAGAACTTTAGTTGGAAGGGGGAGCTCCTGTCCTGCGCCAGTGAGCATATCTTCGAATTTTGGTACAACAAATACAATCATACCCGTTACTACAGCCAATCCGATCAGGATCACGATCACTGGATACATCATCGCTCCAGAAATCAGCTTTTTGGTCCGATCAGAATCTTCAAGGTACCTTGATAAACGCTTGAGCATTTGATCCAAAGAACCAGAAGCCTCTCCCGCCTTAATCAAAGCCACATAAAGTTTTGGAAAAACAAGCGGATAGTGAGAGAGCGTCTCCCACAAAAAAGCGCCCTGTGATACCTTTTCTTTTACTTCTATCAGAATAGGCTTCATAGCTAATGAGGCTGACTGATCTGTCAACATCTCAAGTCCTTGCACAAGAGGAATTCCAGCACCAATAAGAACTTGAAGCTGCCTCGTTGCTGTAATCACAGCCTCAACAGGTACAATTTTATTCGACTTCATCAGTGATTTCAGTCCCGACACAGAATTTGGGTCAGACATTTTTTTTATCTGGAGCGGTCTAATACCCAAATTTCTTAGAGCAACCTTAAACTCCGCAGATCCTGGAGCTTCTAGTTTTCCCTTTACAGGTCTTCCATCCTTGTTAATGCCGACATACTGAAATTCAGCCACTTTATACCCCTAAGGCTACTTCTGTTGTACCTTCATCATTTTGTCGAGCTCCTCTGGTGCCATGCTGTACTCCATGGCATCTGATCTTCCAATGGAACCGTTTTTCACCAAACTGAGCAGGCATTGATTCATCGTCACCATCCCTGTCTCATCTTGCCCAACTTGCATTGCTGAGTAAATCTGATGAATCTTATCCTCTCGAATGAGGTTTCGAATAGCCATTGAAGGGATAAGAAGTTCGTATGCCAGAAATCTTTTTCCATTCGTTGTGCTTGTAACCAGCTGCTGCGACATGATGGCTTGAAGAGTAAATGAGAGGACTTGTCTCACCTGCCCCTGTTGATGGGGTGGGAACACATTGATGATACGGTTAATAGATTGAGCGGCACTATTCGTATGCAGAGTACCAAACACCAAGTGCCCAGTTTCTGCCATGGTTAGGGCCATCTCAATCGTTTCCTCATCTCTGAGCTCCCCAACAAGAATATAATCAGGATCCTGACGTAGAATATGCTTTAATGCCGCCTGAAATGTCTTCGTATCCATACCCACCTCACGTTGATTCACAACGCATGCTTTATGGGGATGAATGAACTCCACCGGATCTTCAACCGTGATGATGTGCCCGGGCTCTTCCCGATTCAAAATATCAAGAAGCGCAGCAAGAGTGGTTGATTTACCGCTTCCCGTAGGGCCAGTGACAAGAACGAGTCCATTGGGACGCTTGATCACTTTCTTAAGAACTGCAGGCAGATTCATTTTATCAAAATCTGGAATCTCAATGGGAATCCTTCTAAAAACTCCTGCAACAGATCCCTTTTGAATAAACATATTGCCTCGGAAGCGGGAAACATCTTTTATAGCAAAAGAGAAATCTAGCTCATTTTCACGTTCAAATTCAGCCTTCTGGTGATCCGAAAGAACACCATAACAAAGCTCCTTGGTGTCCTGCGGTGTGAGAGGGTCCATCTTCACCTTCACCATCCGACCGTGAATTCTAAACTCAGGAGGCACACCGTTAGTGATATGAAGGTCGGAAGCACCTTGATCCACCATCGCTTTCAGTAATGCAGGTAGCGTTACTTTTGCCATCTCAACCCTCCATGGTTAGCGACAATGCCTCTTCTAGAGTTGTTCTGCCCTCAGCAACTTTTGAGAATGCTGATTGCCGAAGAGATCTCATCCCTTCACTCATCGCTTGTTTCTTTAGATCAAGAACAGAAGCCCCTGCTAACACCATTGACTTAATGGGCTGACTCACATCAAATACCTCGTAGATTGCAACGCGGCCCTTATAGCCAGATTGATTGCAGGTCGAACAACCCTTACCTTTAAAACACTTCATCTGAGATGCTTCCTCTTGCGGAACACCCATCTCAATTAACTTTTCCACTGGAATGGGCCGCTCCTCCTTGCACTTCGAGCAGATCGTTCGAAGGAGCCTCTGAGCAACCACTGTATTCAGTGCAGAGGCAACCAGAAAAGGCTCAACGCCCATATTCATTAATCGTGTAATTGTACTCACTGCATCGTTGGTATGAAGAGTGGAAAGTACCAAGTGACCTGTAAGCGCTGCCTGAATCGCAACCTCGGCAGTTTCGTAATCACGAATTTCCCCTACAAGAATCGTATCTGGATCCTGACGAAGCAGGGCTCTCAACACATTAGCAAAGGTCAATCCAATTTCCTTATGGACCTGAGTCTGATTAATACCTTCGAAGTTGTATTCCACAGGATCTTCAGCAGTAGATAAGTTATCTGACGTTTGATTCAATTCAATGAGGGCAGAGTAAAGAGTGGTTGTCTTACCGCTTCCCGTAGGGCCAGTGACCAGCACCATACCATTTGGTGCATTAATTCCTTTTCTAAATACATCGAGCTGCTGATTTTGAAAGCCTAACTTCACAAGATCTAACTGTAGATTCCCCTTACTCAACATACGGAGAACAACTTTTTCTCCAAACAAAGTAGGAAGCGTGTTCACACGAAAATCCACATCCTTACCTGCGATCTTAATCTTAATTCTACCGTCCTGAGGAATTCTTGACTCAGCAATATCCATCCGACTCATGATCTTGAATCGAGCAATTACAGCTCGTTTCATTTCAACTGGAATCTGAACTACTTCCTGAAGAACACCGTCAACGCGAAGCCTCACTCGACTCCTCTTCTCATAAGCCTCTACATGAATATCACTCGCATTTTTCTGTACAGCTTCAGCTAAGATCCCATTCACGAGTTGAATTACAGGTGCATCTTGCTCTGTAGATCCAGCATCAATGTCATGAACCTGAACTACCTCAATTTCTGATCCCGAGGAATCAGGTGACTGCGTCTTCTCTTTTTGAAAAGATTCAATTGCAGCTCCGAAAAATGATGCGCTTCCGTAATACTTATTTAACGCAGCATCAAACATCGAGTAGGTCGTCACAACAGGCTCAACGTTACATCGAAGAGCAAACTTTAGTTCTTCTATCTTAGACAAAGTAAAGGAGTCACAAATCGCAACAACTAAGGTATCTTTTGCATACTGAATGGGGATAACTTGATACTTTCTTACCATCTCCAGATGAACCATCTTTAGGACTTCAGGCTTGATTTCAAATTTTGATATATTTACGCTAGGTAAGCCGAATTTTTGACTCAAGAAAACTACAACTTTATTCTCATTAATATACTTTTTTTCTATGAGAAAGCGCACATGACTTTTATTACCCTGTGCGGCTTGATCTAAAGCTTCCTTTAGATGCTCAGGTGTGATTAGTTTTTCTTTCGATAAAAGCTCTGCAAATTGACGTGACATAAACTCCCCATCCTTAGGGCAACTCTCTTCTTATGTTGAATCTCAGCAGCCACTTTGTCAATTACAGAACAATCTCCATTTTTTTTAAAGTTATCATATGTAAAATGATTCGAGTTCTATGTGGTAAATTCTTTCCGATGGGAAAAAAATACCCACTCCCATTTGAATCCTAATGATCACCCAGTGAGTTTACTAGCTCATGACCGCACTCGATCTACCAACAGAACTCACTTCGCTTTTCCTCATCATCTCATGCCATCATAACAACTCGAGTCACTTCATCCTCAACTCTCTATTCTTCATCCCTCTCTCACTGACTGATCTATCCCCAAACGTGAACTCCAAAAAAAAGCGCTCAGCTAATAGACCATTTAGCGCAGATGTTTTAGCTCCCGCTTCAAGGAACCTCACTTCTTGGAACTTGAACCAAAAAGAAGTGCAGAATGATCGAATCAGGAGAAAGATTATGATTTTTTCTGATTTTTAGTCTGAGCTTCTTCCAAATCCATGAGTTTTCGATATAACTCCAGGAGGAAGAGGCATTGAGACCCTTCCTCAATCATAGGAGAACGACATGAATCTTGGCACTGGAGCTCAAGCACGATTTAAGGTCATTAGTGAAATTAATTCTCGAACCCCCAGAAAATTTGATCCACCTCGAGATGAGCACGGAAAGAGGCTAAGAATTTCAGAGTTCTTTGGGGTCAACACGTTTAATCTCAAAAAAATGAAGGAGGAACTCCCCAAGGAGATTTACTCTAATCTCATCTCAACCATCGAGAAGGGCAATCCCTTAGATCGAACTACAGCACATGCAATTGCTTTAGCTATTAGGGATTGGGCCTTATCTCGCGGAGTTACCCATTTTTGTCACTGGTTTCAACCTCAAACGGGACTCACTGCAGAAAAGCACGATGCTTTCATTACCTTTGATGAACATTATCAACCTATTGAAAAGTTCTCCGGGTCTCAACTCATCCAAAGTGAGCCTGATGCCTCAAGTTTTCCATCTGGAGGCATGAGAACAACTTTTGAAGCAAGAGGCTATACTGCTTGGGATCCATCAAGCCCTGTATTTATCGTTGAACACACCAATGGAAAGACTCTTTGTATTCCATCCGTTTTTATAAGCTATCATGGGGATAGCTTAGATGAAAAAACAGGCTTACTCCGAAGCCTTGAGGTTCTATCAGAGAAAGCGGTCGAACTGCTCGGATTTTTGGGATATTCAGGAATTTCTAAAATTCAAGCTACTCTTGGAATTGAACAAGAGTACTTCTTAGTGGATCGTGCATTTTATTCTCTGAGACCCGACTTAATGATGGCAGGGCGAACTCTCGTTGGAGGACAACCTCCTAAGGGTCAGCAATTGGAAGATCACTATTTTGGGAGTATTCCTGCTCGAGTCCAAGCGTTTATGAGTGAGGTCGAGTATGACCTCTATAAGTTAGGTGTGCCCATCAAAACAAGACACAATGAAGTTGCGCCTAATCAGTTTGAATGTGCTCCGATTTTTGAAGAGGCAAACATCGCCATCGATCATAATCAAATCACTATGGAAGTATTAAGGAAGGTTGCGATGAGGCATGGATTTTCTGTACTGCTTCATGAAAAACCATTTGCTGGGATCAATGGAAGTGGCAAGCACAACAACTGGTCTCTTTCAATTTCTGACAAGAACTCAAAACTTCACGGGGAAAATCTTTTAGATCCCGGTGCAACACCAAGCCAGAATATTCGTTTCCTACTCATTCTTACTGGAATCTTAAAGGGTGTTCATAAACACGCGGGTCTCCTCAGAGCAGGGATTGCCTCCTCTGGGAACGAACACCGATTAGGAGCAAATGAAGCTCCTCCTGCAATCATCTCTGTATTTATGGGAGATCTTTTGAATAGAATCTTGAATGATTTGGAAAATGGACTTGGAAAGGGAGAAAGTGCTGAATCTACAGTACTTAAGCTAGGTGTAAATCAGTTACCTGAAGTCATGAAAGATAATACGGATAGAAACCGTACCTCACCTTTTGCTTTCACTGGGAATAAGTTTGAGTTCAGAGCCGTGGGCGCTTCTGCATCTCCTGCTTTTCCAATCACAATCCTCAATACGGCTGTAGCTGATGGGTTCTCAGAGCTCATTGCAGAGCTTAAGGAAAGAGGGGCAGCAAAAAACCCTACAGACCACGACAACATGATTCTTGATGTGATTCGCCAGGCAATTCGCACTACGAAGAACATCCGATTTGAGGGAAATAATTACTCAGCTGAGTGGGTTAAAGAAGCAGAAAGAAGAGGCATTCCTCACCATCGCAAGACGCCAGAAGCCTTAGCCGAGATCAAAAATCCAGCCTCAATTCAGGCCTTCACAGGACTTGGAGTATTTTCAGAAGCTGAAGTCCACTCGAGGTTCCATGTCAGACTTGAACGCTATATCAAGAGCATCCAAATTGAGATGGACACCCTTCGCTCAATGCTTAACACTCAGATTCTCCCCACTGCTTATGCTTTTCACAGCTTCTTGTCTCAAGGAGTAGTGGCTGCACAAGCAGCCTCTGTGCCTGCCCCTCAGGCAGAACTCCTTCAGGGATTGAGTCAGACACTGATCAGAACTCTTGAAAAGAAAACTCTTTTTGAGCAGCTGATCCAAAAACTGGATACTCTTTCCTCGGAAGAAGAGAAGGCCCATCTTCTGGCCTATCAGATCACTCAGGTTATGACTGACTTACGGTCCTTGAGCGATGAGATGGAATTCATGATTGCAGATGATTTCTGGCCGCTACCTAAGTACAGAGAAATGCTCTTTATGACCTAAGCAAGGCCGAGGTGCTCTGAGCTCTTGAAAAAGAGCAGCTTTCTCAAGGAGGAGGCTGCTCTTTTTTTATCGCTCTAAAATTTTTTTCACTTCAAGAGCGGTTTTAAGTACAAAGAGAAAGGATCGAGAAGGAACTTCGATACAAATTCGCCTCACCCATGAATCAGACTTCGAATCCTTGGCACGAGGTTTGTGATTCTCCTCATCTGCTGCCTCACTTTTTTTGAATGGATGTGTTTTTTTTTGGAATGGGTTACGCCCTAAATGACTTGCTGACATAGTAGATCCCCCTCTTGAGTTGAATTCTAGAGTAACTAAATTCGGCAACGCTTAACGAGCTCTTGAGCCGCGAGCAGATAGTCCTGAGCGCCCTTAGATGATCGATTGTAATGAATGACAGATTGAGCATGACCAGAGCTTTCCGCAATGGAGGCATTGTCGTGAATCATGGATTCAAAAAGTAAGGGACCCAGCTCTGACTGAAGCGCCTGAATCACTTCCTGCGTGAGCTTCCTTCTCTGTGAATACTGCGTAGGGAGTACTCCTAAAATTTCAAGTTTTGGATTCCAACGCGTATGAACCTCATGCACTATCTCTCGGATCTTCACTATCCCCTCCAGACTAAAAAACTCTGCTTGAACTGGAATGAGAACAAAACGACTTGCTGAAAGTGCATTTAAAGTGAGCAAGTTTAAACTGGGTGGCGTATCAATGAGAATAAAATCATAGTCTTTCTGCAGGGCTGTGAGAAATCGAGCCAGGATCACTTCTCGATCCGCCCGACTAAAGAGATAGTACTCTACTCCGGCAAGAGCCTTATCTGATGCAATAAGATCTACCCCAGAAGAGCAGGCGGTGATGTAGAGAGATTTCATCTGATCATCCCATGCACGCTTTGAGAGATAAACTTCATCTAAAGTTCGCAGGTCTTCATAGGGGGGTGCTCCAGGAGTCACCCCTAGATAGCTGGTCAGATTAGCCTGAGGATCACCATCGATCAGCAAGACTCGCTGGTTCATCTCAGCAAGTGCCACCCCTAGATTCATCGTTGTTGTAGTTTTACCCACTCCACCTTTTTGGTTCGCAATTGAAATGATTTGTGCGCCTCTAGCAGCCATGGCAGCTATCCCCTCCAGAAGTTAAATTCTGTATAATTGATGATAGGATCTATCAACAATCCCCATTTCAAACTGATCTTTACCACTGAGAAAGTCAATATGAATATAAACCTATGAAGCCATAAGCTACTCCTTTCTTGACTGCAGGGCGTCTTTTATGGCTTAAAGGGAACAATGACTTTAAGTAAATCTTTAGATTCCTGGTACCAAAAAAAGGTAACTGAACGATCCCTTTTGGGTCAGTTCCTTCGCAAGCTTCGACGATTTTATTTGGGCCTCTTTAATCCTGGCTACATTCAAAAATCAATCGCAGAAAATCGCCAAGGCGAATGCCATCGCTGTGGTTTGTGTTGTGAACTCATCTATAAGTGCCCTTTTTTAGGAAAAGATGCACAGAACCTTGCCTACTGCCGCGTCTATGGAGACTTAAGACCTACTAACTGCATGACCTACCCCTTTGATACAAAAGATGCAGAAATTGATCGTTGCGGATATTCGTTTAAGAAGGATACCACCTCAGCTTAAAATCTCTTATTGTGAGGTCCTATGAAAGTAATCAAAGGCTATCAGACTCTCTCCCAGACCTTCACTCACCCGGTTGTTGCTATTGGAAACTTTGATGGAGTACACCTGGGTCATCAAAAAATTATTGAGATTGCAAAAGAGAAGGCAAAGGAGAAGTTAGGGCAAAGCATTGCTTTTACGTTCAAGCCTCACCCAAAGATTGCTCTGCATCCGGAGCGTAAGACTCAGCTGTTATCCACCTATGATGAGAAACTTGAACTCCTGGCTCGCTTGGGATTGGACTTTACTATTGAAGAACCTTTCAGCCGAGAATTTTCCTCAATTGAACCTGAGGAGTTTTTTAACTCTGTATTAAGAGAAAGAATTCACGCAGAGGCTATCATCGTAGGATACGACTTTGCATTCGGTAAAGACCGTCATGGACATCTCGACACACTCAAGGCCTTTTGTGAGAAGTCAGGAGTAGAGCTTCTCATCATTCCAGCTCATCGACTTGGAGAAGAGATTGTCTCAAGCTCTCAGATTCGCCATCACTTAATGAATGGACAAATTGAGGCAGCAAATCTTCTTCTAGGAAGGCCTTTTTCTTACAAAGGTCCTGTGATTAAAGGCGATGGGAAAGGGCATCAGATTGGATTCCCCACGGCAAATCTAAGAATTGATCAAAAAATTACTCTTCCCTATGGGGTTTACACGTCTTGGACTCACATTCAGCAAAGAAGCTACCCTAGCGTCACTAATGTTGGAGTAAGACCCACGTTTCATGCTCATGACCCTCAGTCCCTAACAGAACTTCCCGTGCTTGTTGAAACTCATCTTCTAGATCAAGACATCGATCTGTATGGAAGTACCATTGAAGTCCAGTTCCTGAAAAGAATCCGAGAAGAACGAAAATTTAGCAGCGTTGATGAGCTCAGAAAACAAATCCAGCACGATGTACTCCAAGCTCAAAAAGACCTACAATTTTAAATCTAAGCAGTGATTTCATCCGCTTCTCTTGATCTTTTCCAACAACTCAAGCGATCCCTCTATTTTCTGCTGCAGTTCTTCCTTCTGAACCAAGCCACTGTATTTTATCTGATCAAGATATTCAAATACTTGCTCAATCACTGTCCACTCCTCAGTTGAGCTTTTAGGATTTTGTAGAAACAATTCTCTTAATTCAGCTCTAGATAAGGAATGGGAACGAAGTGAAAGTCTTTCATTCAAATCCCTCATCAGAAAATCAAAGAGCTGCTGGCAAACTAAGCTCAGCTCATCTTCCATCATCTGTTTTTTTCTCAGAGATTCTCTTAATCTTCGAAGCTCCCCAATACCATCAGATTGCTCACAAGGAGAAACCTCACCTCTAGATCCTAATTTAAGCTTATTTTGTTTGAGTGCATCCTTAAGCACTATAATCAGGAAGAATGCAAAAAGCACTGAGGATGCCCAGTAAAAAACTCTCCACAAGGGATGCCAAAACTCAGTAAAGTCCTCTCTTTGAGGCGGCTTAATCCCTTTGAGTGGAGAATCTTGGTTGATGCTCGAGACATGGCTCTTTTGATCTATTTTCTGATTCCCTTGAGCTGCTGGTACTGAAGCTCCTTGGGTAGAAGTCGCCTGAGATCCGGGTAAAGGCTGCAGAACTTCAATAGAGATAGGATCTGTAGCCTGAGTGTAATAGGACTTACGTTTGGCGCTGAAAAAATCAAATTGAATACTCGGAAGAGTAAACTTTCCGGGATTACGTGGAATGAGTAAATACTCAAAGACCTTACTTCCACCCGCTCCGTTGGCTTGTGCACCAACCACCTTAGCTTTAGAGTCATACACATCAATTGAAGGCGGCCAAACAATATGAGGTTCCTTCATGGCAGTGAGATTCCCCTGTCCATCTACCTTGACCGTTAATGAAAGAGCATCATGAGCATGCACTTCATATTTATTGACTGCAGCCATTACACTAAACTCCCCTACCCCCCCTGAAAAATGAACTGGTTTTCCTGCTTCAGGGAGTGACAGAACATTCACTGTTTTAGGATCACTCTTGAGTGTTCCGACCTGAGGGGTAATGGGTTGAAAAAAATTCATAAAAAAATGATCCTCATCGGAATCAAAACGATTCCTCTGACGATTTGAAATATAATCAACTTTTAAAGCAAGGGGATCAACAGAGAGCTTACCCTCTTGTAGAGGATAGAGAGCATACTTGAGGAGGAGCGCTTTGTAATAAGGAACTCCATTTAAAGAGCTCACCTCAGGACTTAGGCGTTGAGTCATAACAGGTAAAGCAAGATCTTCCCTTAAAAACCCAATAAACTCTGGAAATTTCTTCACCTCTAAATTGAGTACTTTACCCTGATAGTAGAGGTAGTAACTCACCATGATCTGCTCACCTTTGTAAACCTCACCCTGATCTACCTCTGCCCGAAGCACAAAAGCAGATCCGTCATTGAGCTCATCCTGAGAATTCATCTGCGGCATCCGCTGATGGGAGGGATTTCCCCCCCTAACAGAACGGGATTGTGCTTGAGAAGGGCCCACTGGATCTCCCACTTCAATTAAAAGATCTGGTGCTGAAATTACTTTTCCATCAGATCGTACCTCAATACCTGCAATTTTAAACTTCCCCTTCTTTTTAGGCTGAAGAATCCTCACAAGCTCTGTTTGGTTTACAGTAGAAAATCTCCCTGCAGTTGAATCATATTCAGAACGAACAGAAACAGAGCTTGATTGCTGAATCACTTCAAAATCGGGTGCATTGAAATGAGGTTGACTTACGTTTCCTCTTCCATCAGATTGAATGAGTAATCTGAGTGTTACAGTCTCATCTAATCCAATTTTATTCTGATCTACTTGAGCTGAAAACTCAATTGAACTTCCCTGAGTAGAAGCATGAAGCTCACCTAAACGAACAGGACTCACTTTCATGTCGTGAATTGAGGAAAAAAATCCTAAACCTAGGGTTAGAGCAATCTTACCAATCTTTTGAATGATCTTGTGATTTTGCATTTTTCTTTTGTAACTTCTCTTGAAGTTCTCTCTCCCGATTTCTAAGTTCATCCATGACGCGATTTGCATCATCTACAGTCATTTTTTGAGAATCAAATTTTTGCTTAGGATTTTGCTGAAGGATCTCCTTTGAGCTATTCTGATCCTTCTCCTCTTTTGAGCCTTGAGACTGCTCTTTTTGTTCGTTCAACTTTTTTTCTTCTTTTTCATCTGGGGACTGACTCTTCTTGTTTTCCCCATCACTCCCTTTTTGATCTTGTTTTGACTGACCCTGCTGATCCTGGTTTTTTTGGCTCTCTTTTTGATCCTGACTATCCTGATCTTTTGTTTGTTCTTCCTTTTGCTTTTCTTTTTGCTGTTGCTGTTGCTGTTGCTGTTGTTGCTGCTGCTTTTGTTTAAGGAGTAATTCTAGACTTTTTCTTGAGAGCTCCTCTAGCTTTAGATCTTTTCTTTGTTGAGCATCCTCAATAGCCTTACGATAGGACTGAATTGCCTCTCGATACTCGCCTTTTTTTGAGTATGCCTTACCTAGATTATACATTGATTTTCCCTTAACGGAAAATCGGGGATCTTTCTCTGAGAGTTTCGCTGACTTTTTAAAGCTTTCAATGGCTTGATCTACATCCCCTTGCTGCAACTGCACCACGCCTTGATTAAACTCGGGCTCCGGACGGTATGGATCTCTAGCCTGGGCTGATCCAAACTCCTTCTGAGCATCCTCTAATCTGCCCTCATCATATGAGCGCATCCCTCTTTTATTCTGTAGGTACAAATCAAGGGAGGGCGCACTGGGAGAGGTGGGACCTGCCCATGCTTGATCTATCTGCAGGAAGAGAAAGAACAAAATCAAGCTCTGAGAGGCCTTGAGTACACGGCGGGCGGGTATTGAGAGTTCAAGGAGTAAAAGAAGCAATGAGATGAACAGAGGGATCTGAAATCTCTCCTCGTAGACTAGAAACTTTCTCTGCTCATAATCTCCTCTCACTAATGAGTTTAGCTCACTCCATAATGCATCTAATTCTGCCTCAGAGGGAGTCATACTCCAGTAACGGCCATCTAATTTTTGAGCAAGCTCAGAGAGGAACTCAGAATGAAACTGACTCAAAACAATCTGACCTTTAGAATCACGTTTATATCCTTGAATCTCTTGAGAGGCATTACGAACAGGGATAGGACCACCCTTCTCAGTTCCCACTCCTAAGACATAGAGCTTAATCCCGGCTTCCTTGAGTTTCTTCACCACTGCTGGAGTCTGTCCCTCATGATCCTCTCCATCTGAGATGAGAAGAATCACTCGTGAGGGAGATTCTTTGCCAGAAGTCTGACCACTCTCTTGGGCTCCTCGGTCCATGGCATGGAGAGCAACCTCAAGAGCAGATCCCACGTCTGTACCCTGCGACTGAACAGTGCTTGAATCCAAGACCTCAAGCATATCTAAAATATAATCAGTGTCTGTTGTTAGGGGAGAGGAGACATAGGAGCTGTCTGCAAAACCAACCAGACCTACCCGATCTCCTTGCATTCGACTCACCAAGGAACGAATAAAGTGCTTGGCTTTTTGGAGTCGACTGGGCACGACATCCTCCACTTCCATACTTCGAGAGACATCCAGAGCAATGATCAAGTCCAAACTCGAAGTTTTAATTGCTTCTTCATGGGCTCCCCATTGAGGTCTGGCTAGAGCTATACAACCAAAAGCGATAGACAAGCCGAGCAGGATTGATTTTTTTAATCGCGCCTTAAAATCTAGCTCTGGTGAAAGTTGAGCAAACATTGGGAGAAGAGCAAACTTTTGTGCCCGAAGCTTTCTCTTCTTTTCATCCCAGAGCATCCAAAGCATGAAAATCCCTAGGACTGGCAAAAGAGTAAGCCAAAGGGGATAGACAAACTTCATACGAGAATCCTCCACCAGCCACGTTCAAGAATGAGAGTGAGGATAAAGATTAGAAGTCCAAACTTTAAAGGAATATGAAAAGCTTCATCATATTGAACCTTTTCCTTCATCTTGATCTGACTCTTTTCTAATTGATCAATTTCCTTAAACACTGAATCAAGAGCGGTTTCATCAGTGACTCGATAGAATTTTCCATCCGTTTTTTCGGCAATCTTCTTGAGTAACTCGGGATTCAAGGCATTATCAAACCATTGATAAGTGGTCACAGTGTTACCGAATAAACCAGGCTGACGAATAGGCATCCTCACACGACCCTCACGTCCAATAGCAATCGTATAGACTCTGATCCCGTAGCCTGCTGCAAGCTCGCCTGCGGTTGCAGGGTTGATCTGCCCCACATTATTATCTCCGTCTGTCAGAAGAATAACGACTCGACTCTTAGCATGAGAAGCTCTGAGATGACTGACAGCAAGTGAGAGGCCATCACCTATAGCTGTTCCATCCTTCAGCACTCCAATTTTCACTTCCTTAAGCGCACGCATGAGCAAACCATAGTCAAGAGTAGCAGGAGCTAGAGTTAAGGGTTCACCACTAAAAATAACAAGACCGATTCGATCATTAGAGCGTCCACGAATAAATCCTTCCATCGTATCTTTTGCAACATCGAGACGTGATCTCTCAGATAGATCCTCAATGTTCATACTGGCTGAAACATCCATGACCATCATGATGTCAATACCACTTGTGTTTCGATCTAAGAGCTTAAATGAACTTTGAGGCCTAGCTAAAGCAATAAGGATCAAACCCAGACCGACATACTTCATCAGGAGAAGGATGCGGATAGGATCTCTCTCGGCTTGAGTCGCAGGAATGGGTTGAGAAAATGCGATTGACGCTGGCTTATTTCTCCGAACCCACCACGTATGCAAAAGGGGGATCAGCCCCAAGAGTATTAAGAAATACCAACTATAAAGACGCATTTTTCGCCTCTTTTGAGCCTGATTGCTTATTTTGAATACTGAGCCGTATTTTCTTCGTCTTTAAAACCCACTGTCTTACTTTTTCTAATACGCCGGTTGCCTCATCAAAAGTAGGAACATGATCAGTAAACTTCACACGATCAAGCTCTTGAAACATACTCTCAAAATCAATCAACACCCGCTCATCAAGAAGCCGCTCTGATTTGAGAATAGATTTCAACTCAAGAGTCGTCGCCTCAAGTGCATGGAACCCATATCTTGCACCAATATATGTTTTAATAATTTCTGAAAGTGAAAAGTAATAGATTTTATACTTCCCACTCCTGAGCAGATCTTTTTGGATCAAATCTTCTAGCTCCTGCAAGGCGATCTCATCTTCAGTTCTGAAATCTACGCAAGTAGGCTCAACTTTTACCGTCTGATTCCTTCTCCTGTTTTTGAGAAGATAAAAAATCACAGCAATTACACCGGCCAAAGCAACTCCCAGGAGAATGATGAGCCAGGTAGGAAACTCAACTCCAAGAGGAGGGATCACCCCGACAGAATCTCCAACTGCACGACTTTCTTCTTCTGAGAGTACGGATTGCACCTCGAGGCTTAAAGATTGAGTCTTACCCAATAACTGACCCTGATCATCCATGAGTGTGAGCGGAGGAAGAATGAGCTTTCCTGATCGTACTGGAATTACAAAAATAGACTGCTCAGACTGATGAGTAGAATCGATCTCAAATCCATCTTCCAGGAGAGTAGAAGAATCTTGGACCCTAAACTTACCCTGAGGAACGGGATCAAGACGAAGCTCAAGGAGATCCCCAACTTGGATCTTTTGTGGATCTGCGGGTATTAAGCTGAGATTAAAGGCAAGAGACTGCACTTGACTCTCAGAAGCTGAAGGTTGCTCTGGGGGTAGGGGTGGGACATGGGATTTAAGGTTTACAGTTTCAGTCTTCTTCTCTTCTCGAGGGGTTTGAGCCCAGCCCACAGAAAAACCCAACGATTGAGATAGAATAGATAGAGATACACCAAATAAAAGAGCTATGAATAACCTCTTCATCAAGGCTAAGCCCTCCTCATAGATCTTACACATTTACTTTCGTCGCCTTGAGCGAACACGAAAAAAGCGAACCACTGCATCTGCAAAATCCTCTTTCGTGAGAATCTTGAGCACCTCAATTTGATTGCTCTTAAAAATTTGATCTCTGAGACTTGCTCGTTGGGTCATTTCATCCTTGAACCACTTTTGAAAGGAATAAGAAGAGGAGTCTACCCATCGCTCCACTCCTGTTTCAGGATCTCTGAATAAGACATACCCCAACTCTGGTAACTCTACCTCTCTCTCGTCATGAATCATCATGGCCACAACATCATGACGACGAGCCAGCCTTCTGAGTGCTGTTTCATAGCCAGCGGCCATGAAATCACTGAGAATAAACACAATTCCTCGATGCTTCATCATTCGGTCAGTCGCCTCCAGGGCCTCCCTCAGGTGAGTTCCCTGGCTCTTTGGCTTAAAAGTGAGAAGATCACGAATAAGACGAAGTACGTGTTGACGACCTTTTTTAGGAGGAACAATTTTTTCAACTGCTCCAGCAAAAAACAAAGCCCCTACTCGATCACCTGTATGAATAGCTGCATATGAGAGCATCCCTCCCACTTGAGCGACCACCTCAGACTTAAGTAGATCTTTTGAGCCAAATCCTTCAGACTGAGAAACATCAATGACTAGAAACACATTGAGCTCACGCTCCTCTTCAAATTTCTTAACGAGAGGATCTCGCGTTCTTGCACTGACCTTCCAATCAATGTGTCTAACGTCATCTCCAGGCACATACACTCGGTGCTCTGAAAACTGCACACCCTGTCCCTTAAAATGACTCCTGTACTGGCCTGAGAGAACATCGTCAACTGCTTTACGAGTACTCAGCTCAATCTGGCGAACTTTCTGAAGTAGCTCTTTGGATAACATAAACCCTACCTTAAGTTAGGGCACTTCGATGCGTTCTAGGATCTTCTTAATGAGATGCTCACTATTAATCCCCTCGGCTTCCGCCTCAAACGAAACCAAGATCCTATGCCTCAAAACATCATAAGCAATTGCCTTAATGTCCTCAGGAGTGACAAATCCTCGATGATGAATAAATGCATGTGCACGGCTTGCTTTCGCCAAGGCAAGGGTTGCTCTTGGAGATGCGCCTACTTGAACTTGATTTTTAATCTCGGGAAGACCATGCTTTTCCGGGAAGCGGGTAGCAAAAACGATGGATAAGATATAGTCTTTGAGTTTCTCATCCATATAAATCTGCGCACAAATCTTCCTTGCTTCAAGCAAGGATTGAGGATGGCAAACCTTCAAAGGCTTGGGGATTTCTGCACCAGACATTCTATTCAGAATACCTTTTTCTTCCTCAAGAGTGGGATACCCCACCTTAATCTTGAACAAAAATCGATCCAATTGAGCTTCAGGCAAAGGATAAGTCCCCTCCTGCTCAATTGGATTCTGAGTGGCTAAAACTATGAATAGATCTGAAAGTGGATAGGTCGTCTCACCAATAGTAACCTGGTGCTCACCCATGGCTTCAAGTAACGCACTTTGGACTTTTGCAGGAGCACGATTAATTTCATCAGCTAAAACGAGATGAGTAAATATCGGACCTTTTTTTGGCGTAAACTCACCTGTCTTCTGATTGAAGATCATCGTTCCCACAAGATCTGCGGGCAAAAGATCTGGGGTAAACTGTATCCTCTGAAAATCTGCATGAATAATTTCTGCTAAGGTCTTGATCGTGAGTGTCTTAGCCAGTCCCGGCAGACCTTCTAAGAGAACATGACCTTCACAAAGAAGTGCCAAAAGAAGCCTCTCAATGAGAGTCCTCTGCCCTACCACTACCTTTGAAGCTTCTCTTAAAATGTCATCGATAAATTGACTTTTTTGCCTAATTTCTTCCGTTAAAGCATTCACATCGAGTGTAGCCATATGCCAATGACTATACTCCGATTAATCAGCATTCGGAAGACTTCTGCGCATCACCTTTAAGAATTCCTGTAAATCTCCCCTTTCAACGGAGTGACCTAGAAGATTCAAAAGTTGATTAAATTCATTAGGATTTCTTTGGGCATACATCAGAATCTGAGTCGACTTTTGTGACCCCGCCAACTCAGGATCATACAACAAGCGAGCAAGCTGCATTCTCAAACGAGCTGCCGTTTCAGAGTTCTCTTCAAAAAACTCCAAGCCCGGCTTGATTGCTGTGTAGACATTTAATCGCTGATAATCAGGATGATCCTTGAGAACACCAAGCTGATCCATTAAAGTCTTGGATGCTTCCCATGATTCAGGATGATTCACCACAGCCTTGAGCAATTCTACCCCAGCACTTGTGCGGGATCTACCTGTAGGTGATCTTTCATTGAGAACACCTCTGGCTAAATTGACAAATCTCACCTTCTGCTCCACCGTCATGACATCCTTAACTCTCTTATAAATTTTTTCACTCTCAGTAGCTGCAACAGACGAAAAGAGAAGTGACTTCAATAACTCACTTGAAGGTCCATCAATAGAGGTCAAAAAAGCATACTGATCACTCAGCACTCCTTGACCTTGAGTAAGAAGGAGATCTACCAATGTATCTTGATTGCCTAGAATTGGACTCCAAGGATCAATTTGACTCATACTCCCTATGAGATGAATTGCCGTATTTTTCAAGCGCTCTCTTTCAATAGGGCTTGCCTGATCAATCAGAGATACTAACTTCCAGACGAGCTGATAAGGAGCGCGACCCCCTGCTGTATGATCCTCAATTTGCCTCTCGACAAGAGTCCTCATGATAGGGCCTAATTGAGAAGAGGCTCCCGTCTGAATGACATTCATCACGATATCCTTCAGAAGAGGATCTCCTACAGGGAATCGCTGCATGAGCCGTCCCATTTGTCGCATTGCACCCAACCTCACCGCGGCAGTCACTGCATTGAGGTTATTCTGTGCAATCCAAGCCGCTGGAAAGGTTGCTCTCCTGACATTCGCAGGGGTGGTGTAGTAGATCTCAAAAAATAAGTCTCTGAGAACCTCTAACCCCCCATTGTACCCACGGTGACTTCCAGGAACATTCTCCCAAAGAACTCCCTTAACTTGCCAAAGATTAAATAATTTTCGCTTAAACTCAAATGCATCGTGCTCTTGAATATTTAATAGCGGAAATGTCCAACTAGCTAAGCTGATTGCCGTTTCATTTGGAACAGGAAGAAAAGGATCCCCATCCAGATGTCGACTGCAACGAGGTGCTTCTGGAAGCCCAATGACATAAGTGGAAAGAGTTTCTAAATCTTCAAGTCTCTCAGTAACACCCTTTCTCTCTGCAATATGACCCACCGCTTCATAAAGAGTTGGAGGTCTACTTCCCATGGGATACCTTTGCTGAATCTCAACTGGCCATTGTGCGCGAGGCTCATCGCCCCAAGCTTCTGCAAGCTCAGCTAAAAACTCAAATGCAAGATTTTTATAAGGAGGTGCAGGCATCTCCATATCGACATTAATGAGAGTAAGATCTAAAAGATCGAGAGTACTCACCGCTCTCACACGGGGATTTGCTTCACCAGGGTAATAGTACTGAATTAGGCGATAATCTCTTGATCTCTGGTGCAACCAGTTGAGGAGATACTCAGGCGTTCTCCATGCCGGAGTGCCCTCACGATTCACCACGAGGTGAGGAGCAATATCACTGGGGCGAGTATACCTCCTTAAAAACTTAGAAAATGCATCAATGAGCAATCCATGTCCTTCTTGATCGCTCATTCTCTGATCTCTCATACGATCCAAGAGAGGATTGATCTCAGCTCTTAGACCTCCAACAGTCCAGCTGGATTTTGGTTTTCGTTCTACAGCTTGAGGCACTTCAACCAATTCACGATTGGTTACGTTAGTCTTAGCCTCATCAATAATTTCCTGAACACGTCTCTCCAAAAGAGTTTGATCCCACTGACAAGATTCTCCTGCTCTCCAGCCTTCTTTTGCTATGAGCCATGCACGAATTCTTGCTTTGAATTCCTCATTAAAAATTTCATCTTCTGGAGAAACTCCAGGCACAACCGCAGGAACTTCCTCACGAGGAGCTAAAAACACCTCATCCAAATCTCTCAGGATTTGAGGGAAATCATCGCGCCTTACAATATTTGAGCCTGCTTGTAGGAGCTCATGAAATGCAGCTCTCACAGGCGCATCTGCAACTATCGCCTGAGTTGTCTTTAATACAGATTGAGCAATCGACTGAGGTTGTTCCTCAGGATGTTCTAAATTACGGGGAATAGGTTTACTGACCCAATATGGAATTGCATCAAGGAGCCTAAAAAACCTACGGTCAGGGTGATCATAAGACCTCATCCAGTTATTGACCAAAACTCTCACATCTTCAGTTCCTAAGGATTGAAAGACCGTCTTTAGAGTATCGACCTGAAATGCAAAAAAAGTTGGATCTGTATCTAACTCGCCCATTCGAGTTCTATTTAAGGATCCAATCAATGTCACCAAATCTTGAGAGGTGGGAGCAGCGCTACTTCCCTGACAAGTAAGAAAGGCTTGAAGGTGAGTTTCAAACTCAGCATGCCCAACATGATCAAGAGAAAATGAAAAATCCAGATTCCTACAAGCATCAGAAGCCGGTGAAGGAGTAATGGAGGGAATAGGTACCGGCCAAGAATCTCCCAGGCGAAATCCCCATTGCCTAAACAGAGCTTCAATTCGACTTCTAAAAGACGTATTTTCACGATCAATACTAGCCAGAGAGTGACGCGCACTCACCACCGCATTTGGAATCGTGAGTTCTTGAACAGCAACCTCTAACCCCTGTTGAATTGCGTTAGTCTTTGCCGCTCTTCCCTGATCAATCATCTTGCGACTGACTTTAAACAAAGCTTCAGTCAGGTCTGATAACTCATCGCCCTCAGCTAACTGCGCGATGAACTCCATACTTTTTTTCAACTGCTCAGGGTGCTTTTCAGAGATTCTAAAAATTGCCTCAAACAGAGGGCGATTTAAAGTGGAAGCAGAACCTCCTACTTCCTTCACTAAATCAATGAAAGGATGAACGTTATTCACAAAATGAGCTTGATGAATCGTTTTCAGTGAGCTTCTCAGAAATCCATCAGGAAGATCCAAAAACTTTCTCCCTGACAAAATGAGCTTCACAACATCTTGAGTCTGAGTCTGTGAAAGCGCTTGAGAAAACACATCGACTACACTTTTTTGGCCCAGCTCAGCTTGTGGCTTGACCATGAACTTCAGAAAGCGATTCAAGGAGTTTCGATCAGAATCTGTCACTAAATTAGACAAGAAAATGAGATCTAGTGAGGCATTTTTTTGAGAAAGGGTTTTAAGAATGGGAGTCAAATGCGGCGCACCCGGATCCAAGAACATAGCAACCATGAAATCAATCCACGGACGCTTCGGCTCTCCTGCAGGAGGGGCAACTGTGGTGCCATCTGCAGAAGTACTCACCTCATCTGCTCTGACTTCCTGATAGAGAACCTTAAGCAAATTAACCATCGGCTCAAGCACTCCACTTTCCGCTAAACGAAACATGGCCGGATAATGTTGCGTCATCTGTGGAGGAAGCTGACAAAATGGCCCCAATGCCATGAATGTCAGAGGAGCTTCGCGAGTAATATAATCTCTTGCTTCAGCTGTAGACCTGAACTCAGCAAGCTCTCGAATGAGATAGCGCGTAGCATCCTTAATCTCTTTTGAGTCCTTCATGCAGGATACAGGTCGACTTAAATCTCTGAAAGCACTTGAGAGTGCATCAATCAAAAAAGAATGCTCTCCGCCGGAGCTCTGCTCTGATACTAATCCATTGAGCACCTTTGCAAGCTCAGGAGCCTTCGCTAGGATTTGCTCCTGATTAACACCTACTAATTGATCAAGCAAAGGAAAGAGCCTGTCATTTTGAATCGCCCAAGTCAGCTCAGACTTCATCTTCTGGCGTTGATTTGCTTCACCCAATGCTTGAGGCTGATTCATGAAGTCCATTAAACTCTGAGAGATCAACTGAATTTGGGCATCCGAAAGAGGCTGATCTGCAAGGTGCCCCTGAAGACTCACGAAAGCAGGAGCCTCAGCATAGGTTAAACCAACCTTGAGGGTATTCTCAAAAGCCTTTGCATCCAGCTCTGCTGAAAGCAACTCAACTGCCTTAAGGACTTGAAGATTTACTTGATGACTACCTGAATCATAAAAACCAGAGCGCAAAACTGAGACCACGCTCATCCAAAAATCAGAGCGTTCTAAAATCTTACTTGATTGTTTAAATATTTCTTTCTGAATACCGTGCTTGACCCAAGATTGATAAGTTTGTTCCAACTCAAAAAATCTCTTCTGCTTACGAGCATCTGAACTGACCAAGCTACGATTTACTGCATCCACCATTGGAGAAAGATCGGAATCAGCAACTGCAGAGACAAGCTGAGATAAAGGCTCAATGCTCTTATTTGAGTTAAAGCACTGAATCAGCCTTCTAAAAGAGGTCACTGTGAATTGAGATTGACTCACATCGAGATCACCGCAACTCTTGTTGATGCGGCGAGAGGACTTCATACCGATTACTTTTTGATCAACCCCACTGCCAAAAAATACACCAGGAGAGCAAGCAGATAGACTTAAAGCAACCACACAAACCAAACCACGAACAGCATTCGATTGCTTCAGTTTACCCAAAGAAAGGGTATTTTTTTTATTTAGCAAGAGCATAGTCCTCTCGTTTTTCCGAACCAAATTAAGCTCGGAACTAAGAGGAAATAGTTATCAAATCAGGCAGCTCACGTCAAATCTTCTAAAC